>ENA-UOOK01007019-UOOK01007019.1-fermentation-metagenome-genome-assembly--contig:-NODE-7019-length-10465-cov-12.559078_pt1 | contig 10465 bp, 4 predicted proteins | sample MGYA00245777_ERZ724023 | MGnify/ENA primary metagenome ERZ724023 (study PRJEB28704, sample SAMN03018312) | fermentation metagenome | biome: anthropogenic terrestrial biome; feature: soil; material... | reverse complement strand
CGGAACATTTTTTCGCCGTCAACACTCAATACACCGAATTCCGTCAAATTATTCACACTCGTCGCAGCCCAATGCGATGCCGGCATATCATAATAATAAGCCTTATCCTCACTCGTCTTTTCATATTCATCAATTTTCATAAGCCTTGCCGTGTAAACCGCGAAATCCGCGCGGGTGACTTGATTGTCGTCATCATTATCCGTCTTCAAAACATCGAGGTACTCCATAAGTGCAACCGCTTCTTTAACATTTGAAGAATATTCGACCGCCGCAGAGTCTGCCGCGTTCTCGGGTGCCTCTGCAAAAACCGCGCCCGGCAGGACGACGGCAAGCATCGTGATAAAAGCAAGTAATCTTTTCATGTTCATTGGCTTCCTCCATAATTATTTGAAATATTCATCGGTTGTTATTCAGCAAAGAAAATATAACAACCGACGCCTCTGCTCTTGTGGTCACATTCTTTGGGTTAAAGTCATTATTTCCGTTGCCCTTCAGCACCCCGGTATTCTTAAGATATTCCACGCTCTCCTTGGCATAGTCGGAAATCTCGGCGCTGTCAATAAATTCGGGCTTTGCCGTCTCCTCTCCGGAAATGCCGAGCTTCTTCAGCGTGTTACAGATTATGACCGCCATATCCTCGCGGGTAAGCCCTTCGCCGACGCCGAAGCTGTCGCCGTGTCCGCGGATGATTCCGTTATCATAGGCCGCCTTTACCGCGTCATAGTACCAGTCACCGTGTTTTACATCACTGAACGCCATATCATTATCCCGTGCCTGCATATCAAAGGCGGTAACAATCATCTTGACGAACTGCTCTCTCGTAACTGCGTCATCGGGCTTAAAGCTTCCGTCGCCCATTCCCGACAGAACTCCTCTTTCCGTCAAATCCGCAATCGCCTCAATCGCCCATGGCACATCGGCAATATCGTTAAAAACGTTCACCCTTGCGCCGATGTTTTCGGGCGAATCGGCGCGATAGTCCCCTACAATGGGGGTGACTGCGTTCGCGCTATCGCCCCTGACAACACCGCCACCGCCGCCTCTGCCGTCGTTATCGGAAGAATTTTCTGTCCCGACCGCAGTCCTATACGCACTCAAAAGCGCGCCGTATGTATCGAATTTCCTCGACATCAAGGCGTAATAAACCTTAGAATTGTCCGTCGCCGTGCCTATGCCAATCTGTCCCGAAAAATCCTTTATCACATCGGTTACATCACCGACACCGCCCGGATGCTCAACCGTCGCAAGTACAACCGCCTCGGCAAATGTCTCGTCGAATGAGGCTTTGATATTCTTCCACTTTGCCTCATCCTCGGCGCACTCGCCCAGAATCGCCGTCACCGCGCTTTGCAGCCGTGTCTTTACCGCCTTCTTCATGGATGAATTTCCCTTTTTGTAATAGCCGGCGGCCGCCGTATCGGTTAAATCCAATATTTCGAAGTAATCCGCAAGGTCATCGATTTTTCCTTCGGATATCGCCGCAATCGCACAAGCCATATCAAAATACTTTTGCGTGTCCTCAAGTGTAGGCGCCGCAACGGGCATTTTCGTCTTTAATCCGTAAAAAATCTTTGCGGGTGCGGAGCAATTTGCCATATCATAAAACTCATTGGAAATACCGAGAACCGTCCAGCGGCCGTTCATAACACCTGCCGCATCGCCGCTTGAATTTGCGCCGAACAGCGCCTCTATCGCCGCCTTGTTGTCCGCCGCCGTAATATAGCTTATAATCTCGGCGTCATTATCGGTATTTCCCTCATAATCAACATACACCGAATATTCTCCGCTTGCACCTGACAGCTTAGCCTTGATGCTGTAAGTGCCGCTTGTCCGCACCGGAACCTGTGCCGCGAATGCCACCGCCGAAATGTCGCCATTGTTGAGGTCTGCCATGGTTTTGCCGGGATTAAGGATAATTACGGACACTTCCTTTACATGTGCCGACATATCAATATTCCCCGAAATAACAACAAGCTCCTTTTCCAGGTTGGTTTCTGTCTGCGCCGCGAATGCCGAAACGGAAATCATGTTCAACGTAAGCATCAACGCAATTATTTTTTTGTACATTAACATTATTCCTCCAGTTTTATTTAGTGCCGTTCAACTTTGAAGATAAACTCCGAAGAAAGCTTTTGTTCCTTCGGAGTTTACACGCCTCATTCCGAAATTACTTGCTCACACTTCTTGTCACGGGCTTCATGCTTTCAAAGCTGTTCCATACAAACGCCGAAACCTTTGTATGATTCGCGACGTCGGCGTCGGTAAAGGTACATGATTTATTGATATCATTGCTGTTTTGAGCCGCCATCACCCTTCTGTAATCACACTTAACAAGCCTGTTGTCATCATACGCCGCATATATGATAAGATAGTCCTTATCAGCCGCCGTATTTACAATGTCCGCACTGACAGTGGCTCCGCCCGTCGTTTTCTCAAGCTCGAGATTTGAAACCTCGGTTATCGCATCGCCTGTTGTAAACGAGCCGGTCAAATTCTCATAATCCGCGCCCGAAGCCGTCTTTGCCCCCGTTATCGCAATATTATAGGTTTGATTTGCCCCCGCAAGCGTATTAAACGTAATCGTGCCTGTCTTTGTGCTGACATCATAGCTTGTGGTATAATCGGTAAACGCGCCGTCGTTGATTGACACAAGTCCGTCAAGGCTGTTGTTTTGCAATCCGCCGTCAAACTCAAAGTTTATCGACTTGATTGTCGATTTATGCTCGCTGAGAGAATAGTCGGTATTGCCCAATAAGTCGGTTGTGCTTATACCGCCGATTATATTCGGGCTGTAGGTGTTTGTGACCTTTATTCTGTCTATGCCCAGATAATAGTCCCTTGAAATAGCGCCTGTCGGCTGTAATTTTATATCCTTGATGCCCGTGATTATGTTAGGCCGTAATTCGCCATTGTTTTTACAAGCCGGAGTCTTCTGAATTGGATCACCGTTATACGATATAGTAACCTTATCGCTGTCAAAATCAAATTCTGTCAAAAGCTTCACTTGCGATGTCAAATCTTTAGATATCGACCATGAATCTCCTATTGTAACCTTATTGTTCCAAACAATTGCTGTTGTCCACATATTATGATTAGCCCGACAAATGGTCGGTCACTGAACCTTGAAAATTCAACATAACACCAGTAAAATATGCTATAATGAGACTATCAAATACGAATGAGGTGCAGACATGTCTTTTGCAATGAACAATGTACAGCAATTAAGTTTTGACGACTCCTTATATCATCTGACAGATCGTGAAAAAAGGAATTTAGATAAATCTTGGGCCAAGGACTTCGCTGAAATCATTTTTCCAGCTATTAATGAGAAGCCTTTTTCCGTTTTATATAGTGACAGACCTTCCAGAACAAATACTGCAATCAATGTCCTGATTGGCAGCCTGATATTAAAAGAAATGCTTGGTTTGACAGATGAGGAGGTTGTTGACGCATTGATGTTTGATGTACGTTTCCAGTATGCTCTTCATACAACCAGCTTTGCTGAGCAACCATTAAATGACCGGAGCCTTGGAAGGTTCCGTGCACGATGCATTTCTTATGAAGAACAGACCGGCCACGATCTAATCCATGAATGTATTATCAGCCTTTCAAAAGAGATAGCCTCCGTTATGAATATCCGCCCCAATATGAAACGTATGGATTCTATGATGATCGCTTCTAACATCAAAAAGATGAGTCGGTTGGAATTAATCTATACCTGTGTTGCCAACCTAGCGGCATTGGTAAACGAGAAAGAAGAAAACCAGCTGCCAGAATCACTGAAACACTACTGCGATGCGGATGATCACAACCGTGTGCTTTATCATAATCGCAGTGAGGAAACAGAGTCAAAAATCGAAACAGTCCTTAAAGATGCTGCCACCCTCATCCAATTCTGTGGTAGCCATTATGATGAGGATACTGAGTATCAGCTACTGCTTCGTATGATCAGGGAGCAAACCATCACCTTAAAAGAGGGGCAATACCAGTTGAAAGAAAAAGAGGATGGCAGCATGGGGTCTGCTATTCTCCAAAATCCATCCGATCCCGATGCGACGTATTGTAAAAAGGCAGGTAAGGAGAACCGCGGGTACATCGCTAACGTCGTAGAAGATACCGGCGAAAACGGTTCTGTAATTAGTGAATACCAGTATGAACAAAATATCCATAGTGACAGCCAGTTTATAAAGGAATATATCGCCAGCACGGAACCACAACCAGAACCAACCATTCTGGTAACAGATGGAGGTTTTAGTGGAAATGAAAACCTGGAAGCCGCAAAGGAAAAAAATATCCAACTGATTACCACCGACCTAAAAGGTCGGGCTTCCAAAGATATCTGGGCTGATTTTGAGTTCAGCGAGGATGGAAAGAAGTTACTGCACTGTGCTAATGGAAATGAACCAAAAACCTGCAACTATAATACAACAGATGGAAAATGCCGTATTTCATTTCAAAAAGAACAATGTGTAAACTGCCCATACAAGGAACAATGCAAGCCCAAAATATTCAAAACGATTGCGCGGATTGATCTGTCATATAAAACAGTAAACCGGGCAAAACAGCAACGCTACATGGGAACGGAGGAATTTAAGAAATACGCAAGGTTCCGTAATGGTGTAGAAACCATACCGTCCATTCTGCGAAGGAAATACCATGTGGATAAAATACCTGTTAGAGGAAAACTCCCCAGCAAACTGTTTTATGGTTTTAAAATAGCCGCACTGAACACTAACAAGCTGTTCAGATATTTGAGAGGCCTTGATAAAGTCACCCAAAAAGTGGTAACAGCGTAGGTATTGCTTAGGAAAGCATAGAAAATACCCTACAATACAGGCTAAAAACCAGTGTTATGTTAAATTTTCAAGGTGCAAACGACAAAAAGGGAAAAACTACTTCTTTTTTTGCTTCATTTGTCGGGCATATCATATTATCATTCAAATCTGTAAAAAGTACCCAGAAGCCTTGCTCTGTTTCGTGTGTAACTGTTGAGAAATCAAGTTCCATTGAAATCTTACCCTTGGTCACAGGATTATCAAAAGTATATGTCGTACCTTCTCCCTTGTGTATTACTTTACCTTTTTCATCCTTGTACAAATAGGCATCTCCATGGTCGTTTGTCCACCGACCCTTGCCGTTTAATGTTTCGCCCACGGCATAGCTGCTCATATCATCCTCTGCAATGACGTCGGATTTTTCCATTGTATACGCAATCGGGGTAAGTGCATTTTTCTTCAGCTCTCTGCCCATAAACGATTTAACGCCGTTTAATGTAACAACACAGCTCTCGCCATTTACAAGCGGTCTTGCAAGCTTAACGGCAGTCCTTGTACCGTTCTGATACACGATTTCCGCACCAACCTCCTCCGCATCTTTCGCGGACAGAGGATTGGATGTCACCTGAACCTTAATATTATCATCTGTCAGGTATGCGGTCTCACTAAAATCAATATAAACCAAATCCTCACCCGCTATGCTCAAGCCGGCGTCAAAATCATTGTCAATGGATTTTACACTTATATTATCAAAAGAAGCGGTCGCCTTGGCATCAGATCCCGTACTGTTAAAGTTTACCTGATTCCACGAAGCGCCGGCGGCAATTCTGTCTGATATATCCGTCTCTCCGGTATATACGCCGTCCAAATAGGTATATGTCTTTTTGGAATCTAAGTCCACAACATTGTCTATCCTGTGCCAGTTGTTATCTTTGATATAAGTATTACTGCCATATCTTGTGCATGACCAGCTGCCGTTTTTTACCTCTCCAAACGCCCCGTCCTCCCATATCGACTGATACCATCTGTTGTTTAGGCTTACCAATATAACTTTTTTATCAATATTCTCAAATTTAACATCATACGAGAAGATATATTTCCCTGCCGTAAGCGGTGTTGACCAGTTGGCGTCAAATGCTGCATCGTCGGTACTGTTCTTTGTAAGAACGCTTCCTCTGTATTCCTCATCTTCACTGACATAACCATTCGGGGTCGCTGTATATTTCCAATCAATGTCCTGCTGATTTGAAGTGTACGTATATACTCTGTTTAAAACTTCATTACCCAGCATGGTCTTTTTATTCACAAACGTGAGCTTATATATATATGCGCCGCCGCTTAAAGCCGGGGTAAGCACAGCCTTGTCTGCTGTAATATAGTCAACCTCAAACGGGACGGTTTCCTCTGCGCCGCCGTTCTTCGGCGCTCTTGTCAGCACAAAATCGTTTGCATCAATATCGACAACCGTTTCCGAAAAATTCACCTCAAACTGTCCCTTATAGGTATATTCGGCTGTCATTTCGGCGCTTGCGGGCAGCGGTCTGAAGCTTAAGTTGTCAACCTGCGCGCTTAGCGCTGTTTTTGTATAATCGCAATAGAGGAACAGTATTTTTTTCATACCGGTAACATTCAGCGCCGCAAGGTCAATGGCGCCCTTTAATTCACCGTTCACATATGCCTGTGCGCTCTTTGCGTCGAAATCAAATGCAACGTCGTACCTCTGCCATACATTGGGCTGATAAGAGGCATTGCCTATCTGAGTATAACTGGCGCCGTCATTGGTAGATAAAAACCTTCCGCCGTTCAATTCAAGAAAGCGCAGCTGCTTGTTCTCGGCATTTGACGTAAAAATACCCAGCACCGTACTGCCGCCGCTCAGCTCCGGCATTTTGGCGTCAAAGCTCATCAGATACTTTCCCGATAAAGCGGGTTGGTCAAAATCAAACGATATATCACAATCCGCTTTATCTGCTGACGATGAAAGGTTCAAAACTCCGCCGTACTGCTCATCTTGTACCTTAGTAATCAAATCATTACCCGTATTTATTCCCGATTCAAAGTCCTGCTTTACGCCGACATTGAGGGAAGCCGCAGAAACGTTAACCGCGCCAAGCATAGAAACCAATAATGCAGCCGTTGTAATCCACAATACCACTAATTTCTTTTTCGATACAACTAATTTCTTTTTCATAAAAAAACCTCCAAAATAATTTTTTAAAATCCGATGCATTGGCAAAAGCCGCCTTAATAATTTTGTCAACTTTCACCACCACGCACATTATTTATCCTGATTAAATTGTAACATTTGCAAATCATTAAATCAATTCGTAAAGTTAGCAAAAATGTTTTTTATTAGCGTATTGTCACGTGCTCTTATTTTTTGTTATTGTCCATCAGTCTTAAATAGCCAAACTGCGTGCCGTCCTTTTCCACGCCGATGCCGGAGCCGTATTCAACCCAGCCCCATCTGCCGGCGCCGTCGTTATCGTTGACTATCATATTAAATCTGACCGATTCGCCCAACGTAAGTCTCGGGGCATCCGCTGTCAAAAGCTCCGCCCACGGTATTCGCGCCTCATATGTTGTAAGCTTACCGTTTCGGGTAACGGCAAGCTGCGTCATCTCCGCCTCGCCCTGATGCTCGGTAAACACCGTGGCGCCCGGCTCGGTTGAATACTTTGCAACAAAGGGACCGTTGGGTGTCAGGGCAAATCCCAATTCCGTAAACAGTCTTTGGTCGTTATGGGCTATCTGACCGTAATACACGCCTATCTGCACCGAGTCACCGCTCCATATACCGGAGCCCGCCTCTTTTTGATAGAAGATATCGTCCGTCATTTGACACAGCATATATAGGTTATCCTCGTCCCACATATACTTTATATTTCCCGATAAGTCGCTGTCTCCTTTATAGGACGTGAAAAGCTCATATTCATTTCCCTCGCCCAGCCACAGCTCTTTGCCGCCGCGCCACTCATTTTCGGAAACGGTTCCGTCAATCACCGGCTTTTCATAGGCGTAAACCGCCGCACAGCAATCGGCATAGATATTCAAATGCTGGCTGTAGCCGTTGTCAAGCTTTAAGTCGGCGTCTATAAAGTATGAACGGAAAAATTCAACCTCCGGCATATTAAACCTGATTTCCTTTTCGGTATTAGGCGCAATCTCCGGAACCTCAACATACTTTATTTTCTCCGACAGCTCGTTTGGGGCGTTGAATAAAATCCTGCCCTTTATCGGCTCGACATGCTTATTATTCTTTATCGTGATAACGCCTATCCATCTGCCGAGGTTTTTATCATTGTACGGCTCTGTCCTGAAATTAACCACAGCCGCATCTGTGTACGACAAAACAATTTTCTCATTCAGAAACGTCCTTCCGTCCTCACCCTTTACGATAAGGCGGGCGACAGCCTTTTTGCCCGTCTCACCCTTTGCGCTGAGTCTGACGACCGCCTTGTTGCCCGCAAAGCCTTTGTTTTCGTAAACCTCAACATAGCCGTCATCGGGGAGAACAACCTCAACCGCCGCATTATCATCAATCGCCTTTGTGATTTCTATATCCACTATATCGCCGTAGGGCATATCAAATTCGGTGCCCGAAACGGTAAATATCGGCTCTGCCTCAAGCTCATACTTCGTGAAATTACCCACGAAGTAAACGGGCTGTTCGTCAAGCGCTATAGAATATATTCCGTTTTTGCGATATACGTCAAGCTTATTTCCGTACATATCGAAAACCTCAACGTCGTCAGAGCCAAGCGACGCCGTAAAATACTCGCTGTCCCTGTATGACCACACCATCATAATATCTTTTCCGTCGTCCCGCTTGAATTTATAGCACGACGCGGTCTCAAGCTCTTGCTTATCGACCACCTCTGCACCTGTCAGAAAATGATTGACTGCCGCAATCGTCAGATATGTCGGCTTTGCAATATAAGGGGTATCAATCGTATTACGAAATCTTATCGCGCCGAAATTATTCTCGCCGTCCTCCGGATAATATCCGTCGTCCTGAAAATCGTAATAATAAATTGTTCTTATCTTCAGCTCCGGCGACATCAGCGTTGCATAAAGCTGTGCATTTCTCTCCGCCTGCATTCTATAGCCCGGCTCTGTTGTCAAAGATGAAAATCCTATCTGCTGTGAAGATGAATGACCGGTTTCGCTTACGCTTAGCGGAATGTCTGCCGCACCGTTTTCATCCAGCGCCGTCCGCACACCCTTCGCCGCATTATAAAAGCCCGAATCCCTTGAATTGGAATGTCCGTAATAGTGGAAGGAATATTCGTCAAAGCAGCCCTCGGCCGATTTGATTACCGTCGTTATCCAGTCCATGGACGCGCCCGCCGAAGCGCCTATAGCCAGCTTATAGTTGGGGTCGACCTCCTTTATCACCTTATAGACCTTCCTTGCCAGCTTTCCGTACCATTCGGCGTCGTGTCCGTTGCCGGTGTGAAAGTTCAGCTCGTTAAACAGCTCAAAGTAGGTATGCTTACCTTTGTTTTTTATCGCAAGCGGTCTTACAAATCTTTCAAGAAATGCCTCTTGTGCCGCTTCACTGACCGGCAGATCATCCACCAAGCCGTAAGCCCCCAAGGCATCATTTCCGCCCGCAATTAATATCACCATTTGGTCAAGGCCGTACTGCTCATAAACCTCCATAACGTGTCTCGACTTCTCAGACACAACAAACTGCCCTGTCTGCAGCTCGTATAAGCTCCACAAATCATCCTCTCTCGTCCCGCTTATACCCGCTTTTTTCATTAAAGGTATCAGCTTTTCGGGTTCCTTTGGCCATGAATAGTGGTGCTCGTTATAGCAAAGGTTCGGGTTTAATTTATCATTCTGCAGGCAATACGCGTATTCCGTTTTGCCCTTTGACGATATGCCCTCTCCGCTTATCTCATAATACAAGGTGTAGGTCGAATACCGCTCCGGCGTGAACTCAATGTCACGGCGCACGCTTTTGCCCGCCGGTATCTCCAAATCATAGCTGCCTATGTCATATGTATTATGGTCAAAATCCACCGATTTCGCAGTAACCGTCACCTTTTCGTCCTTTTTGGACATATTGTATACATCCATTGCCATTTTAACGGCTTCGCCCGAAAAGAAGTTGTTGCCCAACGCGTCCGAGCTCATATGCGCACGCACGCTTGCCTTTGTCCCGACAGGTCTGACGGTAATCGACCTGAATGTGACGTCCGCCATCGAAAGTCCCATATTTTCCTCGTGCGTGGTTATACAAAAATCGTATCCGTTCAGTCCGTCCGCAAACCGCGGATATTCAAGCCTGACAGTCGCGGTTTTCCATTTGCCCGTATCGGTCGATGTGACGATATCGCTCACCGCAATCTGATTGTCACGCTTATCGCCCTTGTCACGCCATGGGTCCGGCAAAGCATCATAGCGTATTCTAAACTTGCCCTCACCCTCATCAAAGTACTCTACCTCTACCTCGTATGACGAATAGTCCGACAGCTTATATGCAAAGGTGTTTTCAAGATTTACATATATCGCAGGCTGGTCGTTTCGCACGGGCTTCATCTGCCAGCCGAATTTGCCATCCTTCTCCACCACATGATGTTCGGCATTGCCGTTTGTCCCCGCGCTTAGAATTAAGCCGGACGCCGTGACATTATTGCCCAATTCGCCATAGGCAAATCTCTCCTCTTCCGCAGATACGT
>ENA-UOOK01007018-UOOK01007018.1-fermentation-metagenome-genome-assembly--contig:-NODE-7018-length-10466-cov-3.545577_pt1 | contig 10466 bp, 8 predicted proteins | sample MGYA00245777_ERZ724023 | MGnify/ENA primary metagenome ERZ724023 (study PRJEB28704, sample SAMN03018312) | fermentation metagenome | biome: anthropogenic terrestrial biome; feature: soil; material... | reverse complement strand
GTTTTCCAAAAGCGGCATCGCCTATATCCGCCTGATCTCCAAGCAGGTGGTGTTTTCCAAGCTGGACCAGATTCAGAGACTGATCACCATGATGCTGATGATCATCAGCATCATCGGGGGAAGCCTTGCTTATCTCATGGCTTTTTTCAATTACCGGCCCATCAAAAAACTGGACCGCCTTGTGGCGGAGCGGCCGGACAGCATTCCCAAGAACCTTTATGGGGCCGAGCGCGTTTCCTTTGTTCTCAAGAGGCAGGATGAGCGGTATGCGTCTTTGGAGCGCAGCGCGCTTCGGGAACGGATCTTATATAAGCTGATTCACGGCAGGGTAGCCGACCGGGCATCCTTTGAAACGGAATGCGACCGGGCGGGACTTGTTTTTACCTCCCCGTGTATGCGGGCGGTCCTTCTCTATTTTAACCAGTCTCAGCCTGCCTCGGCCCGGATCGACGTGGTATGCCAGGCGGAGCAGATCCTTTCGGAGCCTTACGAGGTGTGCGGCATGGAATATATGGCCGGCCGCTGTTATCTGCTTCTGGTGGGCTACGAGCAGGAAAACCCGGATATCCTGAAAAACCACCTGCTGACCCTTGTAAGCTTTTTATCGCAATATACCCGGGATCCCGTCAAGATTTCGGCGGGCGCGCCCTGCGGCAGCCTGTTTGAGATATACCGGTCCTACAATCAGGCCATGTCGGTGACCCAGAGCGGCGTTTTGATCAACAGCGTACTTTTATATGAGGAAACCAGCAGCAAGACGGTCAATTTCGTTTATCCCAAGATAGAGCTGGACACGCTTTTCAACGCCATCGTCAACGGGGAAAACGAAAAGGTCAAGCTGCTGCTGGATATTCTTTCGGATATGATCGGGCGAAACCGCGGCAACCGGTTTATCGTCGTTTCGCTGGGATACGATATCATCAACACCTGCCTGAGAGCTGTTAACGACGTCAAGTCCGGCTATGCGGATCAGAGCTGTTATGCCGATTCCGCCTCCCTCTGCGAGCTGCGGGACGCCGATTCGTTTTTGGAGGCCATAAGCGAAATGAAGGAACGGATTGAAAAGCTGATCTGCCTTTCTTCCTCCCGGCAGGATAAAAACAGCGCGCCCCAGAAGATCGTGGAATATATCAACCGGAATTATCAGAAGCCCGAGCTTTGCGTCAGCTTTGTGGCGGATCATTTTGCGATGTCCATTTCGAATCTCAGTCATCAGTTCAAAGCGCAGACAGGGCTGAACATATCGGAATATATTGCGGAAAAGCAGCTGGATTTTGCCAAGAAGATGCTTCGCAGCACCGATATTTCCATCGGAGACGCCGCCGCCCGTCTGGGTTATAATCAGACCTCCAGCTTTATCCGCAAATTTAAAAAATACGAAAAAATGACGCCCAACGAATACCGGCTGCTTTACCGCATGAAAGGAGAGGAAAAGGCCGAACTGAAGCAGAGCTCCTTTATTCCGACATAGCATCGATGCCGGTTCCCGGCGGGTTCCCATTGGAACCGCACTGCCTTTGACTCTTTAAGAATCAGAAAAGCCGTTGGCCTGTCAGGAGGGAAAGAAATGCTGTATTATGGCGCCTGTTATTATCCTGAGCAGTATCCGGAAAGCCAGCGCAGGGCGAAAATAGCGGAAGACATTGAAAATAGGAAGGAGCTTTCCTTTAATGTCGTCCGGATCGCGGAGTTTGCCTGGTGTGAGATGGAACCGGAGGAAGGAATCTGTGTCTTTTCATGGCTTGACGAAATTGTCCGCGCCCTGGGCGAAAACGGAATTTATTCGGGATCCGTGTCGGCGAGGCGGAGCCCGTATTTGATCCTCTGACCGCCGCCGGGGTTCTGCTCCAGCATTCCTCCCATCGCAGCCGGCACTGGGCGGAAACGCTGGAACCGTGCGGCGGGGAAATCATCGGACGGTATGCTTCCTCCTACAAAACCGGCTGGGGCGCTATGAGCCTTAACCGTTACGGATCGGGAAAGGCCTATTACCTTGGGACCTCTCTTTCTGAAGAAGGAGAAAAAGCGGTTTACGCTCATATCCTCAGCAAAGCCGGAGTAAAGCCGTTTCCTTTTGCCCGGGAAGAGGGGATAGAAATCATAAAGCGTGTGAGCCAAACGGCATGCTGCTATTTTGTGTTCAATATGACTGAAGAAGAAAAAGAAATTGAGTTTTTCGGAACCGGAACCGAGATTTTTTCCGGCAATGCCGTGAGCGGTAAAATGAAAATCCCGGCAAAAGAGGTTTTTCTGATTAAAACTGCCGGGCAAAAATAAATTTTTTTGGCCGCCTATAAAACCAATAAAAAGCGTGATGATTAGTTCATCACGCTTTTTTTGTATCCGGGAAACCGGCTGGAAGCATAGAAAAATTCCGCGGCCGTCGTATTTTTCGTCTTTTGCAGGGGCTTTTTTTACTCTTCCGGGCCGTTAATGCTCAAAGTACAGTCGGTGGTTTTTTCCATTTTATAATTGCCGGGCGTCTTGAATTCATATTTTTTGAACGCCCGGATAAAGGAATTGAGATTATCGAAGCCCACCAGCCCGGCGACCCTTGAAATGGGAATAGCCTGCCGGGAAATAAGCTCTTTTCCTCTGTTGACGCGCACCCTGTTGATGTAATCGTGCAGTCCCACGCCGGTATTGGACTTGAAGTATTTGGAGAGATAGGATAAGTTCATGCCCAGCATATCCGAAAGGCAGGTCACGTTAAAATCGGGATTTATAAAATTTTCGTTAATGCAGTCGGTGATCCTGCTGATCAGCGGCTTCATCCGGGGTTCCGCGTTTTTATCAAACGGCGAGCAGGCAAAGCCGACAAGCGGCGCGGCGGAAGCTTCTCCGCCCGGCTCAAAGTCCTTCAGAAACTGATCGGACAAAGCGGACAGCCTCGAAATAAACTCCCGATCCGCCTCCGGCAGCCGGCGGACGGCTGTCCATACGGCGTTGATGATTCCATAGGCAAAGCGGTTATAACGGGAACCGGACAGGCTGCCAAACTGCATTTCCTGCAGGATGCCGTCATATATTTTCAGGGCGCTTTGGACATTTCCCAAGCAAATGGCGTTGATAAAGGCCTCCTCCTGCTGCCTTGAAATGCCGAACTCCTCACCGCCTTCCTTCTGCCGGAATATGTTTTGGGGAAGCACCCCGTTTTGCTGGTACTCCCGCCGGTTTTCGTAAAGCCGGCGAATTCCGGTTCCTCCGTCGGCGTCACCAAAGTAAACGGCGAAGCGGAACTCGACGCCGCCGTTGCCGCCTCCTGATAGCCGGAATTCACCGAGCTGAGGCTGCCGAAAATACTGCTGGATGCGGCTAAAATCCGGTTTTTGTCGATCCACGCCGAGGCTTTTCCACAAAATTTCCCATAACCGGAGCCTTCGCTGAAATTGACCAGCACGGCCAGCTGACCGTCGATTTCCAGCCAGAACAGCACAATGTCCGGCGGCAGGCTTTTTTTCCACTCTTCAAGGCCCTGCAGGGAAAATGCCGACGGGAACTCCCGGGCCGCTTCCTTTTCTTCGGCTTTTTGCGCCGGACACATGACCAGAACACAGAACAAACTGCCGGGAAACGAAATGCCGAAAGACGACAGAATATCCCGCGTGGCGGCCGAATCGGTCACTCCCCCCTGAAACGCCGACTCCATGAATTTATCCTGCAGAAAGGTCCTTTGCTGCTCCCAGAGCTGGGTAAGCTCGTTATAGTTGCCGATAACGGTTCTGAAGGTATCGGCTATCTGTTCGAAGGCATCCTTATGGGTGGAATCACTGTATGGACTGATCTGCCTGATGATGCGGTTTACGGGCTTATAGTTGCGGTAAATCAGCAGGTAAGAGAACAGAAAACCCAGTACGACGCTGAAAATGACAAACAGAAGGCTGTTTTGCCGGATCAGCGCCGTCTTCTGGTAGATCAGGGACATGGGGACGATCATAATGCAGCGGCATCCGGGGAGCGCCGCAACGCTGCTGTAAAAAACCAGGCATTTTTCGCCGTTGACTAAGAGTTCTTTTTGTCCCTCCCCGGCAAGAAACTGGGTAAAATCCAAATCCAGGCTGTTTCCGGTGTCCGTCTTTCGGCTGATGATCCTGCCCTGACTGTCGATCAGCAAAATGCCGGCGGAATCATCGATGGCGATATTGGACAGGGCGTCGTGAATAAAGGAGGAGCTGAAAACCTGAAAAACAGTGGCCTTGGGCTTTAAATAGGAGGCAGAGGGCAGGCTGGTAACCAGCATCAGGCGGATGCTGCCGGTCTGGCGGTCCTCTACGGAGTCAATGGTATAAAGGTGGTAGGTATTGATATATTTTTCAAAATCCAGGCTCTGAATAATGTCGCCTTTCAGGGAGGCTTCCTGGATCAGTTTTCTGGAAATCACCGTGCCGGCGGTTACGACCGTATCCTCGTTGTTGATATACAGATAACAGTTGCTGATGTCGCTGAAGCTTGCGCTGCTTTGGAAAAATTCCGCGATATCCTTCAGCGTATACCGTTCGTTTAGCGATACTGCCGAGCTTCGCTGAATAAAGGCCCCTATCTGATTGTTGTTTTTGATGAGACAGCTCAGCTTTTTCATTTCGGTGATTTTATTATCGAGCTGCCGGCTGATTTTTTGCTGCGCGGAAGCGTTTATGGCTTTATATTCGTCTTCCATCAGCCTTTTTACGTTGGACATCTGCACGGTTCCCAGCGCGATGGGAATCGTCAGCAAAAGCAGATAAGAGGCGATCCATTTAAGCAGCACCCGGTTTTTAACAGGAAACATGATTCTCACCGCTTTCCTCAGGCTTTCCTGATATTATCAACGGCAATGCGGGACCCTTATGATTCCAATACGAATATAGCATACCGGCCGGGATAAACAGGCAGAAACAAGCCGTTTTCTGACGCGGTTTCTGCTTTTGAACTATTCCTTTACCGCGCCGAGCATCATGCCCTGCACGAAATATTTCTGGATGAAGGGATAGACAAACAAAATGGGGACCGTGGTCACGATGATCGCCGCGTATTTCAGCAGTTCCCTTACCGCCGTAAGCTCCTCCGCCGAGCCTGCCGCGGCGCTGGCCGCCATGGATTCTGCGCTTCCGGTGATCAGGATCTCGCGGAGAATCAGCTGGAGCGGGTAAAGGGTCCTTGTGCGCAGGTAGATGACCGCGTTGAACCACTCGTTCCACCTTCCCACGGCGTAATAAAGCCCCACGACGGCAATGGTGGGAACAGACAGGGGAATCATGATCCGGAAGAGGATCAGGAAGTCGTTTGCGCCGTCTATTTTCGCCGATTCCTCCAGACTGGCGGGTACCGCGTCGAAGGCGGTGCGCATAACGATCATGTTGTAGGTGCTCAGCGCGTTCGGAAGCAGGATGGCCCAGACGGTGTCGATCAGCCCCATTTGGGTAATCCATAAATAGGTGGGGATCAGACCCCCGCTGAAATACATGGTGAACATGATGATAAAGGTGAAAAAGCGCTTCAGCGAGTATCCCCTGCGGGAAAGGGCATAAGCGCCTAAAAAGGTGACGAACATGCTGATGCAGGTACCGCAAATCATGTAGAAGGTGGTGTTTAAAAAGCCCCGCACGATCATGGCGTTTTTAAATACCAGGCGGTAGGTGTCCGTCTGAAATCCCAAAGGCTTTAAGAGTATCACGAAATCGTGGATTTTAAACAGGGTGGGGTTGCTGACCGAAGCAAACAGCACATATAAAAGAGGGTACAGGGTGACGGTTCCCAGCAGAAACAAAAAAAGATAGTTCACAAGATTGAATGAAAATTCCCCGACAGACCGGTGCTTTACCATAGCTGAATATTCTCCTTTCCCGTCCTTGTTACCACAGGCTGATGTCGCTCATTTTGCGGCTGACGGCGTTGGCGGTCATCACCAGCGCAAAGTTGATCACCGAGTTAAACAGCCCTACCGCGGCGCTGTAGCTGTAATTCTGCTCCAGCAGGCCCTTCCGGTATACAAACGAGGAAATAACGTCGGCGGTGGAATAAGTATTTTCATTGTAAAGCAGAATGATTTTTTCCCATCCCACGCTCATAAGGCCGCCCAGGCGCAGAATAAACAGGATGATAATGGTCGGCAGGATTCCGGGAATGGTGATGTGGGCCATGCGGCGGAAACGTCCGGCGCCGTCTACTACGGCGGCGTCATACAGGGTGGGGTCGATGCCGGAAATGGACGCCAGGTAAATGATGGAGCCCCAGCCGATCCCCTGCCAGACATCACTGATAATATAAATGGGCCGGAACATGGACGGATCGATCAGCAGCGACTTGGCGGTACCGCCGAAAAAAGTGATAAGGCTGCCGATCAGACCGTTGCTGGCGGTAAATTCCCGGATGATTCCGCAGATGACCACCGTGGAAATAAAATGGGGAAGGTAGCTTACCGTCTGTATCGTCCGTTTAAAAGCGGAACATCCGGCCTCGTTCAGCAGAAGAGCCAGCAATATGGGGGCGGGAAAGCCGAAGAGGATGGAATACAGACTGATAATCAGCGTATTTCCCACCGTCCTTGTGAAATAAGGCCCCTTAAAAAAGGTTTCAAAGTGGGCAAACCCGACCCAGGGACTGTCTTTTACGCCCAGGCCGGGAGCGAAATTCTTGAACGCAACCTGAACTCCGTAAATAGGGATATAGCTGAACAGGATGTAATAGGCAAGAACGGGAATCAGCATGATGTAAATGAAACGGAACTTGACCAGATCATGCCTTAGCTTTCTCGTATAATTTCTGAAACGTCCGTCTGAGCCGGGAACGGAACAGAGAGCGGGGGCAGGCGTTTCGAATTTTACAGGTTGATTGGGCAAGGGGATTCCTCCTTAAGCTCTAAAATCCGGTGCTAAATGCAAAGCGCCGGGAAAAGGCGGGATAGGCGCTGCCTGCGGCCTGCCCCGCCTTGCGGCCCGGCGGGAAAAGAATTACTTGATTCTTGCGTAGTAACGGTCCAGAGAAGCCTGGGTAAGCCGGGTATATTCTTCAAGCCCCATGGACTGGACGGTTTCCACGTATTTTTCAAAGTCGGAAAGGGGCATTTCGCCCATAATGAATTTTACATAGCATTCCGAAACGTAGGTGTTGATTTCGGATTTCAGGGCGGACAAGCGGATTCCTTCTTCGTCGGTGGCGGTAACCAGCGGGAAGGATGCGGGGGTGGTTCCGTTGCGGTCGGATCTCCAGGTGGCAAGGGCCTTCAGGCCTTCCTCGGTGCCGGAGAATTTCCCTAAAATCAGGCGGTTGTAATAGTCCATGCACAGAGGCCCGTTTTTGCGGGTGTATTTCTGGATGGCGTTGGCTATGCCCAACTCGTCGGGATCGCTGATTACCTGATCAGTCAGGCTCGGCCATCCGTTTTCCCAGACAAAGGTGTCGCCCTCCTTGCCCCAGTTCATGGCCAGGTCGCCTTCGTCGGAAAAGGCCCAGTCCAAAAAGGTGAGGGCGGCCTCCACATTTTCACAGGAGGTGGAGATGGCGGCGCCATTGCTCCGGTAGGAGTAATCGGCCTGCTTATAAATCAGCTGCTGGCCTTTTTTCAGCACAGGATTGGCAAGGCCTACGGGCACAGAGGGGGAATCGGGGTCTTCTTTGTGGAGCTGGTCGTAAAATGCGTTGCACCAGCTGGAATAATAGCCCAGCCACATGCCGGTCTGGCCGCTTGTGATCTTTGCCTGGTTGGTCGTGTTGTCCTGTACGGCAAAATCCGGGTCGAGCAGCCCTTCGGTATAAAGTCTGTTCAAAACGGTTAAATATTCTTTATAGCTTTCCTGAACCGGGGTGAATAAGGCGGTACCATCCTTATCTATAAAGCTCAGGTCGCTGGTGATATCATAGGCGCTGGCGAAGATTTCAGACTGCTTGAGAAAACCAAGCGTAGTGGAAAAAGGGTATTCCGCGCCTTTTTGTTCCTTGAAGGCCTTCAAAACACTGATAAAATCCTCGATGGTTTCGGGTGCGTCCAGTTTCAGGTCCTCCAGCCAGTCCTTGCGCATAATAATGCCGACATAGGTTTCATTGAGCGGCTCCCGGTTCAGAATGGACTGCCATTCGGTACTGTCCTCGGGGGAGCTGGTAAAAATATAGGGAACGCAGTAATATTTCCCGTTATCGGAGGTGATCTGCTGGATCAGGTCGGGGTATTTCTCAAGATAGGCGGTGAAATTGGGCATATACTGAGACACGGCGGCGGTGATATCCTGAATTACCTTGGTGGAGACAGCGGTGTCCGGGCCGCCGGCAAAGGTTCTCCAGTTGCTTTCCACAATATCGGGCTTGTCGGCGGAAGAAATTAACAGATTGAACTGCTCCGTTTCCTGCCCTTTGGGGGGAAGAATCCATTCGATGTCGATTCCGGTAGCTTCTTCTGCCATCTGATAGCACAGCATTTCGTCGTTGGAGATATAGACATCGGGCGCCTGAAGCCCGCAGTAATAAGTAAGGGATATATTTTCAGCCGGTACCGACGCCGCTTCGGAGTTTTGCGGCGCAGGCTGGGAGGAGCTGCCGCTCTGAGAGCAGGCGGTCAGACTGATTGCTAAAGTTACCGACATCAGCAGAGCGAGGACTTTTTTCAGATTCATAGGAAATGCCTCCTTAAAGTTGTTGACTTTTGTTTGTGACAGGTTGTACCGGCCGGCACCGATTTGATTTTATTCGTTTTAAACCAAATCTACAAGAAAATGATATGTTTTTTTGTTGATATAGTCAATCTTCATTTTTTTGTTTTTTCAGAAAAAGGAGGCAAAAACAAAAAAATGAAGATTTTTGTCCCTGCTTTTTTATCCACAATATACAAATGCGGCTGTGAAAAAACACAGCCGCATCTGCGCAACAGCCTTTTACCTGAATTTATGTATAGTAGACCCCGATCCATTCTTTTAAGCGGGAATAGCTGATTTCAAGATCATCAAAGACCTTAGCGCCGCTGTCTTCCAGTTCCACCACAAATTCCTCAATGCCGACCTCCCTTGCGGCGGCCATGACGGCCGGCCAATTCATGTTGCCGGCGCCGATGGGCGCGTCGGAGACCGGGACCTTTTCTCTGGCCGCGCTTTGCGGGCGGACGGAATAGTCGTTTACATGGAGCATGAAGCTTCTGCCCTTAAACCGCAGCAGATAACGGGAGGCCTCCACCCCGGCGGCGGTGAGCCAGAATAGGTCCGGCATGAAAAATACGCTGCCGGGGTCGGTGCCGTCGATGATGATGTCGGTTCCCGTTCCTTTTCCACCGAAGTTTTTAAACTGGTACGAATGAAAATGGGTGACCAGCTTGAGGCCCCGTTCCTGCAGCCTTTTGCCCCAGCGGTTCAGTGTTTCGGCAAACCGGAGGCACCCTTCCGCCGAGTTGCTCTGGGCTTCGGGAATCTCGCTGGTGCGCACGACAGGGGTGCCGATGATTTCGGCGTCCCGGCAGACTCCGTCAAAATCCTTTTCCATATCCTCAAGAGGATGGTACACCGAATCGATGGTCACACCCAGTTCCTTGGCCAGCGCCGCCTGCCGCTCTATGGTCATGTAGGCGGGCTTTGTAAACTGCAGAAGCGTATAGCCCATGCCGGCGGCCCTTTTGAGGGAAGCTCTTAAGTCCGTTTCATTTTTTATGGAATCCCTGATGGAATAGGTCTGCAAGGCGATACTGCTCATAGACAAGGCTCCTTTCCGGCGCTACCGGTAGTATTTTTTGAGGATGCCGTTTAAATTCCGGTAGCTGACGGCGATGCTCTCAAAAACATCCCCCACACATTCATCCTGCTCCACCACAAACTCGGTGACGCCCACTTCTCTGGCCGACGCCATGACGGCCGGCCAGTCGATGTTGCCCGTTCCTACCGGCGCGAAAAAGCTGGGGATATTCTCGATTTTTCCTTTCAGCTGCCGGATGGCGTAATCCTTGACATGCAGGTAAGGCGCCCGGCCCTGAAAGCGCTTCAGATAGCGGGAGGCCTCCACACCGGCGGCAGTGAGCCAGAATACATCCGGCATGAAGAATACGCTGTCGGGATCGGTATTGTCAATGATGATGTCGGTCCCGCGTTCCTTTTCGCCGAAGGTGACAAATTCGAAGGCGTGGAAATGATTGATCAGGGTGAGCCCCCGGCTTTTCAGCTTTCTTCCCCAGGTATTCAGGGTTTCGGCAAACCGGTGATAGCCTTCCGCGGAGATTCTGAGCGCTTCGGGGATTTCACTGGTGCGCACCACAGGGGTGCCGATGATTTCGGCGTCCCGGCAGACGCTGTCAAAATCCTTTTCCATGTCCTCAAGGGGGCGGTAGACCGAATCGATGGTCACGCCGAATTCCCTTGCCAGCGCCGCCTGCCGCTCTATGGTCATATAGGCAGGCTTTGTAAACTGCAGGCAGGGATAGCCGATTTCGACGACCTTTTTGAGGGAAGCCCGCAGATCCTCTTCGGTTTTTATGTGGTTTCTGATAGTATAGGTTTGCAGTGCAATCTTGCTCATGG
>ENA-UOOK01007014-UOOK01007014.1-fermentation-metagenome-genome-assembly--contig:-NODE-7014-length-10473-cov-19.304857_pt1 | contig 10473 bp, 4 predicted proteins | sample MGYA00245777_ERZ724023 | MGnify/ENA primary metagenome ERZ724023 (study PRJEB28704, sample SAMN03018312) | fermentation metagenome | biome: anthropogenic terrestrial biome; feature: soil; material... | reverse complement strand
CAGACAAGGACAAGTTAAACTCCAGCCAATCAAAATCCTTCGAGAAGTTCTGGCGAAATCGCTGTTCACACGACTTGCCATATCTCCCCAATTGTAGGAAATTAATCCTGCCGGGAATGACCAGATACAAAATAAGCGTCTCCATAAGGAATGATTTGAAACTTTTGTTTAACTTCGTAGTTAGTTCACCAAGAACATCACTACAGATACCTCTATATTGGTTAAGTATGCTGGTTCTATCCATCTTTATTAGGTTTTGATCAGCTATAAAGATACTGATAATCAGCTACTTAACCATCTTTTTTATGTTAAACTATGTTATGTAAATCATTGAATTTTAATTAGTTAATTGAATATTTACCGAAGTATTGAATTAACAGAAGCATCTGTTTATTAAAAAAAAAGTATATGTTTAAAATAATAATTACAACGTTTTTATTCGCTTTATCGGTAAGTTACCTGTCTGGAGATAATGACGATCAATGGGGTAATTCCTTAAAACCAAACGGAGTACCGGGACCTATGATACAGCTTACAAGCAACGGGAAAAGCAAATATGTGATAGTTTTAAGTAGCGGGGCTACAACGCAAGAACAAAAAGCAGCTAATGACTTACAATACTGGCTTGAAGAAATTAGTAACGTGAAGTTACCCATTCTTTACGACAGCATCAAACTCCCCGGAAAATCACATAAAATCAATGTAGGCAATACGAAGCATTTAAAAAACCTAAAAAACCCCTTAATAAAAGTAGATTTGTATGATGAGGGTTATGGCATTTGTTGTGAGGGTAAAGATCTATACTTATGGGGAGGACGCACAAGGGGCGTTATCAATGCAGTATATGCTTTACTGGAAGAAGATCTGGGTTGCCGATGGTATTCAACTGAAAATTTCAAAATTCCACGATTGGAAAAGCTGGCTTTTAGACCCGTTACACGCACCTATCTTCCTGATTTAAATCTCCGTGACCCGTTTTACTACTGTTCATTCAATGCCGACTGGTCCCTGCGGAATCGCACCAATGCTCCATATGCCAAAGTACCGGATGAATGGGGGGGGCGAATTGATCATGGAAAAGAAAATATCATGTTTGTTCACACATTTAATAACCTCATCCCTCCCGAAATTTATTTTGAAAAACATCCGGAATATTATATGCTGGATATAAATGGGAATCGGAAAACCCAGCAATTATGCACAACCCATCCTGACGTTGTCCATATAGTGACTGATTATGTACTAAATTTTATTAAAAATAATCCGAATACTGAGGTGATCAGTGTGTCAAAAAACGATGGGGGTGGGACGTGCCTATGCCCTCAATGCAAAGCCATCGATGATGCAGAAGGAACAAACATGGGTGCATTGTTGTACCTGGTAAATAAGGTTGCAGAGGCTGTAGAGAAACCGTATCCCGATGTTAGTATTTCTACATTGGCCTACCTTGAAACTTTAGGCATCCCGAAAACAATTCGACCCCACAAAAATGTCATTATCCAGTTATGTAACGATGTTGTTGGGTCATGGACCTACCCTTTTTCACCGGCACGGGAAACCGAATTCGGAAAAACGCTCGAACAATGGAGTACCGCGCATAACCGTATCTATATATGGGATTATGTGGTTAATTTCAGTCATTACATGGCCCCCATGCCAAATATGGATGCAGTAGCAGATAATATGAAGTTCTTTGTAGATCACCATACCGAAGGAGTCATGACACAGGGTGGTTACCAAAGTCTCGGAGCGGAACGCGACTGGCAACGTTCATGGGTAACGGCAAAGTTGATGTGGAATCCTACCAGAAATGTCGACTCACTTACACACGATTTTATATACGGCTTTTATGGCAAGGCAGCCTCTTATATCTGGCAATATGAACAACTTTTGCAAACGCAGAAGATAAAATTCAACGATCAGTTACACAAACCAGAAGGAGGTATCAGATACACAATGAATCATCCTTTTTTCACTACTGAATTTTTGGAAATAGCTTCTGATTTATTCATTCGGGCGATGGAAGCTGCTGAAAGTGATCATATGATACGGCGAGTAGAACTTGCATATCTTCCGGTTTTGTATGTTCAACTCTCCCAAGGTCCTTTGAAGACTGGTAAAAAGTATGCGTCCATACTCCAAAAATTTGAAGATATTGTAACGAAAGAAAATATCACTCACCTGAAAGAAGGTATCCCGGATGTTCAGGAATCAATCGATCGATGGAGAAAGGAATGGCAACAATACGAATTCTCACAACAATCAAAAGATTCATAATCAACCCAGATTATTGAGATAAATAAGGAGTTTCTGATATAATGAATAAAATTAAATTAACGTATTTCAGTCTTTTAGCTTTGTTATGTATCAGAGCTTATTCGGAAAATCCAACCGATAATCGTAGACATATAACAGAAAATATTTTCCCTTTCGACATAGAATGTACCGTGCAGCCGGTTTACCGTTATAGGAAGGACGGAAATCCGGGACGCGAGGTAATTCTCTATTTTAAAGGGAATAAAATATACTCTAAATACCTGGTAGAGGTAGATGCTGCCGGGGTTAAAGAAACGATCAAGCAAAAAGCCTCTACAGAAGGTGATAGTATTTGCATCATATTGTTACCCGAAGGAGTAGGAGTAAACGAGAGTGTAAAAGTAAATCTCACACTTCGTCAAAATAAGGATGTAATTTCAAGAACCTGCAATGTTCCACGAATGCGGTATTGGAATGTTTACCTTTACAATCATTCCCATGTAGACATCGGATATACCAACACCCAGAAGAATGTAGAATTCTTGCACAAAAACAACATTCTGGAAGGAATCAAGTTGGGGAAAAAGACGGCACATTATGGAGAGGGATCCCGATTTATCTGGAATCCTGAAATCACCTGGCCGGTAGAGAGGTTATGGCTTTCTATGCCCGAAAAGAGAGAGGATATTCTGGAGGCAGTTCGTAAAGGATGGCTAAGCCTGGATGCCAGCTATCTACACTTGAACACCAGCATTTGTTCCGATGAGGAACTGTTTCACGCTTTTCGTTTTAGTCGAATGATACAGCGGTTGGCTAACCAACCTATTGATGTAATGCAACAGATTGATATTCCGGGTATGTCTTGGGGTCTTATTCCTGTGATGTGCCAGCTTGGCGTTAGATACATCATGTCTTGGCCCAATCACGTCAGAGCAGGTCATGCACATGGGTTGGACAGGCAACCATTTTGGTGGGTTGGACAGGATGGGAAATCGAAAGTATTGTTTTTCCAGCCGGAACATTATACCAATAGCGGTAGTGCATCAAAGGGGGCTGCTACCGGTAGACCATGGTTTGGACAGCGTGATCCCTCAAAGATACCTGATGTCATTCAGACGGGTCATGCCGAGGTAAACTTTACAGGGCGATTGTCTGAACTGGAACAAGCTAACTATCAATATGATTTTCTAGTGCTATCCTGGTCCCTATGGGATAACAGCGTCATTGACGTGGATGTCCCTGAAGCCGTTAAGAAATGGAACGACCAATACGCATATCCACGAATTATCATTTCCGGCGGTCATGAAATCATGGAAATGATTGAAAACAAATATGGAGATCAATTACCGGTAATGAGGGGAGACTTCATGGAATATTGGACGGATGGCTTGGGGTCCTCTGCCAAAAATACCGCGACAAACCGAAACGCCAAGGAACTACTCAATCAGGTGGAAACTTTGTGGACCATGCTTAGACCGGGAAAAGAGATTACACGTGATGAATTTGATGAGGCATGGAGAAATATCTCTTTGAGTTCCGAACATACCTGGTGTTTTGAGAACCCGAAAGAGCCGTATTTTCAAGACGCAATATGGAAAGTGAAACAACAATATTTTCAGGAAGCAGCTGAACGTACTGAGCGTCTCTTTCATGAAGCACTGGCACCTGCAACTGACAAATCCGACGGGGCATTAGGACCTTCGGAAGGTCCGTCCAATGGAGGAATAGCGGTGTTTAATACACATTCTTGGGCACACGATGGACTAGTCTCCCTAAAGCGTTCTGAAAGCTTGCCAGGTAACAGGGTTATAGATAGTAACGACAATGTTGTACCGTCACAACGGCTATCAACAGGAGAATTGGTCTTTCTTGCCACGGATGTGCCGGGATTTGGATCGAGACATTATCGGGTAATGACCGGAGAAACACCTTTGACCGGGAAAACAGGCATGAATAGCCAGGAATTTGAAAATGAACTTTTTAAGTTGCACATCGATCCCAAATCTGGGAATATCGTCCAGTTAATTGACAAGGCCACGGGATACAATTTTGCGGACGCAAGTGTGAATGGCGGTCTTAACTCATTCATCTGGATTCCCGCTAATATCAATGCCCCTCAACCGGATACAGTCGTTTCGATTCAAATTACGGAAAACGGACCATTGGTGAAGGAAATCCGCATCTGTTCTCAGGCTCCCGGTTGTCGATCACTTACGCGATCTGTTCGACTTGTTGAGGGACAATCCTGGATAGAAATCACCAATATTGTAGATAAACTTCCGTTGGAGGAAAAAGACGCCATCCATTTCGGTTTTGGCTTTCATGTTCCCGATAGCAAAACCAGGGTGGACATTCCGTGGGGGGTCATCGACATCGAAAAAGACCTGCTGCCTCAAGCTAACCGAAATTGGTTCACAATGCAGCGATGGTTGGATATAAGTAATGAAGAGCTGGGGGTTACATGGTGTTCGCTCGATGCTCCCTTGTTTGAATATGGTCTGCTATCGGCCAACATCTCCTTAGGTTGGGAAAATTATGATGCCTGGTTGACAAGCCTCGATCACAGTTCCACCGTTTATTCATGGGTGATGAATAACCACTGGCATACCAATTTCCCATTGACACAGGAAGGTGCTGTCACTTTCAGGTACAGAATATTATTCCACACTGCTTATGACCCTGTACTTTCAAACCGTTTTGGGTTGGAACAATCTCAACCGCTGAGGCATCTGGCAGCAAATAATGATCCAGGTCTGACACCGCTGATAAGGGTCGATAATGAGAAAGTCTATGTTACCATACTTAAGTCAAACGGCTCAGGGGAACCGACTGAGATTCGACTAAGATCCCTTTCTGACCACGAAGAAGTTGTGAATGTCTTTTTTCCTGCGGGTATGCCTACTTACCTCAAAGAATTTCGAACAGCCGGTGAAGTTGGAAATACAATTGATCCTACTTTTAAGTTAAATCCTTACGGTACCGTTTCGTTTTATGTTATGTTTTAAATTATTCAAAATGAAAAAAAATCTTTTCTTTTTGGCAATCATTCTAGTGTATATCTCTTGCCAATCAAACAGATATACGGCTATTCATTTTGTCAATCCCATGATTGGCACAGGAGGTGATGGTCGGATAAGCCCTGTGGCAGTAGTCCCTTTTGGCATGATCCAACTGGGTCCGGATACCCGGCAGGCGCTTAACGGTTATCATTATCAGGAAAACGTCATCATCGGGTTCAGTCACATCCACAAAAGCGGTGCCGGCTGTGGTGACATGCAGGATCTTCTTTTCATGCCTACCGTGGGAAGCATGGAGTTTTATAAGGATCCTCAACCATTTCAAACAAAAGGATATGAATCCATGTTTCGTCACGAAAATGAGAATGTAATTCCCGGCCGTTACTCGGTATTTTTGGATAACCAAGTCCAAGTGGACCTCACGGCGACCAAACGTTGTGGTTTTCATCAGTATCGTTTCCCCGAAACGGACAGTGCCAACCTGGTGATCGATCTGGTTCATGCCAACCTGGGAGCATGTTCCATTTATGATGATGAAAATTACGATGATGTAATCAGCGCGAAACTCAGGGTGGTGAATGACCACACCATAGAAGGATTTCGCATTTCGACGGGGCAGTCCGAAGAACAACATGTCTATTTTGTGGCTGAATTTTCTCAACCCTTTTCCAAAAAGATGTTACTGGATGATTTCACACCGATAACCGGAACTGATTCAATCACCGGTTTGAGAATCCGCTCTGTGTTTCAGTTCAAGAGTGACAAAGAGAAACCGTTGTTGGTGCGTGTAGGTGTCTCACCAGTCAGTATCGAAGGAGCCAAAAACAACCTGTCCCACGAGATTGACCACTGGAACTTCCATCGCACCGTCAGAGAGGCACAAGATGCCTGGGAGGATGAACTGGGTAAGTTCACTATTCAAACCATAGATCATGACAAAAGGGTCTTGTTCTACAGTTCCCTTTACAACACATTGATGTATCCGGCTTTATACTCAGACTTGGACGGACGATACAGAGGACCGGACCACCAGGTACACCAGGCTGTTGGGTTTGATTATATGGCGCAGGTCTCAAGTTTGTGGGATACTTTTCGTGCCCAAAACCCATTGGTCACCCTGATCAACCCTAAAGCAGGCAATGACCACGTAAGTACTTTCCTAGCCCATTACCAACATCACGGTCTATTACCAATAATGCCGTTAAACGGGAACGAGACTCTGGTCATGCTTGGTTATCATGCTATGCCAGTAATTGCTGACAGCTATTACAAAGGGCTGAAAGACTACGATACTGAAGCGATTTTTCAGGCAATGAAGATATCTGCCAACAAAGATACGTTTGGTTATTGGCTGAAAGAGCCCCTTGGCACCTATAATTACCGGAAATATGGATATATCCCGTATGAAACGGAAACCCGCTCCGTATCTACCACTCTGGAATATGCTTACGATGATTGGTGTATTGCCCAGATGGCCAAGATGCTGGGACATGAAGATGATTATCGGGTCTACCTCGAGCGGTCAAAAGCGTACCGGCATCTATTTGATTCAGAGACTGGCTTTATGCGTGCCAAAAGCATTGAGGGGGAATGGTTGGAACCTTTTGAGCCCCTGAAACCGGAACATCAGAAAGAGAGTTATGTAGAGGGAAATGCATGGCAATGGACTTTCTTTGTGCCCCACGATCCCGAAGGATTGATTGAATTATACGGTGGTCCTGAAAACTTTTCCGAGAAACTGGATCAACTCTTTACAGTGGTGGACCCGGATCAGACACGTGCAGCCTCCGTGTCGGACATGAGCGGATTAATCGGTCAATATGTCCATGGCAACGAACCCAGTCACCATATTCCATATTTCTACAATTACGCTAAGCAGCCATGGAAGACACAGGAGATTGTTCATACTATCCTTACCACGCTGTATAAAAACAGCCCCGATGGATTACCCGGTAATGACGATACGGGACAGCTTTCAGCATGGTATGTTTTCAGCAGCATGGGGCTCTACCCGGTTAGGCATGGTAACGGCGAGTATGCCATTGGAGCACCTTCTCTGGAAAAAATTGTTTTTAAACATACAGTGAGCGGCAAACCAGGAACCTTGTCTATCGAGGCAAAAAAACATGGTGAAGAGAACATTTATGTACAATCGATCATTTTGAACGGGAAACCCTACAACTACTCGTTCATAAACCATCATGACCTTTTTTCAGGTGACTGTTCTTTGGTTTTTATTATGGGAGCTCAACCAAACAAACAATTTTCAAATCCATAATGCAAAACATAACCAAGCCTGAAGTAACGGAAATACCCCCTTATTATGACTGCAAAACTCTCTCAAAAAAAAGCCGTAACTCATATCATCTGTTTCTTTCTGCTGATGATACAACACATTCTGGTAAGCACAGCAGCAGTACCGGGTAAACCCTTCATGCTCCGCACGGCGAACCATACTGAAGGTATGGGGGTGGATGGTACAAACCTGCAATTCGCATGGTACCTTGATGATACTGACCGCGGAGAATTCCAAACCGCTTATCGAATCCTGATAGCCTCCACACCCGATAACTTAGAGGCAAATATGGGTGATGTTTGGGATAGCGGAAAAGTCCATTCCTCCCATCAATATGGTATAAAATACCGGGGAGCGGAGTTACGAAGCAACAGCAAGTATTTCTGGAAAGTCATGAGCTGGGACAAAGACAATAACACTTCACCCTGGAGTGAAGTTCACACATTCGTGACCGGCTACATGGAGCCTTCTGATTGGAACGCAAAGTGGATCAAATCAGTCCGTGACACCCTTTCTACTCCCTACATGATGAGAAAAGGATTTTCCGTGGTAAAGAAAGTCGACTACGCCATCGCAAATGTATGTGGGGTGGGCCAATTTGAATTCCATTTAAACGGAGAGAAGGTAGGGGATCATGTACTGGATCCCGGTTGGACCGATTACTCGAAATCACAACAGTATGTGACATTTGAGGTAACCGATTTACTCAAAGTAGGCTTTAATGCAGTGGCTGTATGGCTAGCCGACGGATTCATGGACATAAGAAAAGCCAAGAATAGATTTCAAGGGCGGGCAGACCATTCTAACGGCCCAAAACGATTGATCTTTGAGTTGATTATCCATTACACCGATGGGAGTATTGAAAAGATACTCAGTGATGAGACATGGAAGTTCTCATTCGGACCGATTACGTATTCAAATGCTTTTGGAGGAGAAGATTATGACGCGCGAAAAGAAATCATTGGTTGGGAAAAAATGGAATACGATGATAGCGGATGGTCAAATGTAATGGAGACACAATCACCGGGTGGAACGTTAAAACCGCAATCACAACCCCCCATTAAGGTTGTTGAAGTGCTGGAACCGGTAAATAAAGAACAAACTGGGGATTCTATCGTTATTTATTTTGGAAAAACCTATGCAGGCATTTTTGAAATTTCTTTAAGAGGAAAAGCAGGGCAGACTGTGCTAATCACGCTCGATGATGGGACACAACCTTTTCTCACACATTGCGAATACACCTTGAAAGGCGGTGCTACAGAAACCTTTAGACCAAGATTTTTTTATTTCGGACAAAACAAAATCATCATCAAAGGTGCTTCTCTCTCAAACAACCAAGATCTACCTCAATTAGTTGATACGAAAGGGCTTGTATTGAGCAGTGCAGCAAAACATATAGGTCATTTCTCCAGTTCTGACACACTATATAATCGCATCTTCGAAATCAATAAACAGGGAATCACCTCTAATCTTTACTCCTATATCACCGATTGTCCGCATCGCGAAAAAGCAGCCTGGATGAATGATATAAATTTTACCATACCTTCATTTACAGCCTTGTATGACCTACACACCTTATTCGTAAAAATCACTGAAGACATTGCTGAATCACAACAGGACGAGGGGTGGGTATTGAGTATGTCACCTTTTTACCTTGATCCACTCAATCCGGCAGATCCATTTCACTGTAGCCCCTTTTACGATATTACCTCAATGAGATTCCCATGGACAATTTATCAACACTACGGCGATAGAGATATTCTGCAAAAACAGTATGAAGTAGCCAAGAGTGCCATAGCCTACCTGACTGAAAGATCGAACGGGAACCTGTTGGATTATGGTCTAGGTGACTGGTTAAGTCCAGATCCGGTTAGCAGGGAGTTTATTGAAACCTGTATATACTATGACTTTGCAACGCACATACAAAAATGGGCAGAACTTATTGGAAAAGAGAATGATGCCAAATATTTTCTATCACTATCTATGCAAATAAAAAATGCATTTAATGACAAATTCTTTAATCGTAACACACGCAACTACGGTATGCAACAAACCGCAAACACGGTACCCTTATATCACGGGATGTGTCCCCCAGGTGAAGAAAGCTATGTTTTTAATGCGCTGGTTTCCAGTATCGTAAAAAACAATTACAGTGTACAATGTGGACAGAATGCCCACGGGTATATGTTACAGGTACTCTCCAGATATGGACGAGATGACCTAGTAGCTCGAATTCATACGAATAGAACGGGGCCGGGTTATGCTTATTGGATCGCTATGGGAAAGAGCAATACCCCTGAGCGCTGGGATGGCACCTTGTCCCAACAACATCACATGAACAATTCTTTTCCGGAATGGCTATGTAAAAACCTGGCCGGCATATCGAATCGGTTGCCCGGGTTCGATATGATAGAGATTAGACCGACAACTTCAACAAACTTTATTCCAAAACAGATATCCTACACACTTGAAACAGTGAAAGGTGTAATTGTGTCTGGCTGGAATAAGAAGGGAAACAGTTTTGAGTTGAATGTCACGATTCCAGTAAACAGCACTGCTGATATCTTTATCCCTACATTTGGCATGGAAGGTGTTTTGGTGAGTGAAGGAGATCATATACTCTGGAAAAATGACAAACCCTCTCGCCATACCCACGGGATCGATGTTAGAGGAAAAGAAAAAGATCCGTTCTCAAACAAGGAATACATTATCCTTCACGTTGGTTCCGGTCATTATACATTTACCTCAAATTGGCCATAGCCTAAAAATCTTGACCGTATTGTTTGTATCGACTCAACCAAATAAACGTACAACTGACAAAAGAGCACGTTTTTAACATATAACGGTTCACCCAATCCTTCCCCAGTCGTAGCGGTTTCCGCTCAAACGGCTGAGTTGTTGTTT
>ENA-UOOK01007012-UOOK01007012.1-fermentation-metagenome-genome-assembly--contig:-NODE-7012-length-10475-cov-5.099808_pt1 | contig 10475 bp, 10 predicted proteins | sample MGYA00245777_ERZ724023 | MGnify/ENA primary metagenome ERZ724023 (study PRJEB28704, sample SAMN03018312) | fermentation metagenome | biome: anthropogenic terrestrial biome; feature: soil; material... | reverse complement strand
TATTTCCCTTTTTTCGTATCCATATCCGTCCTCCAAGTTCAATAAGTATGATTTATATAACATATTATACTTATTAAGCCCAAAAGTCAATAAACCAGATATACAAATTTTGAGTTCCTTCGGAGGAATAATTTATTTGCAACAAAAAAGCTGAATACCTATCCGGATACATATTGTATAAATACCAATGGTTTACAACAGGTATATACAACGGCGAAAAATTATAGGTATACAAAAACTTACTAACAAATCAGACATAAATGGACGGTCTTTTTTATGTTCATTTTACAAAGTTATAAAAATCCTTATTCTTTATTTAGTCTTAATGTTTCCAGTCTTTTAGCTTTTTCAAATGCTTCATATAAAAATTCCTCTGCAGATAGATCCTTATAACTCCAATTCATGACCTCTATTGCAGTCGCACCTGAATAACCAGTTTCAGCAATCTTTTTCATAGCTACGTCCCAATCAATTGTATCGTCAAAGGGTAATCGGTGTATGATGTTTCCTTTATAATCATGTAAATGTAATGCCATCAAACGTGAATCGTACATGGATAATAAATCATAGTTCGGATAATAGCGGTAGTGATGGCAACAGTCATAACAGAATCCTATGCGCAGGGAATCCACTTGCTCCAGCACATATGACAAATTAGTGAAATTCCGTAAATTCTCTAACGCAACATTGACGCCAAGCCGCTCAGCCTTTTCAGCAATTTTCTTGATTCTTTCCAGTCCCAATGCGTTATACGGTCTGTCATCGTCAGGCAGATGCATCACCATGGTCGGAATCTCAAATTCGGCGCAATCTGCAACACATTGCAAATAGCAGTCGATTGAGGCTTCACCGTCCAAATTATCAAGCCAGATGTTGTCTTGGACTTGAAATGGCGTGTGAATATTTTCTATAGAAAGACCCGCTTCACGCACAAATTGCGGCCCGCTGCGGTAATCGTTACGATCCAAATATTCACTCCACCATAATAAAACACCATCAAACCCTGCTTTTTTTATCAGCCGATAACGTTCCTTTATCGGCAATTCATAGCCGAACCAATCATAAATAGTAATCATAATCCAAATTCTCCTTCGTTTATTATAAATAACACATAATCTATATTTCTATTTATTTAGGTTCTTTACAAAAACTTTTGAATTTATACTATCATATTTCCAGGCACAAAAGAAGACATACCCTACCCTCGGAAGGTATGTCTTTCTGGGATTTGTTATCCGATATTATTTTGAAATATATGTATATACATCAACATCAACAACTTCTTGTCCGCCCCAATTTTTTTCCTGCATAACATAATCTTCTTTTTGAAAACCGTTTTTTAATAATACTTTACCAGAATATTTATTATTAGACATTACAAAGGCCTGAATACTATTTATTCCAATCTCCTTTGATAAGTACTCTATCATTAGTTCCACCGCATTCGTAGCTATTCCTTGATTCCAAAACACCTCATTTATTCGATAGCCAATAGTAATTGTGTTAGCTCTTTTTTTGTAATCAAACATCTCGGCTAAACCTACAAGTCTATTTGGATTCTCATTTACATAAATTCCAGCAATAATCATCTTGTTTTTTTCAAAATCTCTACCACCTATATTTCTTATTGCCGACAACAAGAAATTATTACTTTTTTTATACAAAAAAGGGGGTATATATTTATATACATTTTCGTTATTACTGATTTCAGCTAATGCCTCAACATCACTTTCTGTCATTTTTCTTATAATGATTTTGTCATTTTTTAGATAAGGAAACGTACTAAACAATTCTGCCATTTTCTGCTCCTTGTTCTAATTCTGAATTGCTAATTATTTTTTTCTAACATTGAACCTATTGTACTACATACTTATATAGAAAGACATAGCCTCTTCCTGCAGGATGTGATTATCGTGTGATAATGCCACCCTATCAACTATCGCGAGAAAATGTCACCCCTGCGGTAGAAATATTTATGGATAGGAGAATCACTTTGTCACAAACGAAACTAAATCAGGCACATATCCTCGCCCGTTTGGTAAGCGATGAAAGCTTCACCATAGCGGAGGCAGCAGGGTCAATGGGGGCTCAAAGTTAGCTAACCCCCATTTCAAATGGGGGTTTAATTTTAGCCCCTCCAGGGCAATTTTACTGGTTACGCCTAAAGGCGTGGTTTCGCACACCTTTATTACTAACTGCCTCTTGATAGAGGCTCTGTTACTCCCTATCCTTCTAATTTATCGTTCTCTTCCTGCTCTTTTATATATTTCAAAATCGTTTCTTCATTTACGTTCCCTACTGTTGCTACGTAATATCCTCGTGCCCAAAAATGTCTATCACCCCATTTCTGTCGGTATTCTGGATGCCTATCGAAAAGCATCAATGTACTTTTTCCCTTCAAGTATGCCATTACTTCCGATACACTAAGTTTGGGTGGAATCCCCAAATACATGTGCACATGATCCTTGCATACTCTCCCGTCAACCAGTGTGACCTGCTTCATCTCGCATAATTTCTTCAGTATTTCTACAATATCCCGCCTTGTTTCCCCATACATTATCTTTCTCCGATATTTCGGAATAAAAACAATGTGGTATGTGCAATTCCATCGCGTGTGTGCTATACTTTTATTATCCATTTCGGATATCTCCTATGCTTTGATATTGGCCTGCGAAACCTTTATCATAATACCATAGGAGTTTCTTTTACTCTTGGCAAAACTACTGCTTATTCTATTCGCCCCATCTCAGATGGGGGGTTAATATACTGGTTCACTAAATGGTTAGTTATATTGAAGTATCGGTTATTGTTTATACGGTTGCTCCCATTTATAATAAAAATACCGATCGGAAATTCATGAAAGAGGTAAATATTTATGAATATTGAGCTTGGGAAAAAGATAAAAGTTTTTCGTATGGATAGAAACATGACACAAGAGCTTTTGGCGGAATCACTCAACGTATCGCCGCAGGCTATCTCTAAATGGGAAAATGGCGTGAGTGCGCCTGATATCGGGATGCTTCCCGCGATATCCGTTGTTTTCGGTGTTACGATTGACGATTTGTTTTCACTGACGGATAATGAAAATCTCGAACGTATCGACAATATGCTCTGTAGTGAACGTGATCTTTCGGAAAATGTCTTTGTAGCGACTGAATCCCTATTGAAAGGTATTGTTTCACGGAAACCGGACTGTGCGAATGCTTATTTACGGCTGGCGGAGCTCTACGAGCATCGCATTCGAACGCTCACTCGTCTTGCGGTGGATTATGCTAAACAGGCAATCCGCATCCAACCGGAAAAGAAAGCCTGCCACAGCGTCCTGACGAATCTTCTCCACGGTTACGGCAGCGACTGGACTTGCAACAACACGTTGGAAATGGTTCGCTATTATCGCGGGGTCATGAAAAGAGTGCCAGATTGGCAGGAGGGCTGGCGCTGGCTGCTCGACCAGCTTATCGGAAACGGTTTGCTAAAAGAAGCGCGCGCCGTAATTCTGACAACTGAGTTCAAACATAACGAGCTTGCCAAGGCGCGGCTTGGCGACATTGCATACGCACAGGGAAACGGTGAAGAAGCTCTGCGGCTATGGCAAGAATGCATCGACGATGCACCAGATGCTTGGCGTCCTTATGCATGGAGGGCGGATAAAATGGTATTGATGGGGCGATATGACGATGCTATCAAAGATTTCACGGCCTGGCTGGAAAAACAGCCGTCGCCCCGGTTTGTCGACCCGTGTATCTGCATGGCACTCTTATATGAAGAGATGGGTGATATACCGAAGGCCATACAAATGCGGGAAGAACAATACCGCATCTGCAAGGAGGAACACTACTTTGATAGCGGAGAGGTGTATGATGGAATACTTCGCGAAATAGCACGGCTTAAATCAATAAAATAAAGCAAAAATACGCAACTTTCTGCAAGTGGCCTTACAGCACTTACAGTCCGCGAACTCGTATCGATACAATCGAGTAGGAGGTCACCCATTAGTTGAGGTGACCGACCTCTCACACCACTTATCCCGACAAATCCGTTATCCCGACTTTCTGCCTCAAATCCACACTCTAAACAGTCCATCATTGGAAATGTCGGAATAATATTCATTGGCTTAATCCATAAAGCTGCCTGATTAGCGCCTCATCATCTTCCCATTCAAGACAGGCAGTTTCATCGGACAGCAGAGGATTCAGCTTTGATGTGGCTTTTTCGATAGCTTCTTTCTTCATTTCTATGTCGGCATTTGCATAAAATGTCAAGGTCGTTGTAATCTGCGCATGCCCAAGCCATTCAGCCAGCAATACCATCGGCATGCCGCTCCGATACAAATGCATGCTGCGGCTATGGCGAAATAAATGAGGATGCACCGCTTCCGGCACTTCCGGATTAATGTTATGAGCAGCGATGCCATATTTCTTGATGAATCTTTCAGTATTGTCTGGCGACATGGCAAATTTCTTTCCTTTCCGCTCGGTATAAAAAAGATTTTCGTCAGAGTCATGTCCTGAGTGAAAAGCAGCGGCATACTTCTTGAAATGCTCAACAGTTTTTTGCATGACCGGCACTAAACGGGTTTTCATGCCTTTCCCGGTAATGACAACATAGGGTGCCTTCTCTTCGAAATGAATGCTGCTTAGCCGAAGGTCAAGCAACTCCTGGTTACGTGCGCCGGTGTCATACATCAGGATCATAAAGAACAAGTTCCGCAGTTCCTTTTTCTTCCTTGCATCTGGTTGCTCAAGAATTGTTTTTAATGCAGCTTCGCTGAAAAATGAAACAACCGTGCTCCGTGCATCCTTTTTTAACGGAATACTGCACAGATCGTTGGCATATGCCTGAACGCCAACATCTCTGGCACCGGCGTACTTAATAAATGATCGTATACATGCAAGCCGATGGTTGCGTGTGGGGACACCGCAATGCCGTTCTTTTTCCAGATAATCAAGAAAATCTTCAGCAGTCTCTCTAGACAAGTGCTCGAAGCTAAGATCCCCCAGGTTGACGCCGCTTCTACCGCAAATGTAGTTTAACAATAGATTGAGGGATTCGCGGTACGATTTAATTGTGTTGGGGCTTACAGCTTTTTGACCTGGAAGGTACACCGTTAAAAAGTCTCTTACCAGCTTGAAAAAACGGGCGCTTTTTTCATTCATCCTCAGACACCTCCGGGATCAACTCCGAAAAGCGGCTCCAATTGATGGCTGATGAACGGATGAGGTTTTCCGGCAGAAGGTGGATGTAGTAAGCCGTATCCGAAAACTTTGCGTGGCCCATATATGCACTTAGATACGGCAGTTTGGCGTTAAGATCTGCTTTTTCGTTCAACCATTTCATCATCATCGTCGTGGCATACCGGTGGCGGAGATCGTAAACAACAGCATTCGTCTCACTGGCGTTTGTCTTGACGCTCTTCCAGATCATCTGAAACTGTTTGGCAAGCCAGCGCCGGCCATATGGCGCACTGTTCGGGGAAGGGAAAAAGTATGTGCGGTCGGCGAAAACGCTTTCTGTGATTGCCTGATAATCCTTGCACATCCGCAATACATCATCTGATAAGGCTACGTAGCGCTCTTTGTGAGATTTGTTTTTCTGGATAAGCACCAAACCTTTGTCGAAATCGATATCGCGGCTCTGCAATTCCCTCCCTTCGTTTGGACGCAGGCCGCAGAAAAATATCAACCTCAATAGCGCGGGGAGGATAAGGTGCCGGTGTGGAGAGCACTGAACAGGCGTGAGTTTGTCGCACGCTTCGAAAATGTTCAGAAGTTCCTTGTCGGTGAAAATGTAAGGAGTCCGCATCGTTGCCCTCGGGAGAAAACTTGACGGAATCACATAGCAATCAATGCCAATCGCGGACAAATATTTCAGCAGTTCCCGGACTGACTGGATCCTTCTCCTTGCCCCGGTCTGCGACTCGCTGTCCCATTGGGAACACCATTTCAGGATCGCATCTTCCTTTAGTTCGGACACATCCAGCCGCTTTGACTCTGCGAATCTGCAAAAACTCAGCAAATCGTACTCATAGGACTTCCTGGAGTATCCGATGGATTCTTTGAAAAGGAGCATGTCTTCGATGTACTCGTTAAGTGTTTTCATCATTTCCAGCCCTCATCCAGAGAATCGAATCCCAACGCGCATTCGCGCAAGCCCTTGATATCCAAAGAAATGTATGGCCTTGTCACGTCGATGTTCTGATGTCCAAGAACTTGTGCGACAGTTGAGACGGGAACACCTTCCACCGTCATCTGTGTTCCAAGCATCCGCCTTATGCCGTGCATCGTTTTCCCGTCGCCGAGCCTGTGTGAAACCCCGGCATCCTTCATCCACCGACGTAAGATACATGCAACTGAGACGCCATCCTTGAATCCTTGAAAAGGCGCGAGACATCTTAAAAATATCTGCTGCGATTTCGACTTTGGGCGGCCATTCAAGATGTAGTCAGCCATCGCCGCGCCAACGCTTTTATTCAATGGGAGAATGATTGGCACCCGGGTTTTCCCTTGGACTATGTGAATCTCGTTTTTGCGCCAGTCAATGTCAGACAGTTTCATGTTTGCAATGTCGCCAGCCCGCATGCCGCTGCTTGCCGCCAATAACAATATGGCATAATCGCGTTTGCCGATTGCAGTGCTGCGGTCAACAGACTGGATGATTAAGGTCAAATCGTTCAAAGGCATATGCGGATACACTTTCCGCTCTCTTGCTCTCGGCATCATAAGCAGGCCTGCATAAGGAAGACCCGGCATACCGGAACCGGTAATGCAACGGTCCAATTTACGAAGCGAGCTGATGACCTGATCCATGCTTTTCGCCCGCGACTGGGAAATGTCCACCAGAAACATCTGTATATGCTCTGCCTTGACTTGAGAGATGTCACCTATGCCCAAGCTGATAAGCGACATCAGAAAACACCTAACGACATGCTGGATTTCGCGGTTTTTACGTTTCGAGCATCCCGGATTAACGACTCCGGCGATGAGACGCTCAAAGTTCTCCGTCAGGGCGGGGACATCCTTGCCCGCAGGCCCCTTCCAAGAGAATGTACTCGTTTCGTAAACTTCACGCAATATCCTTGTCCCGCGAATACGCAGATTGTAAACATTTCGGGAAATCATTCCGTTTTGCAAATGTTTTTTGTAGAACTCTTCAAGCTCGTTTATCAGGCCTTCGTTGTAATACGTCTCATTTTTGCCGTTGAAGAAGTCAGTTATCGGTTTAAAACTTCGTGACTCAACAGCTTTGAGTGAGGATTGGGCTAATCCCACTTCCGTTCCCAAGATAATTAAAGCTTGGCGAACGATGCCATAAATAGTATTGTCTTTCATATAAGCCTCCTATTGAATTTAATAAATTCAATATACAGCATAATGAAAGGCAAAACATTATCCCGACATTTTTAAAGAATGATGGCTTAGAATATGGGGGTAATGTTGAAAGTCGGGATAACGGATTTGTCGGGATAAGTGGTGTTATCCCGATATCGGGATAACACCACCGTGCATACCGTTCGGTACACGGCGGTTCAGTCGCATAAGTGCAGTTTGCGAAGTTGCTCGTACTGAGCCGGGAAATCATAGTATCCGGCCAATATGAGCCTTTCGTTTGTAATGGAACACTTTAACACTGGGCTTCCGGCTATGCGCCAGTAGCCAAGCCGGGTGTTTCCCCACTGATAAGCCTGGTCCGCCGGTATTCCCAGCTTTCTCAGGTTGTTGACCTTTGTTTTCGGCTTCTTCCACTGTTTCCAGATGTACATACGGAATCTTCTCCGAAGCCATTCATTCCATCCTTGCAGAATCCGCTTTATGTCGGCTACATAATAATAGCCGAGCCATCCCCGGATATAGACTTTCACGTTCTGCATTACAGCCCGAACGTTACGGCCCTGGTTACGGCGCGTCAGTTCTTTCAGCTTCCGTTTTGCCTTATCCAAAGATTTGCGGTGGGCGCGGATATATATCCCCTTCCCGTTCTTTCCCAGACAAAAGCCGAGAAACTTGAAATGCTTCCGCGCCACCACGCTGACAACCTTGCTCTTTTCGGCGTTCATTGTGAGTTTGAGCTTTTCCTCCAAAAGCTTTCGGCTCGATTCCAACAAATGCTCTGCCGCCCGTTTGCTTTTGGCAAGAACAACGATATCATCCGCATAACGTATCACCTTTACGCCGCGGCGTTCCATCTCCTGGTCGTATTCGTTCAGGTAGATGTTTGCCAGCAAAGGGGAAAGGGGCCCGCCCTGCGGCGAACCTTCCTCAGTCTTGCAGACTACGCCGTTCTCCATGACGCCGCTTTTCAGATACTTCTTGATGAGGTCTGTCACGCGTTTGTCATGGATTTGCTTGCGCAAAAGGTTCATGAGCAGTTCGTGGTTAAGGGTGTCGAAGTATTTGGACAGGTCAACTTTCACCGCATGGGTGTAGCCTTGCTCCGCATATTCCTTCACCCTGCGTATAGCTTGCTGAGCGCTCCGCTTCGGGCGGTAGCCGTAGCTTCCGTCCGAAAACCGTGGCTCGAAGATTGGTTGCAGCTGCTGCGCGATTGCCTGTTGGATGATTCGGTCTACCACTGTGGGGATTCCCAGCTTTCGCACCCCGCTGCCATCTGGTTTGGGAATTTCTTTGCGCCGCACCGGATTTGGCTTAAATTCGCCATTACGGATACTTTGCAGTAGTTCCTCTCTGTGTTCCCGCAGCCATGGCAGCGCTTCCTCGACGGTCATTCCGTCGATTCCGGGCGCTCCATGGTTGCGTTTGACCTGCTTATATGCTCTGTTCAGGTTGTTCCTGTCCAGAATACGTTCCAACAGGTCGCCTGCACCGTCCCTTTCCTTGCCCTCCCGATTGCCGGCGCTCGGCGCTCCTGCATACTCTTGGCGTTCCACGCTATCCCTTTGCAGGCAGCCCTTTCGGTATTTTGCTGTCATTGCACCAGCCCTCCTTCCGGCCTGTACTTGTGACTTACGATTGTTCAGCCCTTCCCGTTTAACTCGGTACTATGGCCTCGGCTGACTTCTTGCGGCAAGCTTTACTCCGGGTTTCGAATTTCCCTACTTCCCGTCCGCAAGACCTCCCCGGGTAAGAGCAATAACCTTCGTTTCATGTAGCCGCCACATTTACCGCACAGGATTCGGGTAGCATTGGACTTTGTTTTGTGTCGCAAACTCGTCCGTCCTTGTACGGCCTTCTATGTGATTTCTGTTCGTCGGCCCGAAACTTTGCCCTTTGGAGCACTTCTCAGCTCCGCAATCCGGCTTCCTTCAGATTCCACCTCACGATGGACACCCTTGCCTTCGGCTAACGCTTCCTGCTACCGAGCGCGTAGGAGACTTCCACCCCCAAGTTATTGCCCTTGCCGGGCGCACGACTCAAAAAAATCTTCTTTCTGATCCTTGACCAGGAAGAAGATTTTTCGGTTTTAATCAAAAACTGATCTTTGACCAATCACTCGGAATAGACCGATCGAGATATTCTGTTACTACCTGTCCATCGGATAACTTTCCAATAACATCATAATTTGTCCCAGGGCCTGACCGAACATTTAAATGACTATCAGGGTCTCCCAACGTAACAGTTACAGGCCATTCTGACGATCTATCAATTGGCCCTGTGCGAACTAAATACCTTGAAGCAGCATAACCTTTCATGATGACAACTCCTTTCGTAAAGATTTAATTGAGGAATTTTAACCGGTTATTTTTTTCTCACTAAGTAAAGACATCTTTTAGTCCTAAATGTAAACCCTTTTAATAAAACTTTTTTGAAAATGGTTGCTAAATTGGTGACTATTCAGCTGCCAGTCCAAGAAGCAGGACTTTTTTCGGGCATAAATCAGACGGTTCTTTTTAATGGTTTATGCCGATACTGCGACAATGACGTTGCGAGTAGGAGCTAAACTTATGTTCGACCTGGGATGTGATTATGTTGCCAGTCTTGACGGTGGCGGAGCTGTTCAGATGAGGGTTGCTTCTGGTTATACTAATGGCTATACGGCAGGTAAATGACCTCCGGTGGAACTGATTACTATGGTTCAGCTATTTGTGCATACCTAAAATAAACTCACGTAATGGATTGCGGGAGCAGGGAAGCTTTATGGCTCCCTTGTTCCTGCGCAAGTAATAAAAGGGAGCCATCATTCCGTTTCGCACCTATATTTGTCATGAAGTGGCACTGAATGTAATCCTCCTAACCCTACCATTTTTTATTTCTACTGAACCTTCCATCCGTCCTCCATGTTTAATATTTTATGCTTGCCTACCCAAAATTTGCAAAAAGAACGTCTTTTCAATGATTTTCTATTGTATCGATATTTTCGCTGTAATACATATGTTTATTTTTAACCTTTTTGTGCCTTATATAGTTTGTTGAAACGCTTAGGTCGGTTTACAAGGAGCTACAAGCAGACCGTAAAACGGGCTGCTGGAGCATACGGCTCTTTTGTTGTCAGCAGCCCGTTAAAGTATTCGTCGATCTTTG
>ENA-UOOK01007010-UOOK01007010.1-fermentation-metagenome-genome-assembly--contig:-NODE-7010-length-10476-cov-9.541311_pt1 | contig 10476 bp, 8 predicted proteins | sample MGYA00245777_ERZ724023 | MGnify/ENA primary metagenome ERZ724023 (study PRJEB28704, sample SAMN03018312) | fermentation metagenome | biome: anthropogenic terrestrial biome; feature: soil; material... | reverse complement strand
GGTTCAGGTATTTACAAAATGGCATCTTCACTGGGTGCTGCGCTTGGGGTTGCTATCTCTGCGGGAGTTTTTGCCGCATTCAATATAGGCGACCATATTCACTGGCTAGAAGGTGTATTGACTTTTGTAGGACGTCAGGACAATGTAGTAGTACGCCAGGCGGCTACTATTGGATTGAGTGTAAACCTCCTGATGATTGTTATGGCTATCCTTAGCATTATGATCACCATTCCGAAATTATCAAAAAGACCAAAGACGGATTCGATATAAAACCAAACCATTTATTACTTTTTTAAAATTAATAAAATGAACACAAAGCTGTTGGACGCATTAAAAAACTCACTAGATGAGATAAAATCATGGCAGGAAACAATGCACAAGAGTCCGGAACTGTCCATGCAAGAGGAAAATACAGCCAGGTATATTGCTGATGTGGTAAAATCGTTTGGCGGGTACGAACTGGTAGAAGGCGTTGGAAAATACGGTATTGTAGCGTCGCTAAAGGTAGGTGATAGCGATAAAGTCATTGGCATTCGTGCCGATTTTGATGGGCTGCCCATTCAGGAAGATAATAATTTACCCTACAAAAGTACCAAAGAAGGACTATCCCATCTTTGTGGGCACGATGGGCATACGACTATGGCTCTCGGAGCCGCTAAATATCTTGCCGAAACCAAGAACTTTAATGGAACCGTACGTTTTTTCTTTCAACCGGGTGAGGAAACCATGCAGGGAAGCCCCGCGATGATCGCCGACGGATTGTTTGAACGTTTCCCCGTAGATGCGATTTACGCCATGCATAATATTCCCGGGTTGGAGTTTGGAAAATTCTATTTCCGTGAAGGAGAAACCATGTCTGCCGTCGATAACTGGGAAATTGAACTTACCGGGAAAGGCTCTCACGGCTCTATGCCGGAATTGGGGATTGACCCGCTAGTATGTGGTGCGTCACTGGTTATGGCGTTGCAAACTATTGTCAGTCGTAATGTGTCTCCCTGGAAACAGACCGTGGTAAATGTAGGCTCTTTCCAATCGGGAAATGCAGGTAACGTAGTGCCACAAAAGGCTTTGCTTAAATTAAGTATCAGAAATATGGATAATGAAGTGCGTAAGTTTGTGCTTGATAGAATTCGCAATATAACCAAATCACAAGCCGAAGCATTTAATTGCCAATATGAAATCAGGGAAGGTGTTCCCGGAACGGTGTTGGTGAACACGCCCGAGAACACGAAGTGGGCTGCCGATGTAACGGCCGGAACTTTTGGAGAAGATAGTGTTGTCAGAAATGCAGATGCACTGATGAGTAGTGAAGATTTTGCTTTTATGCTCGAAAAATGTCCGGGAAACTACGTAATGGCAGGGAATGGTGAAGGTTACATGGTACACCATCCACAATATGTATTTAATCAGGATCTCTTACCGCTTGGTGCAGCTTATTGGGTATCATTGGTAGAAGCTTATTTGAATTAATACCTTTTGCATGGATGGTTTGACGATGCTGCTGTATGTTTTATCGCACTCATCAGCGTTGCTGGTGAAGTTGCAAACATAAAATCATTTGATTTATAGCACTTTACTTATGGATAGGTACCCGGGTTGGTCGGCATAGATAAAGAGCAGCGAGCCTCCTTTGATGGTGTTAATAATGGGTTTTGTCAATTCCCTGGGTAACGCCGGACATCCAAAGCTACGACCTAACCGTCCACTGGACCGGATGACCTCTTCGCTGCAATAATCAGCCCCGTGAATAACAATGGCACGGGATCTTGCCTGGTCGTTGATACCCTCTTCCAAACCATCCAGGAGCAGAGAATACCCGTTTCCTCCCTGATAGGTGTCGGCGGTCCGGTAAAAACCCAACGAGCTCTGATGAGACCCATTCCTGTTGGAGAAAGAGGTGGCGTATTTTTCCCCGCTGTTTTGCCCGTGAGCCACGTACGTAACAAAAAGTATTTTCTTTTTCTCCAGATCCAGTACGTACATTCTCTTTTCGGACGAAGGAAGATTGAAGTCGATTACTGTCAGCAGGGGGTTATTCTGTTTGTTTAACTTTTTATAACCGGTGTAAGCTGCCTTGAAGGCGTCAAAATGTACCAACCCCTCCAGTTCCATCTGTTCATAAAGCAGCTCGCAACCGGATGTGGAGAAATTGACTTCAGTGATGTCATTTCTGTTTTCCTTTGTTCCTACAGGGAAAACAAGGGCAGAAAAAACAAAAAATACAATTGAGATGAGAAAGATGCGCATAATATAGTTTGGAAAAAGTATCGCCAAAGATACAATTTTTCCTGAATATGATTGTTAATCGATCACAATGACGATTGTTTGACCGATTGCGCCCCAGTCGTATACAAATTTCGCATGCGACGATGCATTTCTGACACACATATGAGACCGGGGGGTTGTTCCCAGCGAGGAGCTGTACTCAATGATTTTTTCATTCGGATACTGCACCGGTACACCGTGAACGTAGGCCCCATTCGTAAAGCGGGAAGCGTAAGGTGCGTAACCCGCAATCACGCTAGTGCCATCTTTCACATAATACATCTTTTCTTTCTTTTCCTGTATGGCAAAAAAACCAGTGGGTGTCTCATGGGCGTGCGGCGGTTTATGGAGTCCCGTGGTTGCCGGGTTCATACTTAATATATGCCATTCATCGCCACTTTTTTCTAAGGTGGCAATATTCTGGTTAGTGACGTCTACTGCAATCACCTTATTAAACCGAATGCTGTCTCCCCACGAAATAAGATAACGTTTCGGCAATAAATATTCTCCTTCCAGAGATACACCGGCAATCCGGATCATCTCCGTGGTGTCGCTGCCCAAAACTTTTACTAACCAACCGTCGCGGCCATATCGTACCAGCGTGGTGTCACCATGGGTGCTGAAAAGTGGCACCGACTGATATCGTTCAACACCGTATTGGTCCGATACCCGGCCGTAATCGTTTCTCACAAAATCTTCAATTGTGGGTGCTTCTCTGTTTAAATTCCTGTAATTGCTTAAAACTCCCCAGTTGCCTCCTTCGGCTACCGCATTTTCAAGATGAGCAATCCCCGCCTTTATTTTTCCCCATTGAAAGTGCCGGACCGTATCCTGATAGGGATATTGGTCATCCAACGTGTACTGTGTGTATTGCAGCGCTTTCTTCAGGGAGATGTCATCTTCGGTCAGCACCCTCCTCTCTTCCGGCAAAGCGATGGTGGAGACTTCCTTTACGGCCGTTGTATCCACACTGTTGCTGTCAGCCCCTCTGCCGGGATTACATCCGGTTTGAAAAAATGTGACCATGGAAATGAAAAGAGTAAACAAGTGCCTTGTGTTCATCGAGTGCAATATTATTGACTTTATACGGATTACTTTGTCTAGATTGTTTTATGTAGGCTAGAACGTGATTTTTGCGAAGAATGTTCACCAGAAGCGTACTAGAAGGTTGTATTGTCGTGGTATTTTTTTTCTGCTAATTTTTTTACTACTTTTGTTTGGAAGGCAGATCTGTAGCTTTTCCGGAAGCTGTGCCACGAAACAGGTTGTCATTCGAGCGAAACGAGTTGCGAAACTCGTTTTGTACGGAACGTGGCGAAGCAGGATTCCTTCGTGTAAATTAAGTGTATGAGAAAAGAAAAAATAGGATTACGTATCCTGCTACTGGTGGCGGGCATATTTATTATTTCGCATGGAGTAGCATTGTCTATCCGTTCAGATTTGGGGACCAGTCCCATCTCATCAATTCCTTACGTGTTTAACCTGATCCTTCCAAAGATTACGGTGGGAACATTTGCTATCCTGATGAACTCGACACTGGTGTTGATTCAGGTCATTATCCTCAAAGGCAAGCTTGGTACAGCTCAACTATTGCAAATTCCATTGCTGGTGTTGTTCGGAATTTTTATTGACCTGAACCTGTACCTCACTCAACCACTGGTTCCTGATCATTACATCTGGCAATTGCTGACAATTATTCTCAGTTGTTTTGTCATGGCATTTGGTATTTTTCTGGAACTGAAAGCCGATGTGGGCTATCTGCCGGGTGAGGGGCTCACCCTGGTTATCTCCGAGACGTTCCAAAAAAACTTTGGAAAAATCAAAGTTGCCATCGACTCTACAATCGTTGCCACTGCTGTGATCTGCGTACTGTTGTTTCATGGAAGGCTTGAAGGTGTTCGTGAGGGTACCGTAATCGCCGCAATTTTCGTGGGAGCTATCGTACAGTTATATCGGAAAAGAATCTCCTTTGTAGACAGGCTCCTGGCAACTTCGAAGTCAATGGAATTTGTGGCAGAACCTTACATGACAACCGATAATTTTGTGATCACCATTTCACGGCAGTATGGTAGTGGAGGCCATGCAGTGGGTGAGCGTATTGCCCGAAAACTGGGTGTTGCCTTTTATGACAGTAAGTTGATTGATTTGACTGCAGTAGCAAGCGGCTTTACACCTGAGTATGTGGAGAAACATGAACAGAAGCTGCCGAATGGACTGTTGTATAAGCTTTACAATCAGAACTACGCTTATGTGAATGAGGCTACTCCGCCCAACGACAAGCTGTTTATGGTACAAACCCGGGTGATTCGTGATATTGCGGCCAGTGAATCCTGCGTGATTGTGGGACGCGCCGCCAACTTTATACTGAAAGGACACAAAAACTGTTTCAATGTCTTTGTCCACGCCGACCAGGAGTTTCGAAAGAAGCGCGTTGTACATGATTACATGCTAAAACCGGAAGATGCAGAGAAGGTAATGGAGAGAAAAGACAAAGAGAGAAGCAGTTACAACCGGCACTATACAGGGAGAGAATGGGATGATCTCAATGTGTACGATATGACCGTGGAAACCTCTCTTTTTGGAGTTGAAGGTACAGCTGATATGATTATCAAAGCGGCTAAGGTGCGTTTTTCGGGAAGAAGTGGCGAAGAGGAGTGCTGAATTTTTTCTCTTTTTTACTCTCTGTGCAGAACTATTTATTTATCGGACTGTTATATACAGAGCTAATAATCACAGCTGATATTTATATTCGTTCTTAATAGACAGATAAATGATCCAAAACAATTTACCTGCAATTTTTCGTGACTTTAATCCATTAGAAGATAAGATGTTGTCAGTCATTGACAACGAAGGACATGTGGTGAGCAAACAATATATGCCTGAGTTGGATGATGAAACAGTTATAGATGCTTATAAACAGATGCTTTATGAGCGGACAGCCGACGAAATGGCCATTTCCTACCAACGTCAGGGACGCATGTTTACGTATACGCCCAATCTGGGTCAGGAAGCGATCCATATCGCAGCCGGGATGAACATAAGGAGAGAGGACTGGCTGGTACCTGCTTTCCGAGAAATGGGTACGTTGCTGGCCAAAGGGGTGACGATGAAAGAGATGTTTCTGTTTTACCTGGGGAACGAACATGGGGGCAGTTTTCAAAATGCCCATCATACGCTGCCCATTGCCATCTCAATTGGAACGCAGCTCCACCATGCCACCGGCATCGCCTATTCTGTGAAATACCAAAAGAAAGACGAGACCGTCTTCACTTTCATTGGCGATGGAGGTACCTCGGAAGGCGATTTCAGTGAGGCATTGAACTTTGCCGGTGTATGGCAGGTGCCGGTGGTCTTCACTATTCAAAATAACCAATATGCCATCTCTGTACCGGTAAAATCACAGACAAAATCAATTAATCTGGCCGTAAAATCGGTCGCCTTCGGCATCCCTGGCATCAAAGTGGACGGCAACGATTTCTTTGCCATGTATCTTGCTTACAAAATAGCAGCAGCATATACCCTTTCGGGAAAAGGACCGGTGCTGATCGAAGCTTTTACATACCGTTTGGGAGCGCACACCACCTCCGATGATCCGACCAAGTACCGAAAAAAGGAAGAGGAAATAGAGTGGGGGCTGACCGACCCGCTAATCAGGCTGAGGCACTTCATGGAGAAAAAAGGAATATGGAATATTGATCCGGAGAAGCTAACGGAAGAGTACAAGCAGCAGATCAATCAACAGTTTCTGGACGCCGAGCAAAACAAGAGCTATCCCCATGAAGATGTGTTTAAATTTATGTTTTCCGATATGCCGGACGAACTGAAGAGACAGAAAACAGAGTACGAACAATTCTTACGTTGGAAGGAGAACCGGAAATGAGTGTGATGACCATGGTAAAAGCGATTAATAACGCTTTGGATATCAAATTAAACGAAGACGAGGGCGTTGTTGTCTATGGTGAAGATGTGGGCGTGGAGGGGGGAGTTTTTCGCGTGACCGAAGGCCTGCAGAGGAAATATGGGGTGGAGCGGGTGTTCGATTCGCCGCTGGCGGAGTCGGGCATCGTGGGTACCGCTTTGGGAATGGCTGTCTCTGGACTCAGGCCCATAGTGGAGTTGCAGTTCGAAGGTTTTACCTACCCAGCCTTTAACCAGATTGCGTCAAATGTGTCTCGGATGCAGAATCGTTCGCGCGGTAAGTTTTCCGTCCCCATGGTGATTCGTTTTCCGTACGGTGGAGGCATCAACGCACTGGAACATCACTCCGACAGTCCGGAGGCGCTTTATGCCCACATCCCGGGACTGAAAGTGGTGGTGCCTTCAACGCCCTATGACGCAAAGGGACTGCTGATATCGGCCATAGAAAGCAACGATCCGGTGGTCTTTATGGAACCCAAGCGTATTTACCGTGCCATAAAACAGGAGGTACCCGACGAAAAGTACAGCCTCCCTCTGGGCAAAGCCAAAGTGATTCAGGACGGATCCGATGTGACGGTCGTAGCTTTCGGCGCACTGATCCGGGAGTGCCAGAAAGCCATTGCCATGGCCGAAGAGGCCGGCATCTCAGTGGAGCTGGTTGACCTTCGTACCATCTATCCCATCGACAGGGAGACCATCCGCAATTCGGTACGGAAAACAGGTCGGATGGTCGTGGTAGCCGAGGCGCATGAGTCGTTTAGCGTGGGGTCGGAGTTGATTGCCATCACCAACGAAGAGGCTTTTCTCTATCTTGAAGCGCCTCCCCGCAGGGTGATGGGCTTTGATACCATCGTCCCTCTGGCACAGGGAGAAAAATATTTTATTATCTCACCAGAGCGTATTTTTTACGAAATTGAGAAAACATTCAATTTTTAAATAATCCGTGTGAAACGAGCATGAGAATTGTTCACGCATAAAAGCTATTCTTGTACAAGAATAGGGTGATGATGAGTCTTATACACCTTAAAGAGTAAAAATCAAGTGATTGTATGAAATATACATTTAATTTCCCCGATTTAGGCGAGGGGCTGGAAGAAGGCACCATCCTGGAATGGTATGTCACGCAAGGGCAACAGGTGAACGAGGGTGACCCGCTTGTACAGATGGAAACCGACAAGGTGGTGGCCGATATCCCTTCCCCCAGAAAGGGTGTTGTTTCTCTGTTATACGGCAACACGGGAGATGTGATTAAAGTGGGGGCACCTCTCGTGGACATTGAGACAGAAGAGGCCGGTGTACCGCGGGAGAACGATCACGAGGAAACAATAAAAGAAAAAGTGGCTGTGGAGCCTGTCTACGAAACGGAGGAAGATGCCGGTGCGGTGGTCGGCACCATGGAAGTGGCCGGAAAGGACTCTGTACTGCCGGTAAGCAATGAAGCTATACGAAGCAAAACTTTATCCGAACAGCAACGAAAGGCATTGGCCACACCGGTGGCAAGGGCCATGGCCAAAGAGATGGGCATCGATATCAACAAGGTGCCGGGCAGTGGCCCTTCCGGCAGGGTAAAAAGTGAAGATATCCTTCATTATAATGCCAATTCTCAAAAGGCCGGAACAACGCAAGCCGCTCCTGCAGTTTCTACGGATGATGTGACCTACCTCCCGTTGACGCAAATCAGGAAGGCGATTGCCCGAAACATGCTGCATGCCAAACATAATGCGGCACATATGTCGGTTTTCGAAGAGGTGGAGATATCGGGACTGATGGCCGTGAGGTCGAAATACAAACAAAAATTTGCCGAAAAGGGTGTGAAACTGACCTTCCTGCCCTTTATCGTGAAAGCAGTGGCTATGGCATTGAAGAAACATCCGCAGCTTAATTCACAAATAGATTTGGAAAACAACCGGATGGTCATCCGCAACCGCTGCCACATAGGTATTGCGGTAGATGCACCCGACGGGTTGGTGGTGCCGGTTATCCGGGATGCCGACCGACTCTCTATTTTCAGTATTGCCCGGCTGCTTGGAGAGCTGGCCGATAAAGCAAGGAAACGAAAACTGACGCTCGACGAGATGAAGGAAGGCTCCTTTTCGGTCACCAGCTTTGGGTCCATTGGTGGAATATTTGCCACGCCAGTACTCAACTACCCTCAGGCAGGCATCCTGGGTGTTGGAAGAATATTGCAAACTCCCATCGTGAGAGACAATGAAATTGTGATCGGACACATCATGCCGCTCTCGCTCTCCGTGGATCATCGCATCGTGGATGGCGGCGAAACAACCCGCTTCATATCCGATGTGATGGAATATCTCACCGATCCGCTTTTATTTTTAATGGAGGATTAGGTTTATTTGGAAACGTGCATGCGCTGAAAGAGAAAATATTTTGTAAATTTGTTTATAAATATTCTAAGATCGATACAAATATTTTCTCATGAATAAAATATATCTGTTTGTTTTCTTCGTTGCCTTCCTGTGTAGCATTACACAGATGTCCTGCCAAACCATACCAGACAACGAGGATCAACCCGGTGAAACCGGGAAATTACCTGAAAAAAAGAGACTCTCTCAGGCGGATATTCAAAGGCTTATTTCGAATGGATGGGTCCGGTACAGCGACTTTGGCGCCAAAGGCGATGGAAAAACGGACGATATAGAAGCCATAGCTGCAACGCATGCATTTGCTAATCAGCACAACCTGAAAGTCAAAGCAGACGACGGGGTCACTTATTACATTGGAGGCAAAAAACACACTGTCAGTATACAGACCGATACCGAATTCGGAAAGGCTACCTTTATCTTTGACGATACAAGCGTGGAAGACCGGAATGCCCACGTTTTCTCAATCAATTCTACGAATCAGTCATTCAAGCCCGCCAATATTACTTCTTTGAAAAGAAACCAGAGTCGATTGGATATTTCACTGCCGGGCATCTGTCTCGTGACGGTAACAGATTCCAACGTAAAACGTTATATCCGGTATGGAGCCAATCAAAACAACGGTTCCTCGCAGACGGATGTATTTGTTGTCGATAAAAACGGTAATGTGGATAGCAACACCCCCATAATCTGGGATTTTGATCGGATCACGGAAATTACGGCTCTCCCGGTCGATGAGACAGTACTGACTGTTTCTGGAGGAAAATTCACCACCATTGCAAACAGGGAGAATTCCAAATATAGTTACTATGCCCGGGGGATTGCGATCAGACGCTCCAACGTTGTTGTTGACGGACTCGAACACCGTATCACCGGCGAAGGAGACCACGGCGCGCCGTATAATGGTTTTATCAGCATCAGCAACTGCATGAACGTGACAGTCAGAAATACCATTCTGACAGGTCACAAAGTATACCGTACAATTGGATCGGCAGGGACCATGGTCTCAATGGGTACCTATGATATAAACATCAATAGGGCTCTTAACATTACCTTCGAGAACTGTAGCCAGACGAATGATATCAACAATCCGGAATATTGGGGAATCATGGGATCCAACTACTGCAAGAATGTCGTATACGATCATTGTACCTTTTCAAGATTTGATGCCCATATGGGTGTGGCCAATGCTACCATCCGAAATTCAACGCTGGGGCATCAGGGGATAAATGCCATTGGCAGCGGAACTTTTGTCGTGGAGAATTCCACCATTCGCGGTACAAACCTGATCAATCTTCGTTCCGATTACGGTAGCACCTGGGAAGGTGAATTCATCATCCGCAATTGCACCTTTGTACCCCGTAGTGTGAAATCGGGCAGCGTGAACCTGATTGGCGGATCCAATTCAGGTCAGCATGATTTTGGGTATACCTGCTATATGCCGGAACGAATTACGATTGAAAACCTTAAAATTATGGATTCCGGTCATCCGGAAGGATATAAGGGCCCGGCAATTTTTGCAAATTTCAATAAGCAAATGGTTGATGATACCTATGTGGAAACGTATCCGCTTGTCAAGACAAAAGAAGTCATTCTCCATAATGTAACCACACAGAGTTCCTTGCCCTTAAGGGTCAGTGATAATTCCTATATGTTCAACGATGTGACTGTAATTCGATAACCAGACTTAATACAAGATGATGACAATCAGGCTAGCCAGCTCCTGGAAAAGTTCATCCGATGTCCGGCACTTTTAAAACACATTTGTGCGTTCCATCTCAGTTTATTTTAATCAGGGGGAAATACCCCTGCGGATGCTTCCCCCTTCAACAAAAAAACTATTAAATTAATTATTTCCTGTACTTGCAGCATGCCGGCAGAGCATCGTACGTGGCCTGATCGGCTTTAAACT
>ENA-UOOK01007009-UOOK01007009.1-fermentation-metagenome-genome-assembly--contig:-NODE-7009-length-10480-cov-6.744748_pt1 | contig 10480 bp, 11 predicted proteins | sample MGYA00245777_ERZ724023 | MGnify/ENA primary metagenome ERZ724023 (study PRJEB28704, sample SAMN03018312) | fermentation metagenome | biome: anthropogenic terrestrial biome; feature: soil; material... | reverse complement strand
TATTTGAATCCCAAATCAATTCAGTCACTTCTGCTAAACGCAGCTTGATTCGTTTCCCGGAATCCTCAAATTGCGAACTTCTCTTGACACTAGCCAGCATAGGTGACCGGCACAAACGAAATATAACACAAAAAACCTGCAAGCTGTTTGAAAAGCTTGCAGGGGCACTTAGGTTTACCGCTGTGGGCGCAGCATTTTTACGATTACGCGAACCAATCCACTGTAAAGATAAAGTTCGGATAATCTTGCTTTGGTGGGCCATCAGGGACTCGAACCCCGGACCGACCGGTTATGAGCCGGCTGCTCTAACCAACTGAGCTAATGGCCCTTCTCTAATTCATAAACCAATGATCTGTTAGAGTATACCATAATTAAAGCGAAAGTGCAATCCTGAACCGTAAAATTTTCTGTATTCCATTTTTCCCATTTACATTTGCAAAAAGGATGATATATTCTTTTTATAAACGTACACCTATTGAGCCAGGGACATGCCGCACGGCAGACAGGAAAAGCCATTTCCTTCCCTGCTGAACCATATTTTAAGGAGACCAAATATGGAAATTCAAAACGCTATGGAAGAACTTGTATCTCAAAAGCTGGACGAAGTTATTGACAGCCTCGACTGCTGCAAGTGCCAGCAATGCCGGAAGGATATTCTTGCGTATGCCTTGAACCGCTTAACGCCCAAATACGTAGATACCAAAAAAGGGCTGGCATTCGTTAAGGTCAACACCATGGATGTCCAATTTGAAATTGATATTCTCACCGCCATTTATGAAGGCGTGGAAATCGTTAAAAAACACCCGCACCATTCCCTGCCTGAGACAGGTACACAGAACTGATTATCCCCGCAGCTTCTCTGCTGTTCGGAGCCCGGTTGGAGTTGCCGCCACCCCTCCCTTGCCGGTTTCGCGCAAAGCCGTCGGCAGCATATCGCCTACAGCACGCATCGCGTCGATCACTTCGTCGGCCGGTATCCGGCTCTGGATCCCAGCTAGGGCCATATCCGCACAGCTAATTGCATTGACCGCCCCGATTACATTTCGCCGAACGCACGGGATTTCTACCAGCCCTGCCACGGGATCGCACACAAGCCCCATCAGGTTCATCAGTGCCATTGCACAGGCATAGGCACTCATCTTAGGACTCCCGTTTCTCAGGCTGACCAGCGCAGAAGCCGCCATGGCGGAAGCGCTGCCGATTTCTGCCTGACAGCCGCCTTCTGCACCGGAAATGGAAGCCCGTGCCGCAATGACCTGGCCTACACCTGCTGCGACAAACATGGACTGTACAATTTGGGAATCGCTGATGCCATCCCGTTCCGCCATAGGAAGCAGAACAGCGGGAAGCACACCGCACGCCCCCGCTGTCGGCGCGGCAACGATCCGCTTCATACAGGCATTGCTTTCCCCCATTCGCAGGCCTTCCGCGACAACCTTGCCGAAAAATTCTCCGCCGATGGAACGGCCCTCTCTGCAATAAGACAGCATCTTTTCGCCGTCTCCTCCGACAAGACCGCTGGCGGAACGGGCCTGTGCATTGTAATGGCAGCTTGCAGACTTCATGGCGTCCCAAAGCCCTGCCATCTGACGAAAAGATTCTTCCCTGCTGCATCCGCGGTCTCTGCAGTCTTCTTCCAGAACGGTTTTCCAAAGGGAAAGGCCGCTCGCTTCAGTCCGGCTGACTAGTCCAGAAATTGATGAAAATGCCATTAACAACCCCTCCGTTATTCATCCAGGTTTAAATAAGTGATTTTCAGAATGCCGTCCATTTTTGACAGAGATTTCAGTGGGGCCGCAGGAATTGGTTGGTCACACTCCAAAACCATGACGGCATATCCGCCGCGCATATTCCTGTAAAGCTGCATCGAAGCGATATTGACCTCATTGCGGGCAAGCAGAGAAGTCACCTGCGCCACATGGCCGGGCTGATCCAGATTATGGACAACCAGGGTCGGGCAGTCCCCTGAGAAGTTGGTCTCAATTCCATCGAGGCGGCATATTTTTACGCGGCCTCCACCCAGTGAAGAGGCTACGACTTCCAGTTTTCGGCCGCTTTCTCCCTGGACTTTCAGCAGCACCGTGTTGGGGTGAACATTCCGCAGGGTGACTTTACCGATTTTAACAGAAAGGTTCTCTTCCTTTGCAATCTCAAAGCTTTTCGGAATACGTTCGTTGTCCGGCTTCATGCCGAGAAGGCCGGCTACCAGCGCCCGATCCGTGCCGTGGCCTTCGCCTGTGGCGGCAAACGAACCATGCAGAAGAAGTTCTGCACAGACAGGCTTTTCACCCAGCAGTTTTCTTGTAATAGACCCAATGCGCACCGCACCGGCCGTGTGTGAACTGGACGGCCCAACCATAACAGGTCCCATAATATCAAAAATACCCATTGTACGCCTCCGTAAAGCGCGTCCCGACTGAACGCACAGCCCCCATTGTAAAATGGTTTCTGACGTTTTGCAAGCCATTCTGTTAAAGAAGAAAATTACAAAGTTTTTTCTTTATTCAGCGATTTTTTCTTATGCGGAACCGCACGGCACTCCTGCATAAGGAAAGTATTCCAAACAGAATGAATTTTTTCGTTATCTATTTTGACCGCGAATGTTTCCTTGAATTCTCCCCATACTAAATTTGATATTTTTGTTAAGTTTAGATTTCTGAGGGGGAACAGGGTTGGGAAATCATCCGTTTCGCGCTTTCTTTTCGGGGTTTGCCGCGGCTGTTCTGACAGTTGCGCTCATTGTCCTCTGCACCTGGATTTTTCTTACGGCTTCCGGATGGTGCTTTCCTATCCGCGAAACAGCCGGGGAAGCCGGCGCGGCGAATCCGTCTTCTGAACCGTCCAGTTCCATTTCTCTTCTGACGTCCAAAACGTCGAATACCAATATAAATAGAGAGGAAACCTCTGTTTCTTCCGCTTTCGGAATCAATGAAAGAAACCTTGTACTGGTCGGCCCGTCCAACAAACTGCCCGACTGGTACAAACCGAAACTCATCTCTGCTTTCGGAATACAGATGGATTCCGACGTGGTAGAACCTTACACGAAAATGCATGCTGCGGCGGCAAAAGACGGTATTTCGCTCTGGATTTCATCCGCCTACCGCAGCGACGAATTACAGGAAAAATTATTTCGCCAGGAAGTGCGTCAATTCTCCAAATCCAGCGCAGACTCTTCGGCGGCAGAGGCCTGCGCTGAAAAAGCCGTGGCCCGGCCCGGCTACAGCGAACACGCAACTGGTCTTGCACTGGATCTCAACGGCGTGAAAAGCGACTTTGACCAGACAGCTGCATTCCGTTGGCTGGACAGACATGCCGCCGAATACGGCTTTATTCTGCGCTATCCAAAAAGCAAGCAGGCAATTACAAAAATCGAATATGAACCATGGCATTACCGCTTTGTTGGACAGAAAAACGCGGCAACCATTAAAAAGTCGGATCTTTGTCTGGAAGAATACCTCACCGTTCGTCAAAAAGGAAGCTCCTTCGATTGAATATCTTGCCGGGATTTGGTATAATAAGTAGACTGCCGAACTGGATACGGGGCGGCGGTTGAATTTATATTTTCAGGGGGTTTGCTTTTCATGCGGCAAAGAGTCAGGACGCGGTTCGCTCCCAGCCCGACGGGCTTTATGCACATCGGTAATCTGCGGACGGCACTGTTTGCATATCTGATTGCAAAATCGAATGGCGGGGATTTCGTTCTGCGGATTGAAGATACCGACCGGGAACGGCTGGTAGAGGGCGCCGAAGACGTTATATTCAACACACTGCGCCAGGTTGGTCTGAAATACGACGAAGGACCGGATATCGGCGGCGAATACGGTCCTTATGTGCAAAGCGAGCGGAAGGAACTTTACCGGGACTATGCGGAACAGCTGGTTCGGGAGGGGAAAGCATACTACTGCTTCTGCACCAAAGAACGTTTGGAAGCCCTGCATGCCTCCAAAGGAGAAAACGGCGGCGGGTATGACCGTCACTGCCGCAGCCTGCCCAAAGAAGAAGTGGATCGTCTGCTGGCAGCCGGAATACCGCATGTTATCCGGCAGAAAATGCCGACGGAGGGCTCCACAACGTTCCACGACGTTGTTTACGGCCCCATTACTATTGAAAACCGGGAACTGGAAGATCAGATCCTTCTGAAATCCGACGGTTACCCCACCTATAATTTTGCCAACGTGGTCGATGACCATTTGATGAAAATCACCCATGTGGTGCGCGGATGCGAATACCTTACTTCCACCCCCAAATACAAACTTCTGTATGAGGCGTTCGGATGGGATGTTCCCGTTTATGTGCATCTGCCTTTAATCATGGGGAAAAATGAGGACGGGAGTGTCTCCAAACTTTCCAAACGGCACGGTTCGACAGGTTTCGCCGATCTTACAGCGGAAGGCTACCTTCCGGAAGCGATTCTCAATTATATTGCTCTTCTCGGCTGGTGCCCGAAGGACAACCGCGAAATTTTCAAGCTGGACGAGCTGGTTCAGAACTTCTCGATTGACGGCATCAGCAAATCGCCCGCCGTTTTTGATTACGACAAGCTGCTTTGGATGAATGGTGAATATATTCGAGCCATGACGCAGGAAACGTTCATCTGCCGGGCTCTGCCGTATTTCCGGCAAATCTTCCCCACGGGGGAAAGGCCATGGGATGTGCTTGCATCCGTCTTGCAGCCGCGCATTTCCAAATTTACCGAAATTCCGACATTGATCGGTTTTCTGAAAACGCTCCCTGATTATTCCGCCGAGCTGTATATCAATAAGAAAAGCAAAACCAATCTGCAAAATTCCGCTGAAATGCTGAAAGCATCCATCCCGGTTCTGCAAGGGCTGGATTCCTGGACGGTAGACACTCTTCATGACTCCCTGATGGCTTTGGCACAGCAGCTTGGCGTAAAGAACGGCACACTTCTGTGGCCGGTCCGCATTGCGGCGGCCGGGCAGAAAGTTACACCCGGCGGAGCGTTTGAGATTCTCTGTATCCTCGGCAAAGAGGAATCCCTGCAGCGGCTGAACCTTGGGCTTGAAAAACTGAATGCATAAGGAGTCTGCAAGATGAGCGAAGAAACCGTTAAACCGGAAACCGCAGAAAGCTCCGGAAATTTTATTCATACTCTGATAGAAGAGGATTTAAAGCCCGGCGGCCGTTTTGAAGGGCAGAAAGTGCACACGCGCTTTCCGCCGGAACCCAATGGCTACCTGCACATCGGCCACGCCAAAGCCATCTGCATTGACTTTGGCACAGCCGAAAAGTTCGGCGGCCTGTGCAACCTTCGCATGGATGACACCAATCCAACCAAAGAAGGCGGCGAATACGTGGACGCCATCCGGGAAGATATCCGCTGGCTGGGCTTCTCATGGGGTGACCGGTTCTTTTACGCCTCCGATTATTTTCCGAAAATGTATGAGCTGGCGGAGGATCTGATCCGCCGCGGTTTTGCCTATGTCTGCGAACTGACACCCGACCAAATGCATGAATACCGCGGGGATCTAACTCACCCGGCCAAAAGCCCTTACCGCAACCGGCCGGCCGAAGAAAGCCTGGATCTTTTCCGCCGTATGAGGGCTGGGGAATTTGAAGATGGGCGCATGACTCTGCGCGCAAAAATTGACCTTGCCTCCGGCAATTTCAATCTGCGCGACCCTGTTCTGTACCGCATTAACCATCTACCCCACCACCGTACGGGGACAAAATGGTGCATTTATCCTATGTACGATTTTGCACACCCGATTGAAGATGCTTTGGAAGGTGTAACCCATTCGCTCTGTTCGCTGGAGTTTGAGGATCATCGGCCGCTGTACGACTGGGTTATTGAACACATCGATCTGCCTGCGAAGCCCCGCCAGATCGAATTTGCGCGGCTCGGTATCAACAACACCGTTATGAGCAAACGGAAGCTGCGCACCCTTGTGGAAAAAGGAGCGGTGACGGGATGGGACGATCCGCGGATGCCCACTCTCCGCGGTCTGCGGCGGCGCGGATATACACCGGCATCCATCCGTAACTTCTGCGAACGGATCGGCGTAGCCAAAGTCAACAGCACCGTGGATTACGGTTTTCTGGAACACTGTCTGCGCGAGGATCTAAATGAAAATGCGCGGCGCGCCATGGCTGTGCTGAATCCTGTCAAGCTGATTTTAACCAATTACCCGGCTGGTAAAACGGAAACGTTCGCGGTAGAAAATAATCCTGAGAAGCCGGAATCCGGCACTCGGTCCGTCAGTTTTTCGAGGGAACTCTGGATCGAACGGGAAGATTTTATGGAAGTTCCGGCTAAAAAATATTTTCGGCTTTTCCCTGGAAACGAGGTTCGGCTGAAAACGGCTTATGTGGTCAAATGCACCGGCTGCGAAAAAAACGCGGAGGGAAATGTGACGGCAGTGTATGCAGAATACGATCCGCAGACGCGCGGCGGAAATACGCCGGACGGCCGGAAAGTGAAAAGTACCATCCACTGGGTGGATGCCAAAACTGCCGTTGATGCCGAAATTCGGCTGTATGATCGCTTGTTCACTGTGCCTGACCCAGAAGCCGGCGATTTTCTGAAAGTGCTGAACCCTGATTCCCTGAAAGTTCTGACCGGCTGCAAAATGGAACCATGGCTTGCAAACGCAAAACCGGACGAACGCTTCCAGTTTATGCGGCAGGGTTATTTCTGTGCGGACAGCCGCGACAGCACGCCGGATCATCCGGTGTTTAACCGTGCTGTTTCTCTGAAGGATGGTTTTAAAAAGAAAAAGTAAACCTTATACAGTAAACAGCCCCTTTTTCTGCGCAGCAAACAAAACGGCAGACACCCTTACCGGGTTGCCTGCCGTTTGTTTTTGTGGCTCTTTGTCAAAAGTTGGGGTGGACCCAAAAATGGAAACAGTAGGGATAGTAGAACATGTGCAGGATACGATTGCGAAAGCGTCGGAAGCTGCGGTAACCATAAGCATTGCGTTTCAGAACCTTAATCTTGTTGTTAACCCCTTCGGTAAAGCCGTTCGTATAAGGACAGCCGAACGAATTTAGAATGCCTTTTGACCAGCGCACCAGGGTGTTTCCGCAACTGATGAATTTTGCCAGACCACTATTTTGCGCGGCCATAATCCAACGGGAAAGAGTAGTAATACCGGCGCTTTCGAAAAATTAAAGCAGCGCGTTTTCCAAAGCTGGGAATGTCTTTTACTGTTTATATGAGATAAAGCATTAGCTCTGCTGATGCTTTTCTATTACTGGCTGTTTTGCCCTCGCCGATATTTTACGGGACAGTATTACGACGATGAGTACGGCAACCGAAATAAGAGCCGTAAAGCCACCGGGTGCCACATTCAAATAATAAGAAATGAAAAGACCGGAAAGAATATCAATTGTGCTGAATAGGATTGAAAAGAGAAGCGTGCTTTTAAAACCTTTGTTTAACTGCAGTGCCGTAGCTACTGGCAGGGCAATCATGGAACTTAAAACGAGCACGCCAACAATTCTTATGGAAACGGAAATTGCGGATGCGACAAGAATTGCGAAGATGTAATTTATCAACTTTACTTTTACGCCTGCTACTTTTGCAGCTTCTTCATCGTATGCGATATAAAGAAGCTGGTTGTAAAGAAAAATCAATGTGAGAACGGAGATAATGCTGAGGATAAATATTGTTATCATGTCCGAATCAGTTACGGTGAGTACGCTGCCAAAAAGGAAAGCGTCTGCGTTGGTATGCAGTTTTCCAGAGCTGATAATTGTTATTGCGATGCCTACACTGAGTGAGAGCACGACCGTAAGTATAAGGTCCGTATATTTTTTAAAATAGGTGCGCAGAAATTCAATAAGGGCTCCACAGATGGATGTAAATATGAAAGCGCCGAGCACGGGGCTTTGGCCGCAGAGAAGTCCAAGTGTGATGCCTGCAAGCGACGCGTGTGACAGTGTATCCCCTATCATTGAATACCGCCGCAACACGAGAAAAATTCCAATACATGGGCATAGGATAGCTATGAAAAATGATACGAACAGAGAGTTCTGCATGAATCTGTATTGAAGCATTACACTGATTTCCTTTCTTATCCTTTTAAAAACTCCTCTGCATAACGTTCAGGTGTGCAGAAATGGCCTTTTCCATTGCATAGATGGTAAATCATTGTTGAATTTGCAATGGCGGCATCAAGGTTATGCTCTACAGATAGTACTGTTATGCCATTTTGCCTGTTGATTTTTTTAAGGAAGCCATAAATTTCTTTCTGGCTGCCGATGTCTATGCCTGTAGATGGCTCGTCGAGGATAAGTAAATCCGGATGCCCTATTAATGCGCGCGCAATTAAAATCTTTTGGCTTTGCCCACCGGAAAGCGTGCCCATGAGCTTATTTTGAAAACCATCCATGCCTACAAGTTGAAGGCATTTTTTGACGTCGCTTTTGTCTTTAATTTTAAGTAGTTTCCGGTAAGCGTTAAGCACTTCAAAGACAGTGATTGGGAATCCGCTGTTTGAGAAATCGTTTTTTTGCGGGACATACCCTATGCGTTTCGCATTAGTTGTTATAGTCCCTTTTGTAGGCTTTAAAAATTTCAGGATAAGTTTCATCAGGGTGCTTTTCCCGCATCCATTTTCGCCGAGCACCGATATATATGCGCCGTTTTTAATTTCAAAGCTGATTTCGTCTAATATATATGGCGGAGAGCCGCTGTAAGAAAAATACAGGCCGTTTGCCTTTATCATAAAAAACACCACCTATAAATTATTTTAGTCGCTTTATTTTTTTCCTTGACAAATCAATAGCAACAAGACTATTATAAATGCAAATGCAATTCATTTGCAAGTACTTTTTGGAGGATTATCAAAAATGCTAAGAAAATTAAAGAAAATGACTGCAGTACTTTTAGGTCTCCTTGCCGCCGTATCTTTTTCTGCCTGTGGCAAGGCAGGGAGCAGCTCGTCAGGGAACAGCCGCCAGCCGTCTGGCAAAAAGGTCAAAGTTTCGGTCTCATTCAATGCGATGAAAGAGTTTGCTGAAGCTGTAGGGCGGGATAAAGTTGAGATTTCAACAATAATTCCGGACGGTACGGAACCGCATGATTTTCAGCCGAAAGCGAAAGATCTCGCGAATCTAAGTTCAGCTCAGGTCTTTGTTTACAGTGGATTTGGAATGGAGCAGTGGGCTAAAAAGGCAGTAGAAGCGGCAAACAATCCGGAGCTCGTTGTGGTCGAAGCTTCAAAAAGCGCTGAGCCAATAAAGAATACGGATGCCGGAGAAATCAAGGAGCATGGCCAGTACGACCCGCATATATGGCTAAGTCTCAAAGGGGCAGAGATAGAAGCAAAAAATATCCGTGACGGGCTGATTAAGGCAGATCCGGACGACAGGGACTATTTTACAAAAAACTATAATTCATTTTCGGCAGAAATTGAAAGTCTCTTTTCGGAGTATAAGACAAAGTTCAGCAAAACCAAGAGTAAAAGTTTTGTAACTGGCCATGCGGCTTTTGCATACCTCTGCCGTGACTTTGGCCTGCAGCAGAACAGCGTTGAAGATGTTTTTGCCGAAGGTGAGCCGAGTGCCAAGAAACTTTCAAGCCTTGTTGATTACTGCAAAAAGAATCATGTGAAAACAGTCTTTGTGGAGGACATGGTGAGCCCGAACGTTTCACAGACCCTCGCGAACCAGGTAGGTGCAAAAGTGGAGCAGATTTATACAATAGAGAGCAGTGAGAAAAACAAAAACTATATCGACCGTGTGAAATCAAACCTTCAGGAGATTTACAGCAGCCTTACTGAGCAGTAAAAATTTCGGGTTTTATTTAGAAGGGCAGGCGGCAAGCAAACAAGCCGCCTGCCCAATATTTTTGCATAAAACAGATTTTGTTATGGCAGAAAATTGACATTTTTAAAGGATTGATGTGGTATTCATCAAGAAAAGACCTGCCCGCTGAAATTGTTTGTTTGTCGGTTGATCAGGTTAAAGATATTATTGCAAAGAACAGGAAAGGCGAGAAAGTAAAGAAGCTCGAAAGCATACAGGATATAAATATTGCACCCATTATTGACTATCAGTATAAGAATGCAGTAGATGAAAAAATTCTTACCCGGTTCGAAGACAAGCCATCGAACAAGCCCCGCAAAAAGCCCCATAACAAACACCGCCGTTAAAATGAAGAAATTCCTTATAGGGATATGTTCTTGCCTGGTGGTTATTGCATGTGACCATCAGATGGTATTCGAACAATTTGAGACAATTAAAAACCAGACATGGAATAGCAATGACATTCTGCATTTCAATGTAAATATAACCGATACGGCCTCTGCACACAATGTATATATATCTGTAAGAAACACGGGGCAATATGAATTCAGCAACCTTTATATGTTTGTAACTGCAAAGGCCCCAAGCGGATCACTTTCCAGGGACACTATTGAAGCTGTCCTGGCCAATGATCATGGAAAATGGCTTGGCAAGGGATCTGCAGCAGTGTATACACTTTATCAGCCTTACCGTACAAATATCCGGT
>ENA-UOOK01007008-UOOK01007008.1-fermentation-metagenome-genome-assembly--contig:-NODE-7008-length-10481-cov-2.571168_pt1 | contig 10481 bp, 13 predicted proteins | sample MGYA00245777_ERZ724023 | MGnify/ENA primary metagenome ERZ724023 (study PRJEB28704, sample SAMN03018312) | fermentation metagenome | biome: anthropogenic terrestrial biome; feature: soil; material... | reverse complement strand
GCAAGCATGAAACGCATGACCTTTTGACCCTGGTATCATTCATATAGATATAACAAAGAATTTTAAGAAAGAGAGGAATCATTATGAAACCAATTTTAGTATTTCAGACAGACTTTACTTACAAGGAAGGCGCAGTCAGCTCCATGTACGGCGTTGTCAAATGTGTGGACAGAGAGCTGGAAATCATGGATGGTACTCATGAACTCCCTCAGTATGATACATGGAGCGCCAGCTACCGCCTGTACCAGAGTCTGCAGTTCTGGCCGGAGGGGACTATATATGTATCCGTTGTGGACCCTGGTGTAGGGACGAGCAGACGTGCATGCGTGGCAAAAACTGTGGACGGTTACTATGTTGTAACTCCGGATAACGGATCTCTGACTCATGTAAAGAAGATGATAGGGATCGAATCAGTCCGCGAAATTGACGAGTCCGTCAACAGGCTGAGAGGAAAGGGAACAGAGGATGTTGCCATCTTCCATGGAAGGGATTTATTTGGGTATACAGCGGCACGGCTGGCGAGTGGAATCATCGATTTTGAGGGTGTTGGTCCGGAGTATCCGGTTGATGAAATCGTAGAGCATCCACTTTTAGAGCCTGTGACAGAGCCCGGAAAGGTGCAGGGTATTTTCGAAATCAATGATCCAAACTTTGGGAACCTGTGGACAAATATTCCACTGAAGAAATTCAAAGAAGCAGGGTTTGAATATGGAGATTATATAAATCTTGCAGTAAAGCATGAGGGCAAGACCGTATTTAATCAGAAGGTCCTTTTCCATCAGAGCTTTGGATTTGCGCAGAAAGGTGACCCTATGATTTATAACAATGAGTTAATGAAAGTTGCGGTTGCTGTCAGCCAGGGGAATTTCTGCAGTGAATATAATTTAAATTATGGGCCGGAATGGACTGTGGAGTTTACGAAATAAGTTACAGGCAGTTTTTGTTGAATCTTGACAGAATGGGCAAAACGAAGTAATCTTTCAATATAGGTAACTGTTCATCTAAAGGAGGAAGAGAGAGATGGGAAAAAAGATGTTCGAGTTTAAAACCAAGACCATTGTTGCTACGGGACTTGGCGCAGCACTGTTCACGTTATTGTTTATGTATGTAAAAATACCTACAGGGATTCCCGAGACAGATATCCAGACAGCTTATGGCGTTGGTACGTTTTTTGCTGCTCTGTTTGGGCCGATTGCAGGTGGATTGCTTTCACTAATTGGGCATTTCCTTTCTGATTCTATCCAGTACGGTTCTGCGTGGTGGAGCTGGGTAATAGCCAGTGGGTTAACCTGTTTTATTACCGGATTGGTTTACCCGCGGATGAGGGTGGAAGAAGGAGAATTTGGAGTGAAGGATGCCCTTCGTTTCAACATATATCAGGTTGTCGCAAATGCCATATCCTGGATTGTAGTGGCTCCGGTACTAGATATCGTCATTTATAAAGAACCGGTAAACCTGGTGTTTACCCAGGGTGTCGTTGCAGCAATTTCAAATGCTGTTTCAGCAGGAGTCATAGGCACAATTCTGCTGCTGCTTTACAGCAAGACACGATCTAAAAAGGGAAGCCTTTCAAAAGAAGCGTAGAAGACAGTATTTGATAAATGGGAAAACAGGTCAGGAAAAATCTGGCCTGTTTTTACGTATCGGGAAGAAGCGCAACGAATTTCATTAAAAGTTTTAAAACGGACTCCTTGTTCACACAAATTTCAGAATAATTGCATATTTTATATGTATTTTCCATAGGATGTAAAAAACGTATTTGAGGAGAACATTCTTGAAAGAATACATAGAAGAGCGGGCAATAGAAATAGCAAATTATATTATTGAAGAGAAGGCAACAGTGAGGCAGGCAGCTAAGAAATTTGGTGTATCAAAGTCTACAATTCACAAGGATGTAACAGAACGGCTTCTTCAGATCAACCCTTCTCTGGCGGGTGAAGCACGGAAGGTATTGGACATGAATAAGTCAGAGAGACACATACGAGGCGGACTGGCCACAAGAGAAAAATACCTTCATCAGCATTAGTACACTGTTTCATTGGCATTTCGCAAGATAGATTGCTTACTGAAAGTCAAAGAGACAGCACATTAGTATTTATTATGGTATAATGCTCTTACTTGGCGAGGTAGTTTCAAATCTGGAAAGACATATTAACCGCAGATTGCACAGGCGTGTGAATGTACGGGGGCATGCAGAGTGTGACGCACGCCCCACAGTACACTGTCGGAATATGCCTGAATTACATCAGAGAAGGAGGTCTGAAAATGAAGATCGTCATTGTGGAAGCGGATCCACTGATTCAAGAAGAGTTGACAGAAGCCCTCCATAAAATAGGTCCCGATTATGAAGTAGCCCCAATTGCAAAGAATGCCAGAGAAGGGTATGATATGATATGCCGATGGCTGCCGGATTTGGTGATTTTGGATACGCAAACGCAAAGGGGGGACGGGCTTACATTGCTCAGGAAACTTCGGAGAGAACGTAACACTTGTAAAGTACTGGTATTGTCTGAATGCCCAAGGTTTGAGTATATAAAACAGGCAATGGAGCTTGACGCGGGAAATTATTTATTAAAACCGGTTAAAATACCAGAGCTGAAGCGGGCGGTGCAAAAGGCAGAGAAGGCTATTGAAACAGAGCAAGGTCTGGAAAAGGTATTTTCGGTTCCCAATATATTACTGAGCTGTCTGAATGGGCAGCTTATTCCGGACAAGATCCTTGACCGCATGACTATGGAAAAATTTGGGTTTTCTCTGGAGAATCCTGCTGAAATATTTGTATTATGGCTAGGAAATAAATACGAGGAGAAAAATAAAGAGGCAAGGAAGCTGCTGATGGATGTGAAGTCCCATACAGTAAAATTTGAGTCTTGTGTTTTGGAAGCAGATGCATGGGATGCACTGCTTATGATTTTGTATCATGGTTCTGAGGGCATGTCCCAGTATTCGTACTTTAAGAATTCGGTTGTACCGATGCTGTGTGATAATCTGAAAGAGCCTGTAATTTGTGTTTGGAGCAGTTTGGAGAGAATATTAGATTTGCCTGTGGCCATCCGGGAGATGCAGGAGGAGAGGGAGTGGAATCTTCTTCTGGGAAAAGGAGCGCTTATTAGAAAGGAGGACATTGAAAAGCTAGAAATAGTTCCTTTTAAATATCCTACAGAATTGGAGTATGAAGCTTGTAAAGCTGTGAAACAAGGAAATAGAGAGCTGTTGATTAATTGTTACAAATCCCTATTTTCTCACTGTCGGGAAACCAGATATTTGCCGGGCGAGATAAAGGCCGCCATCATCCGTTTTAACTGGTCAGTTGCAAACTGTTATAGAAGCATCTGGGAAATAAATGCAGAGCTGCAGATTCAAAAGCAGCTCCAGGCAATATCAGAAGCTGTCAGCTGGAGTCAGATTACCGACACTATGGAAATTTTTTTTGAAATCATAGACCCTAATTTCAAAGAAGAAGAAAACATTCATGTCAGCAAGTTGGTACAAAGAGCACAGCATATGATTCAGCAGTATTATGACCAGGGGATCACACTGGAGGAGGTTGCAGACAAGCTGTTTGTCTCCGGGGAATACTTAAGCACACAGTTCAAGAAACAGACCGGAACTACATTTTCGGAGACAATTAGAGAGCTGCGGATAGAAAAAGTAAAAAGCCTTCTCCGGGATACACATTTAAAACTGGGACAGATTTCCGAACTCGCAGGATACTCAGACCCAAAGTATATGAGCAGAGTTTTTAAGGAGACGGTTGGAATGCTTCCCAGTGAATTTCGAAAATTAAAATATTAAATATTTCACCATTTGTTAAATATTTCTCCCTTGCGTGTATCGAAAACTGTGATATTATGTCGTGGATAAAAGATAGCTGTTAAACAAATTATCAAGTTGCGATAGATGTTTTAAGGAGATGTTACCATGCGTGATATGATTATTAAATTCAAAAATCCTGATGAAGTACGTGCATTCGTAAATAAGGTAGAAAAATACCCTTATGATATGGATATGAAGAGAGGAAGATTTGTTGTAGATGCAAAGTCCATATTGGGCATTATGAATCTGGGCTTCAATAACCCGATTGAACTACGGGTATATGATGAAGACTGTGAACAGCTGAAACAAGATATTGCTGAATATATGACAGCGTAAGCATCCGGTAATATTCACATCAGTTCCTATATCGGGTGACTTCGGTTTGTAACATCATGTTTTGCCTAAATAAAATCAATACCAGTTAAGAACTTCCCGGCATATAAAATGCATCGGGAAGTTTTTAGAATATTCTGAAAACGGACGGCAAAAGGGTCAGTCCCCTTTTTTACTCTTGTAAATGTATCTTTGCTACTTTATAATAGGTAGGTAAATGAAAGTGGAGCAGGAGGATAAATGTGAAGAATGAATTAGTCATTGTCCTGGATTTCGGCGGACAGTATAATCAATTAGTCGCAAGACGCGTCAGGGAATGCAATGTGTATTGCGAAATCTATTCTTATAAAATAGATATAGAGAAAATTAAGGAAATGAATCCCAAAGGGATTGTTTTGACAGGAGGCCCGAACAGCTGTTATGAGGAGGACTCTCCATCATATTCAAAAGAGCTGTTTGAACTGGGAATTCCGGTTCTTGGCCTGTGCTATGGCGCGCAGCTTATGATGCATGTGCTTGGCGGAAAAGTAGAGCCAGCAGAGGTGCGGGAATATGGCAAAACAGACGTTTTGATTGACAAGACAGAATCTAAAATATTTGAAAATGTGTCAACACCGACTGTCTGCTGGATGAGCCATTTTGATTATATTTCCAGAGTCGCTTCAGGGTTTGAAGTCACGGCCCACACGGCAGACTGCTCCGTGGCAGCGGCAGAAAATGAAGCGGACAAGTTGTATGCTATTCAGTTTCACCCGGAAGTGCTTCATACAGTAGAAGGAAAAACGATGATAAATAACTTCGTGAAAAATGTATGCGGCGGTGCCTGGAAGATGGATGCATTTGCTGAAGAGACTATAAAGACGATTCGAGAGAAAATCGGCGGCGGGAAAGTGCTCTGTGCATTGTCCGGCGGTGTGGATTCCTCTGTGGCTGCGGTTTTACTGTCAAAGGCGATTGGTTCTCAACTGACCTGTGTATTTGTGGATCACGGTTTGCTGCGGAAAAATGAAGGCGATGAAGTAGAGAATGTATTTGGATTGGATGGTCCTTATGATTTGAACTTTATCAGAGTTAATGCCCAGGAAAGATTCTATGAGAAACTGGCCGGTGTTACGGAGCCGGAAAAGAAGCGTAAGATTATAGGCGAAGAATTTATCCGTGTTTTTGAGGAAGAAGCACAAAAAATAGGAGCTGTGGATTTTCTGGTACAGGGAACCATTTATCCCGATGTGGTGGAAAGCGGCCTGGGCGGTGAGTCTGCGGTCATTAAGTCGCATCACAATGTAGGCGGATTGCCGGATTATGTTGATTTTAAAGAAATTATAGAACCTTTGCGGGATTTGTTTAAGGATGAAGTCCGCAAGGTGGGCCTGGAACTCGGAATACCAGAGCAACTGGTATTCAGGCAGCCATTCCCCGGGCCGGGACTTGGCATTAGAATTATCGGTGAAGTGACTGCAGAGAAGGTAAAGATTGTGCAGGATGCTGATGCTATCTATCGTGAAGAGATGGATGCTGCCGGGATGAACAGGACAGTTGGTCAGTACTTTGCGGCGCTCACAAATATGCGGTCCGTGGGAGTTATGGGGGATGAAAGAACTTATGACTATGCGATTGCGCTGAGAGCAGTGAATACAATCGACTTCATGACGGCAGAATCAGCGGAAGTACCCTGGGAGGTGCTGCAGAAAGTTACGAGCAGGATAGTAAATGAAGTGGAGCATGTCAATCGGGTAATGTACGATCTGACAGGGAAACCACCAGGGACGATAGAGTTTGAGTAGTACGAAATTACACAGATTATTTTAGATGGCAGATATTTATTTTGAGTATCTGCCATTACTCGTATTATTTGTATTTAGTCGAATTGAGATTATTTTTTTGTTGCCAACTAAGTATTGAACTTTTCTAATCTATTTAAGCTGAATCGAAATTAGGTCGCATTACGGAATTAAACTTTTTATAGTAAGTTAAGGTGATATACGATATAATTGTTGTACGTAAACCACAGAATAATATATATATAATTATGTGTTATGAACATTGGAAAGGTGAATGGCCATATGGATAATCGGAGGTGAATGAGTAATGAATAATGCGAATAAAAGTATAGTGAATAAATTGAAAATGCTAATAGATAAAAACGGACCAGACTATCTTTCTAATGAACCTTATCTGACATACAGAGAATTGACCGTATCTACTGCTATAGATGAAAAACTGGCAGGTGCAATTTTACTGGCGCTAGTCAGAGGTATATGCCAAGATGTTAGGAGTTATGATAATCAAGAGATGTTATCAGAACTGATACAGAAAGAATGCTGTTTTAACAAGAAAATGTCAGATGGTCTGGCGGAAATTTTTTTTGATTTATATTCGAAAGACAATGAAGATGTGTGGGAAACAATGAAATTGAGCGGCTGGAAACAGTTTTTGAAGTCGGATTTTTGCTGCAAATGGAATGGATTTTCTGTATGGAATACAGAAGGTGGAAGCGTTGATTGTCATTTTGAGGCAGATATCATCCTGAAACCTGTAGAGACTACAGGGATGGATGAAGAACTGTCATGTGCCTTGAGTGAAAATCCGTTTATGACTCAAGATGCAATCACGGAATGCTATAAGAAGAGAATTAGCAGGTATCTTGATTATGAATTTGAAGAATACTGTAGCTGCGATGACTATTATCAGCCTGTTGTAGAAGATTTTGAAATAGATTCCTATGTTAAACAATGGTGTAAGGAAAATGAGTTTGAACTTGTGTCATGCGAAGGCGATGGGCATGATGATGGATATGAACCATCTTTCAGACATGCCATATTTTAAAGACATGAAAATAAAAGATATCAAAGCAAGGCAGGCAGATGAGAAGAAAAAACAGAAATCGGAGACGAGAAACATGCCAAGAATTTACGGAGAGGAACAAAATAAAATAACATTCCAGGGTGAAATCATATCTATTCAGCCACGCTCCAATGTTTGGAGATATCTTGTGGACAATCGTACACATTCCCTGACTGGATATAACGTCTTCATTAGTGGAATGGCTGATGAAGAAGAAAAACAATTTGCAGTAGCAATTTCGGAAAAACAGCAGATGAAATGTATATTCCATATAGGGGATTCCATCAGTGGTACTGCATGGACAAAGAAATATCCAGAAATAGAGTATGCTGATTATTACCGCGCAGGAAGTCTAAAAAAGATTGCAGCTACAAAAGAGATTCATACAGATAAAGCACCATGGATTGCCACGGTACCTGATCTCACTACATACGACTGGCGTGGAGCTAGAATGCTGGATGCAAAATGCTGGAAAAACAAGTGCTTTCAATGCAAGTGGGCAGCCATGGCAAATGTTGCCATTGAGTATGATTTTGGAGTTAGACAAAAGTATCGCTTTGAAAGTTTCTGTTACGGACCAAAGAATTGCAAGTTATACAAAATGGGAAGAGCAAGAGCTGTTCCTTACAAGGGAAGAGGCAGTGCATTAGATGAAGGCTGGCTCGATGAGATTTGCACAGAAAACCGTGATGATGAAGAATAAAAAATGTTTGCAAATATTTCGGTTTTGAGTCACCTATTTTCCATAAAAATATAATATTAAACCCGAATTATTCATGAGGATGTAATCCTCATAAAATAGTCCAATTTTTGTGTTTTGAACTTTTAAGTGTCTCATATGATTGCATTTTTTTTGAAAAAGGGCATAGAATGCCTGTCTTCATGGAATCATACGTTCTACTGTCAAGGTTCATAGTAATTGCTATTCCAGGGATGGTATCAGTCTGCTGTTTTCTCATTTTTGCGGACAATGCCGGCCGTTTAAACCAATTAAATATGTTGTATGTCAGTGCATGAATCTGGAGACGGTTTGCATTTACGATTTATCATTAGTATTGGGGGAAACCATCATCATGCTGACTGGAGGGATTGTATATCTGTATGGAGTTGTTAAGACAGGAACATTTTCAGCTAATGGAATCTGTAAAGGGAAGAACAGCATGGGAGTGAAGGAAGCCGCTAAAAAATCATGAATGGAAGGATTGGCGGAAATATTCTGCCAGATGCAATAGAGATTAACTATATTATATGCAAAATGCTGTAAAATTTTAAGTTGAATTTTACAGCATTTTTGCGTATAATAAAAGCGTAGACAGAAACGCTATTATCAAAGAAGGAGTTGATTATATGTCTAGTATTTTACCAGTATCTGATTTGAGAAATTATAATGAAGTTCTCAAGAATTGCCAAGTTGGAGAACCAGTTTTTTTGACAAAAAATGGCAGAGGAAGATTTGTTGTGCTTGATATTGAGGATTACGAGAAAGACAGAGCAGAGAAAAAGCTGTTGGCGAAGTTGCAGGAAGCGGAAGAAGCTGCTGCAGATGGGACAGGGTGGTTGAGCCTTGATGAATTAAAATCAGTGATGGAGGAATAACACTTAATGAAATTAAGGATTAACTCTCTCGTGGCAGCTGATTTGAAAGCAATTAAAGATTATATTGCAGAGGATAATGCAGAAGCCGCCAGAAAGACAGTAGACGAAATTTATAAGACTTTTCAGAAACTTACAGCAGTTTCCAACGATGGGAGCAGATTTATCAAAGAGAGTGAGTTTTAAGACAGATTACAAGTACCTGGTTCATGTGAACTACATTACCCTATATTTAGCCAAAAAAGATTGTGTGGAGATATATCGTGTGATTGATAGATACCAGGATATAACGAGTATTTTGTTTCGTTAAAATAATTGAATTGTTGCAGAGGCTTGCGTATAATATGAGTGTGTGTGGCAACAATATGGCAACAGAAAATCAGTAAGTCAGAATAACATATGCAATAAAGAAGCCTAATACATGAAGATTATTTAAATCTTTGACAAGACATTTTATATGTTTTTTGTTTTCATCAGATAAATTGTAAACCTGTATTTCATTGCTAGAAAGTTTTGTAGTGCGTAAAAGTGCTGCACCATTTGCGATGCAATTCGAATTAATGAAATACGGAGAGTGTGTATTTATGACGATTTGATGGTCTTTTGAATATTCTTCAAATAGTTTCATAAGTTTGCGTTGGTAAGCTGGATGTAATGATAATTCAGGTTCATCAATTATAATTGTTGAGCCTGGAGTTGAATCGTATAAAGCATCACAAATTGTGAATAAACTCCATATTCCATCACCGATACCTTCACCGTTATGAAACAATCCATTATATATGAATTTGATAGAGTATTGTCCAGAATCAGACTGGTCAATTGTCCATTCAAAGTCATGAGGAAGGACAGAGAATATCGGAGCACTGTTACTTGAAAATGCTTTTATACTTTCGAGTATGGTTGTTTTCCCACTGTTGTTTGCGCCAACGATAAAAGTAATTCCACTTCCGGGATTGCTATTTGGGATAGAAAAGTAAATTGTTTTTTGGGTGGAATATCCTCTATATCCCAATATAGAAATGCTTTTTATCATAAGATTATTTCTCCTAAATTAATGCCATTTGGCTTTTCTGCAATTCCATTTTTTCTTTCATCTCTGCGATTTCATCTATTGCCGCCTGAGTAGCTTCGTTTGGATTGTCACCAGTGGACGTCAAAGCACTCTGATAGATGAAATTCATCTTTTCCCATTTCAGCAGGTCATTGAATACTTTGTAACTTCTGATATTTAGCAGAATGTCCCGCAAGGATAAAATATGTGCGTTTCCTCTGGTGGTATATCCGATTTCCAGATAGGAGGAAAGGATGGGATTGAACTGGATAAATACAGTTCGTCCTTTAACAGCTTATCTTCCCCACGCTCGCCGGTAATTTGGAAGATTCCGGAATTACAAAGCACCATAAGGTTGCCTGTCAGGTCGCCAACTGTTTCAAGACGGAGCCCGGCAGTATCACTGCCATTCAAGGCATTATAACTTACACCAAGAGCAGCTGCAATCTTCCCTAACTGAGGAAGTTGTGGCTACATTTTATTTGTCTCATATTTTGGGATGGAGACTGGATGTATGTCGGTTAGTTCGGCTAGCCTATCTTGGGTGATACCGATTTGCTTTCTACAATATTTGATTTTTCGCCAATGGTCATTTTATGTTAATCACCTTCCATGTATCAAGGTAGCTACATTATACCACGTCGCAAAAAAATTTCTACAGGCAATTTGAAATTACAGAAAACGTAATTTAGGGCTTGAAACGTAACGACATAAGCGTTACACTAATAGTAGCAATAGGAGGTGTTGATTATGGAAAAAACTACAACATTAAATTTGAGAGTAAATCCAAGTGTAAAGCAACGTGCAGAGGATATATTATCTCAGTTAGGGATACCAATGT
>ENA-UOOK01007006-UOOK01007006.1-fermentation-metagenome-genome-assembly--contig:-NODE-7006-length-10482-cov-3.723219_pt1 | contig 10482 bp, 12 predicted proteins | sample MGYA00245777_ERZ724023 | MGnify/ENA primary metagenome ERZ724023 (study PRJEB28704, sample SAMN03018312) | fermentation metagenome | biome: anthropogenic terrestrial biome; feature: soil; material... | reverse complement strand
ATCCGGTCCTATATCGATGAAGTCAATCCGGTCCGGATCGGCGTGGACGGCGGAGCGGACGCTCTGCTGGAATTTGGGTGCAAGCCGGATATCATCGTCGGCGATATGGACAGCGTAAGCGATTCCGCTTTACGCAAATGCAGGGAGATCATTGTCCACGCCTATCCCGACGGCAGAGCGCCGGGAATGGAACGGATCCGGAAGATGGGATTATCCGCCAAACTCTTTCCTTATCCCGGTACCAGCGAAGATGTGGCACTCATTTTGGCATATGAAAACAAAGCGGAGCTCATCGTCACGGTAGGAAGCCATACCAATATGATTGATTTTCTGGAAAAGGGGAGAGGCGGAATGGCCAGTACTTTTCTGGTACGGATGAAGGTCGGTTATAAGGTGATCGATGCCAAAGGAGTAAGCGAGCTGTATAAGAATCGGTTCAAACCGGCTTACCTGGCCGCGTTATTCCTTGCGGTCCTGTTTCCCATTGCCCTGGTGGCCAGGATGTCCCCTCTGTTACGGGAGTTGTATCAGTTGATTGCTCTTCGCTTTAAAATACTTGTAGGCCTGTAGGTGACAGTTATGATGAACATAAAATACTATGTTTTGCTGATGGTGGGAATTTTTCTGGCCATGGGTCTGGGAATGATGATCGGGATTACCCTGGAGAACCAGAACATCATTGAAAACCAGCAAACACAAATCATCCGGCAGATTGAGGACCGCTTTGTCAGCCTTCGGACGGAAACGGAGCAACTGCAGGAAAGCCTGCAGACCTCGGAGGATCAGAAGAATCAGCTTCATGAGCTTTCCAACATGCTGCTGACGGAGGTTGTCCAAAACAAGCTTTCCGGACTGCAAGTCGCTCTGGTAAGCTTTAGCGAACAGGCACAGATGAAGGATATTGTGGATTTCCTGCATCTTACCGGTGCATCGGTTCCGTCTTCCGTATCCTTTTCCCGTCCTTTCGGCAGGGACAGGGCGGCATCTGCAAACCAATCACCCGATGAAATGATATCGGCAGTCATCGATGACCTGGTCTTCAGCATGAATTTCGGCGGCATGACGCCTCTGATCCAGGAAGCAGAAGATCTGAAGCTGATTTCCAGTACCGGTGGATATGAAGTTCCCATTGACCGGATCATTCTGATCGGACAGGGAAATTCCAGCCTTGCCTATGACAAGCTGCTGATCAACCGTGCTCTGGAAGCCGGTATACCGGTCATTGCCGTGGAAACGGGGGACAGGGAGGACAGTGCCATTACGGAATATAAGGCATTGGGAATTTCCACCGTTGATCATGTGGAATCCATCTACGGGAAAGTAGCCCTGGCATCCATTTTGTCCGGGAATCAGGGAAATTTCGGGTTTGGAAGTGAAGCACAGGAACAGCTGCCTAACCCATTGTTCCTGGAAACGGACAACGGTTCCCCGGATTCCGTTGCGGCGAATGGAGAAAAAACGCAATGAGCAGGAACGGACAGGATATCGGGATCGTTGTTCCCGCATTCAACGAAGAAAAAACGATTGGATCCACGATAAAAGCTCTGAAAAAAATAACCTGCATCGACAGGATCCTTGTTGTGGATGACGGCTCTGCCGACTTCACTTCCCACTATGCCGCCGCAAGCGGGGCGGAAGTATTGACACTGGAGCGGAACAGCGGCAAAGCCCATGCCATGAGGATGGGTTACGAGGCGCTCCCATGCCCGGTATTGATTTTTCTGGACGCCGACCTTGGAGAAACTGCAGAGGAGGCCATCAAGTTGATCGAACCGGTTTGTTTGGGAAAAGCGGAAGCAACCATCGCCCGTTTTCCCATGACTCCCGGGAAAGGAGGCTTTGGCCTTGTGAAATGGCTTTCCTCGTGGGGGTTGTCCTTTCTTACCGGCAGAACCATCCCCAGCGTACTGTCCGGCCAGCGTGGATTCCTGCGCAGAATACTGTCGCCGGAAAGCTTCCGCTATTCCGGCTTTGGGATTGAGTTCGGAATGACGGCGGATATGCTGAGGAACGACATAAAAATACTGGAGGTGGATGTCACTATGAAGCATCGGACCACAGGCAGGGATTTCAAGGGCTTTTTGCACCGGTACCACCAATTTGCCGATATTTTGAAAGTCATCACAAAAAATCTGACGGAACGGCCTTTTGCCATGTCGAAGAGGAACGAACCGGAGGAGTAGGATAGAGATTGTCGTATCTGTTACTGAACTTGCTTGCAGCGGCTGTGTCAGCTGTGGCGTTTTTTCTCTTCCGGGACAGAGTCCTTGTTTTCCTGAAACAGAAAAGGATATCTGTTATAAATTATTCCGGCAAAGAGGTTTTAACGGGAGGAGGTCTGCTTCTCCTGTTCCCGTGTTTGTTTGCCACAATTCCGGCCTTGTTTGTCATACGGCACGCAAACATTATTTTTTATATGATCATGGTTTTTGCCCTGACATTTTGCGGAATGTTGGATGATGTCCTTGGCGATTCCTCTTCCAAGGGCCTGGCGGGGCATGCCGGCAGATTCCTGAAAGGCGGATTGTCTACGGGATGGATCAAGGCTCTGACAGGCGGCATGATCGGGATGCTCCTGGCATGGTCCCGGTACCGGAACTTGTTTCTTTTTCTGCTGGATACCCTGAGCTTTGCACTTTGCGTCAATCTGGTCAATCTTTTGGATCTGCGTCCCGGCAGAGCAATAAAGGGCTTCCTGTTTGTTCTTTTTCTTGTGATGCTGGTATCCGGTTTCACGGAAGTCTGGGCCGTTTTACCTGTCGTTTCCGCTTTGGTGTTTTATCTTAAGGGGGAAATGAAGGAAACCTACATGCTGGGAGACACCGGCGCCAATCTCCTGGGCGGGATTCTCGGCTTTTATCAAACCATTAGGCTCCCCCTTGAGGGAAAAATCATTCTGACTTTATTCCTTGCCTTACTTCACATTCTGGCAGAATTCCAGTCCTTCTCAAAGTGGATCGATGCCGTGCCGATTCTTAGAAAAATCGACATGCTGGGCAGAAAAACGGGAGGTGAGGGAAATTGATGCTTGAAATGCAGATGGGAAAAGCGATAAAGATTCTTTCCGAGAGGGATGGAATAACAGAAGTGTTGCTGGATACAGGCCATCCCGTCAAGAAAGCGATCAATTACAATCGGATCACCGGAAAGGTTTCCGTAGGAGACCTGCTTTACCTCAATACAACCGCCGCTTCCCTGTCCCTTGGCACCGGAGGCCGGCATTTTGTGATGCTGAACGCATCCCATAAGAGTTACTCCATGACGCCGGGAGGACATGGCATGAAACTGCGATATACCCCCTTCCAGGTCAAGGTACCGTTTGTCGAGGAGGAGAGCGACGGCACAAAGGAAATCTTCAACATCCCACTGAATCTGAAAAATAAACTGCTCTTTTTTGGTGAGCTTCACAGCATGATACCGCCGCTGTGTGCCTATATCCGTTACTTTTCGGGAAAAGGGCACCGGATTGCCTATATCATGACCGATATGCTGCGCGATGTCATCAAAGAACGGAATGCTGGATACTGTCGTGACTATCGGCAATGCCTTCGGCGGCGATGATGAATGCGTCAACATCTATACCGGGCTGCAGACGGCGGCCCATATGGAAAACTGCGATATCATCCTGGTTGCGATGGGACCGGGGATTACCGGCACCGGAACCCGCTATGGTTTTTCCAGCCTGGAGATGGGCTTTTACCTGGACCTTGCATTCCGGCAAGGGGGACAATGTTTTTACATACCGCGTATCAGTTTTGCCGACAAACGGGACCGCCATTACGGCCTGAGCCATCATTCCTTAACCCTGCTGGGGGAAATTCTGCAGTCGCCGGTTCCTCTCGTACTGCCTATCTTGAAAAGGGAAGAACAAAAATATCTTCATCGGCAGCTGCGTAACGGGAACCTCCCTGGAAAATACCCCCTATCTCTCTTTGACGGCAGTAGGATCCGCGTTGCCATGGATTTTTACCGGCTTTCCGTTACCACGATGGGCAGAGGAATGGGGGAGGATCCTGCCTTCTTTTATGCGATCGGCGCAGCGGCTCGGAAAGGATTATCCCAATTTTGTCAGAGGGACGGGTTATAAAACAAGCTTGTCTGTCATAGGTATCATTATGGAAATAATTATTCAGGGGGTCCGGATACGTGTTCAGACGCTTGAAAACCGATGTCATCCAGCATATCAGAAAAAATATTACCCTGTACCTGATCATTCTATTTGCTCTGCTGACCGGTATTGCTTCCGGTTCCTTTACCGCAGGAGCAATGGACAATGTTCAGCGCTCCGCCCTGGTCGGCTATCTGCAAAGCTTCTTTCAGGGCGTGGAACAGGAAGGCGTCAATCGGAATGCTGTTTTCCTGAAATCCGCCTGGCAGCATCTCCAGAGCACCTTCCTGATCTGGTTGTCCGGGCTTTTCCTGTTCGGAATGCCGCTTGTTTTTCTTTTTGTCGGCGTCCGAAGCTTCTTTATCGGCTTTACCATTGGATTTCTGGTCAGCCAATATCATTTTGGCGGATTCCTGTTTACTTTGATCTGTATCCTGCCTCAGACATTGATTTACATTCCATGCATTACCGGGATCGGGGTCCTGGCATTGGAGCATTCCGTTGAAAGGCTGAGAAACCGCAGGATAAGTCAGCCCAGGGAACAGCAGAAAAGAAATATAGGCCATTATACGGTAAAAGTTCTGATTCTGTTTGCGCTGCTTGTCGCGGGCAGCCTGTTGGAAGCATACGTCAGTCCGGTTTTTTTCGGATTGTTTCGTTGGGTTTTTGATTAACCTTCATAGGATTCTGGAAACACAGAGAGGATTTTCTTGTTTTTTATTGAATACTATACCAAAAGATTAAGTGATAAGGAGTTTTTATCAGATGGGGTTTTATTTTAATGAATACACTGCATATCTGGAATCGGAAAAGGATTTGTCCGACAATACCTTGGAATCCTATTTAAGTGACATCCGTCAATACATAGATTTCCTGCTTTCCAAGAATATCACGGATATCGAACATACTTCCAACGCCATTGTCCTTTCCTTTATGCTATTCCTTGAGAAAGGAAGCAGTGCATCATCCACCATCCTCCGCAAAATATCTTCTTTGAGAAGCTATTACCGATACCTTCTGGCCCATCGGCAGATGGACGAAGACCCGATGGCCAATCTGAAAGCACCCAAAAATGAACGTAAAATTCCCAGCATCCTGACGTTTGAAGAAGCCACCCGGCTACTGAAGCAGCCAAGCGGCAGCGATCCCAAATCCCTGCGGGACAAGGCCATGCTGGAGCTTTTATATGCGACCGGGATCCGCGTTTCCGAGCTGATCTCCCTGAATGCAGATGATATCAATACAAAGGTCGGATATCTGAAATGCTGCGGATCCGCCAGGGAGCGGGTGATCCCCATAACGCCTGCCGCAATGCAGCATGTGGAGAACTATCTTAATCATGCCAGGGATGCTTTGATCCACAGAGGAGAAGAAACGGCACTATTTGTCAATGTCCATGGGAAACGGATGACAAGGCAGGGATTCTGGAAAATCATCAAGCACTATAAGGAAACGGCTCAGATTGACAAGGATATTACACCTCATACCCTTCGCCATTCCTTTGCCATCCATTTGATCGACAATGGTGCGGATATCCGATCCGTCCAGGAAATGCTGGGCCATTCCGATATCTCCACGACCCAGATCTACAGCCAGATCCAGTCGGAAAACAAGAAAACCCAATGAACTTGTTTTTGATAATTTTTCATCGTTTCAAATGTTTTTTGAATGGTTAGTATAATCTTATACGAAGAGGTATTCTGTTTCCTTCGTTTTTTACAGCAATCCGACATATTGCAGAAGAAGGAAGAGAAAAAGAACATGGAGAGGAAGAAGATGGCAGCCAAAGTTGTTTTAGTTGTAATGGACAGTGTGGGTGTGGGTGATCTGCCCGACGCCGCAGAATTCGGAGATACCGGGAGTAACACTCTGGGGAATATCATAAAGGAAATGGGTGCTTTGGATATTCCGAATCTTGTTAAGCTTGGAATTGGAAATATTCAGGGAGTAGAAGTCCCTTATTCCGATCCGTCGCCCGTCGGTTGCTATGGAAAGGCCCGTGAGGTTTCCAAGGGAAAGGACACCACAACCGGCCATTGGGAGATTGCCGGAATCCACCTGGTCAAGCCCTTTCCCGTTTATCCGGACGGTTTTCCGCCCGAGATCATGGAGGCATTCCATAAGGCTACCGGAGCCCGGTCCATGTGGAACAAGCCGGCATCTGGGAGTGAAATCATCAATCGTCTGGGAGACGAACATTTAAAAACGGGAAAGCTTATCGTTTATACATCCGCCGACAGCGTATTTCAGATAGCAGCCCATGAAAGTATTGTGCCCGTAGAAACATTATATGATTACTGCAGGACCGCCCGAAAAATACTGCAGGGCGAACATGCTGTCGGCAGGGTGATTGCCCGTCCCTTTACCGGAACATCCGGCAATTATGTCCGTACCCGAAACCGTAAGGATTTCTCATTGCCTCCGGTTGAAACGACCATTCTGGATATTCTTGCCGGACATGGCATCCCGACAGCAGGCGTTGGGAAAATCGGCGATATCTTTGCAGAACGGGGTCTTGCTGTATCGCTTCATACCAAGGGAAACGAAGACGGAATCCAAACCACTCTCAAGTTGATGAAGGAACAGCGGACAGGCCTTATTTTTACCAATCTGGTCGATTTTGACATGCTTTACGGCCACCGCAATGATGTCAGAGGTTATGCCGGGGCGCTTGAAGCATTGGACAGGAGGATTCCCGATCTGATGGGAGCACTGGGCAATGACGACGTCCTGATCCTGACAGCGGATCACGGATGCGACCCGACCACGCCAAGTACAGATCACTCCAGGGAATATATCCCGATATTGGTATACGGCAGATCGTTGAAAAAAGGAGTAGATCTGGGCATACGCGACACATTCAGCGATATCGGCGCCACTGTTCTGGATCTGCTGGGGATCGAACCCGTTTTGAAGGGATCCAGTTTTAAGGGACTGATTCAAAATCTTTAACAACAGACGAAAAGGGGAATACTTATGTACAGGGAAGCAGCGGAATTCATCCAAAAACAACTTCCGCACGGAACAGCACCGGAAATCGGCCTGATCCTCGGATCCGGGCTCGGCGCACTGGCGGAGACCGTTGAAAACCCGATCATCATTGACTACCGCTCCGTTCCCGGTTTTCCACAAACCACGGTGGAAGGGCATAAGGGACGATTTGTCATCGGAAATTATCAGGGAAAATCGATCATCGCCATGCAGGGACGTTTCCATTATTACGAGGGAAAGGATATGGAAGAGGTTGTCCTTCCGGTACGGGCTCTGAAAATCCTCGGCGTGAAGATTCTCATTCTTACCAATGCCGCCGGCGGCATCAATACGGATTTCCGGCCGGGCGATCTGATGCTGATTACCGATCATATCAATTTAAGCGGCGGGAATCCGCTTCGCGGCAAAAATGACGAAGATTTGGGGCCAAGGTTTCCGGATATGAGCTATGCATATGATCCCGATCTGAGGGATTTGGCGATGGAGGAGGCAAAGCACCTGGAAATTCCGGTTAAGACCGGTATCTATGCCATGATGCAGGGGCCCAGCTTTGAAACTCCGGCGGAAATCCGGATGCTTCGCGTTCTGGGTGCGGATGCCGTCGGCATGTCAACTGTACCCGAGGTAATCACTGCCGTTCATGCCAAAATGAAAGTTCTGGGTATTTCCTGCATTACCAATATGGCCGCTGGTATTTTAAAGCAGCCGCTGACCCATCAGGAGGTCATAGAAACGGCAAATCAGGTAAAAGGCAAATTCATCCGGCTGATCAATGCCGTTGTTGCGGCTCTTTGACCAAAGTATAACAACCTTCCTTGTGGGAAAACCTATGGACAGAAAGCAAACAAGGAGGGATAGAATGAGGAGATACCGAACCCGCTGTCTTACATGGATTCTTACCATTTTGTTGGCATTATCGGGCGTTTCCGCCGCATATGCGGAACAGCCCTTTGATATCCAGTCAAAATCTGCAATACTGATGGATTATGAAACCGGTACCGTCCTGTATGAGAAAGACCCTCATGAGAAGCTGCAGATAGCAAGCGTAACCAAGATCATGACCATATTGCTTGCACTGGAGGCAATCGATGAGGGGAAGCTGAAGCTGGACGATACCGTTACAATCAGCGAATATGCTTCTTCTATGGGTGGATCGCAGGTATTCCTGCATCCCGGGGAAAATCTGACCGTCGATGCGTTATTGAAAGCCATCATTGTGGCCTCGGCCAACGATGCCAGCGTTGCCATGGCAGAAAAGCTGGCAGGAGCCCACGAGACCTTTGTCGCTCGGATGAATGACAGAGCCAGGGAGCTGGGCATGTCCAACACCAATTTTATGAACGCCACGGGCCTGCCTGCGGAAAACGGTTATTCCACCGCATATGACGTCGCTCTGATGTCCAGGGAGCTTCTGAAGCATCCCTTGTTTTTCCGATGGAGCACCATCTGGACGGATACCCTGGAGGAAAGCAAGAACAAAACCGAATTGGCCAACACAAACCGTCTGATCCGGTTCTATGAAGGAACCGATGGCATCAAGACCGGATCCACCCAGGATGCAGGTTATTGCCTGTCCGCTACAACGAAGCGGGGAAATATGAGACTGTTGTCCGTTGTATTGAGCGCGCCATCTACCCAGGTTCGCTTCTCGGAAGCGACCAAATTGATGGATTATGGGTTTGCCAATTATGAAACCGTACCGATCCTGAAAAAGGATCAGGTCATCCAGGGCGATATCCGCGTATCCGGCGGCAAGGAGGAAATCCTGAACGGAATTGCGCCGGAAGCTGTGGGGCTCCTGATCAAGGCCGGAGATTCCAAGGAATTTGAAAAGGAAATCCTGCTGGAGGAAGAGATCAAAGCGCCCATAGTCAAGGGACAGAAAGTTGGCACATTGAATATCAAACAGGGAGAAAAGATATTTCAAACCATGGATATCGTTTCTGACCGGGAAATCGATAAGGCCAATATTTTCGATTACTTCATCAAAATCTTCAACAATTGGGTCAGAAAGTAAGTTTCGCTAAAAAAGTGTGCTGCGGCACACTTTTTTAATAAAGCCTGTTTTCTCCACCTGTCCGGCTCTTGCCTTCTCTTGTCCTGCTGCTTTCTTTCCGGACCGAACCTTTCAAAAGCCATTTATTTTCTTATCCATTTGTTAAAAATTTTGGTAAAGTAATCCTTGAAACCGGCTTTTTCCATTTTCTGATCGGAAACAATATCCATGGACTGTAGTACTTTTTCTCCCTGCCTGATCTTCAATGTACCTATTTTCTGTCCTTTATCGATGGGTGCCCTCAGCTCTTTCTTCAGCAATATCTCCTTTTCAAACTTTTTGGAATCACCGGATTTGATCAGGAGCCCCATGGCTTTCGGCGCAATTCCGCGAATCGTTTCCCCTTTGCCGCCGGATATGGGAATTTTGTCCTGTATGACCTGATTCTTTTTCAGGACAGGCACGGTTTCATAACCGGCAAATCCATAATCCAGCAGTTTTGTTGCTTCGGAAAAACGGGCCTGAGTCGTTGGTGCATCCAATATCACAGACAACAGCCTCATATTTCCCTTTTTTGTTGTGGCAGACAGGCAATAACCGGCGTCCTGAGTGGATCCGGTCTTAATGCCATCAGCACCTTCATAAAAACGGATCAAACGGTTCGTATTGGCTAATTCCGTTTTATTCCGGCTTTCCTCCAGGGTATCCACCCAGATGGTGCTCCAACGGAAAAACAGGGGATGCTTCAATAGCTCCCTGGACATCAAAGCGACATCATATGCGGTGGAATAGCTGTTCTCCGCTGGCAGCCCCGTGGCGTTCACAAAATGGGTGTCGGTCATACCCAGTTCCGCGGCCCTTTCATTCATACGGCCAACAAAGGTTTCGTGAGCACCGGCTATTTTTTCTGCCATGGCAACGCTGGCATCATTGGCGGAAGCCACAATAATCGCTTTCATCAGCGCATCCACCGTCAATTTTTCCCCGGGATGCAGGAATACCTGAGATCCCCCCATGGACGCAGCAAATTCGCTGACATTCACGGGTTCGTCCAGCTTCAGTCTGCCCCCGTCAATCTCCTCCAGTGTAAGCAGTATGGTCATGATTTTGGTTACGCTTGCGATCTGCAGCTTTTCATGGGAATTTTTCTCATACAGGACCGTACCGGTTCCATCATCCATCAATATTGCAGATTTTGACTGGATATCCAGGGGTTGCTCGGCACAGGCTGTGGAAACGCCTGACATTGCCAGTAAAAAAGTAAGAAACCATGTAAGATAGCGGTATCGGAAACTCTTCATTCTATCCCTCCTTGTTTGCTTCTGTCAATAGGTTTCCCACAAGGAAGGTAGTTATACTTTTGTCAAAGTGCCGCAATCACAGCATT
>ENA-UOOK01007001-UOOK01007001.1-fermentation-metagenome-genome-assembly--contig:-NODE-7001-length-10487-cov-3.874329_pt1 | contig 10487 bp, 7 predicted proteins | sample MGYA00245777_ERZ724023 | MGnify/ENA primary metagenome ERZ724023 (study PRJEB28704, sample SAMN03018312) | fermentation metagenome | biome: anthropogenic terrestrial biome; feature: soil; material... | reverse complement strand
GCGGGTTTATTTATTTTGATCATGAAGTTATATCATTATCACATTTATTCAAAGAAATAATAAATTCGCTTCCAATACCATATTCACTTTTTAGAGATATCCCGCCACCTTGAACCTCAATAAACTCTTTGCTTATTGCCAGTCCCAGGCCAGTTCCAGATTTATTGCCACCTGGAACTTTAAAATATTTTTCAAAAACTTTTTCCTGATATTCCGGTAAAATGCCCTGTCCAGTATCTCTGACAGAAAACAGCACATTTTTATCATTTGCAGTGATTGTTAAATAAACAGTAGCCCCTTCGTATGAGTATCTGATAGCATTTGTAATCAAATTTATAAGCACCCATGCTGTTTTTTCACGGTCGGCAAAAACTCTTGGAATCTGTTCCGGTACTGATGTGACTAAGTGAATTGATTTTTGTTCAGCCTGCAGCTTGGTAGCATTGATAGCATAATCTAAAATCTCAATAGGATTTGTAGGAATTATTGAAAGTTGAATCATACCCGTTTCAATTTGAGTCATATCCTGCAATTCGCCAATTATGTTAAGCAGTAGTTCAATGTCTTCATTAATGTTTTGTGTAAACTTCAACTGTTCAGAATTTAGTGTTCCGATATTTATATTTTCCAGCAGTTGAGTACTCATTTTGATTGAATAAACCGGAATTTCCAATTCATGAGAAACCTTTGCCATAAAATTTGTTTTTGCATAATCCAACTCTTTAAGCGAAGTTATATTCTTAAGAAAAATAACATTTCCGATATGTTGAACCGCAGTTTCTCCAGTTGGTACGATATCCATAGGTACGATCTCTTTTTGGAAGTAGCTTTCCTTGTTATCAGCATATATTTTGAGCGGTGATGACGATGATTTGTTCCCAAAAAAATACTGAATAAGTGTCCGCATCAAATCGTTTTTTACAGCAATGTTCTGTGCAGGTTTGCCGATTACTTCTATGCTTTTTAAATTTGTGATTTTCAGTGCTTCGTTATTCATAAACAGAATATTAAAATGTTCGTCGAGTCCAATGACCGGTTCGCGAATATTTTCAACCAATGCTTCAATTCGTTTTTTTTCTATGATTACTTTTGCAAGATTGCTGTTGTTGTATTCTTCTAATTTTTCTGCCATTGTATTGAATGCAAGCCCCATCTCATTAAATTCATCATTTCTATTTATGTTAATCCTTTCGTCATAATTTCTATCGGCAATATGTTGAATACTTTTTATAAAATCCTTTATCGGGTTAACAATGTTATTGGGCATAAAAAACAGTAGAAATAGAGCTATTATCAAACTTAATCCACCGCTGATGATAATCCAAAAGATTGCTTTGTCCGCCGTTGTTTTTGCAATGTTGCTTTTATTTTGAATGACCTCCATGTTAAGTTTGATTATATTCAATAAGTCCTTTCTAAGACTAGAATAGAGGATTGAATCAGGATTAATGGATTTCAATTTATTATAATCTTCAGTCAAAGTGCGCGTAGAGCTTTGTTCGCCCGTTTCAGTAATATTTTGTTGTTGTAGCAGCAAGTTTTTTTCGAAAGCACTACGTGTTGAAGAATCATTCATATCCTCATCTAAAAGCGTCAACATCTCATGTGAGTATTTGATTGAGTTATAGTTGTTAGTAAGGATGTTTTTAGTATCAATTGATATTTTGTTGATATAGTATCCCGACAGTATCGACAGAAAAACTACCAGTAAGAATAACGATCCAATTCCTGTAAAAAGTTTAGTTTTGATTTGCATAACTTGAATCAATTTAAAATAATTAAATCCGTTTTAGTTTTGTTCAATTTCTTAATTAAATTGTTAAATACATTTTGTGATGTGATAACATTAAAAAGTTTTAGATGAGGTTTTCCAACGCAGATAGTAGTTATTTTGAATTTTTCCGCTTGTTGAACAATCGCATTTGAAATGTTATCAGCTTTAATTCTGATGATTTCACCTCCCAATTCAGTTACCAGTTGAAAATTTTTAATTAAGAAACGTTGTTTGTCGAGTGCAATTTTATCGAACCGTTCGTTTGGTGTTTCAACATACAACGCATACCATTTGCTTTGATAGTAATTTGCCAATCGAGCAGTTTTTCGGATAACATTTTTTGCCGTATTTTCATTTGAGCTAATGCAAGCTAGAAAACGTTCCTGATGAATTCCTTCTTTTACCACTTCGTTTTCCACTTGTCTCTCCACCGCTGAAGCCACCTCTCTGAGAGCCAATTCCCTAAGTTGCAAAATGTTTTCGCTTTTAAAAAAGTTGTTCAGTGCCATTTGAATTTTATCCGCTTCGTAAATTTTCCCCTCTTTTAAGCGAGTAATCAGTTCATCTGCGGGGAGGTCGATATTCACTACTTCGTCAGCTTGTTGCAATAAACTATCAGGTATCCGTTCCGATACTTCTATACCCGTAATCTCTTTCACATCATCGTTAAGACTTTCGAAATGTTGAATATTTACAGCTGAAATCACATTTATGCCCATATCCAAAATATCATTCACATCCTGCCATCTTTTTTTGTTTTTGCTACCTTCAAGATTTGTATGTGCAAGTTCGTCCACAAGAACCACTTCGGGATGTTGCATAATAATAGCATCCAGATCCATTTCCTCAATTTCTTTCCCCTTATAGAAAATTTTTTTTCGTGGTATTTCAGGTATTCCCGTTAATAATGCCGCGGTTTCTTCTCGTCCGTGTGTTTCAATGTAACCGATACGCACATCCACTCCATTACGTAAGAGTGAGTGAGCCTCGTTAAGCATACGATAAGTTTTACCCACGCCGGCAATCATTCCTATATATAATTTTAGTTTTCCTCTACGTGATTTTTTTATCATGTTGAGGAAATATTCCGGGTTTTGTCTGTTATTATCTTGATTCATAAATTAAAAGCGATATTAATTTAATTATTTCAAATAATCCAAGGCAATATTCATTTTCAGTACATTTACTTTTTCGGGACCGATTGGATTTTTTCCCAAATGTGAGATTACTATATTTTTCACTAATACTGTTTCCAGTCCACGAGCAGCAGCAATGCGGCTAACCTGTGAAAGTGCAGCATTCAGTGAAATATGCGGATCGAGTCCACTTCCACTTGCTGTCACCATATCTATCGACACAATTGATTTAGGATTATTTGTTTTGAACTTTATTACATATTGCTGTACCATTTTCAGATATTCTGGGTCGTTAGGACCTTTGTTGCTTCCGCCACTGCCAGTCGCATTATAATTTACGGCTGATGATCTAGATTGAAAATAAATGTTCCTATCAAATTTTTGTCCAATATTTTCAAAATAAGAACTCCCGTTTTTGTCAGTCACCCTTTTCCCTTTTCCATTATTTGGAGCCACTTGTGCCAATCCCAATAAAAGCAAAACATACAGCACACACAGAATAAGAATTGTTCCTGTTAACCTTATTGACTGTATAATATATTTTTTCATTATCGTGACATTTATATAAATAAAGAAACGAGCAAATCGATAGCTTTTATACCGATAAAAGGAGCGATAATCCCCCCCAAGCCATAAATAATTAAATTCCGTTGTAAAAGTGCGCTTGCTCCGATAGGTTTGTATGCTATCCCTCGTAAAGCCAAAGGAATGAGTAGTGGAATTATTATCGCATTGAATATTATAGCCGAAAGAATAGCACTTTGCGGAGTTTGAAGTCCCATAATGTTTAATCCCTGTAATGAAGGTATTGCAGTAATAAATAATGCAGGAATGATTGCGAAGTATTTTGCAATATCATTTGCTATACTAAAAGTGGTTAATGTTCCGCGAGTCATTAATAATTGCTTTCCAATTTCCACCACTTCGATAAGTTTTGTAGGATCATTATCCAGATCCACCATATTTCCCGCTTCTTTTGCAGCTTGTGTCCCGCTGTTCATTGCCATTCCCACATCAGCTTGAGCTAAGGCCGGCGCATCATTTGTCCCATCCCCCATCATTGCTACCAGGTGTCCTTCTGATTGCACTTTTCTAATATAGTTCATCTTATCTTCGGGTTTAGCTTCCGCTATGAAATCATCCACTCCTGATTTATTGGCAATATACTTTGCTGTAAGTGGGTTATCGCCAGTGACCATGACCGTTTTAATACCCATTTTGCGAAGTCTTTCAAATCGATCGCGAATACCCGGTTTAATAATATCCTGAAGTTCAATTACTCCCACAACCTGCTCGTTTCGTGATACCACCAGCGGTGTTCCACCTTTGTTGGAAATGTTGTTTACCTCACTCATGATTTCCATTGGAAACAAGTTTCCAGCCCCTTCCACTATTTTTTTAATTGCATCAGTCGCCCCTTTTCTGATTCTTACACCACGATAATCTATTCCAGACACCCGTGTTTCGGCTGAGAAGGGGATGAAATGCGCATCTTTCAATTCCAATTCGTTTTTTTGGATGTTTGCCAGTTCGAGAATAGATTTTCCTTCAGGAGTATCATCAGCAAGAGAGCTGAGCACAGCAGCATGGATAAATTCACTTTTTTCAATTTCCGGAGAAGCAATAAAATCAGTCGCTTTACGATTCCCAATTGTAATTGTTCCAGTTTTATCAAGTAGAAGGACATCGATATCTCCAGCCGTTTCCACCGCTTTTCCGCTTTTAGTTATTATGTTAGCACGCAGTGCCCTGTCCATTCCCGCGATACCTATGGCGCTCAATAAACCACCAATAGTAGTAGGGATGAGACAAACGAAAAGAGAAATTAATGCCGATATGTTAATTGAAGTTTGTGCAAAATCTGCAAATGGTTTGAGTGTAACAATAACTATAATAAACACGAGAGTAAAGCCAGCCAGCAAGATAGTCAGTGCCACTTCGTTTGGAGTTTTTTGTCGCGATGCCCCTTCCACAAGTGCAATCATTTTATCAAGAAAACTCTCTCCGAGTTGCGAAGTCACTTTCACTTTTATAGAGTCAGATAAAACCTTTGTTCCACCAGTTACTGAACTTTTATCACCGCCAGCCTCTCGGATAACAGGTGCACTTTCCCCTGTAATCGCACTTTCGTCAATCGTTGCAAGTCCCTCTATAATTTCTCCGTCCGCCGGGATAATGTCGCCAGCTTCACAAAAGAACACATCGTTTTTAGTCAGTTCCGAAGAACTTACCAAAGAAGTTTTGCCATTAGAAGAAATTCTTTTAGCCGGAGTTTCTTCCCTTGTTTTACGCAATGAATCAGCTTGAGCTTTGCCCCTTGCTTCAGCAACAGCTTCAGCGAAATTTGCAAATATTAAAGTGATGAAAAGGATTAAAGTAACAATTATGTTATATCCCAGCCTGCCTTGTGCCGCATTTGTATGATCAATGACAATCCAGAAGCAGACCCCTGTCATGACAATTGCACTAATCAAGACACAAAACATTATCGGATTGTGAAACATTGTTATGGGATTTAGTTTTACAATAGATTTCCACAAAGCCTTTTTTACAAGTCCCGGTTCAAAAAGTTTATTCGATATATTTTTTCTTTTTGTCATTTTTGTGGATGTTAATGTGTCATTGTGAAATAGTCAGCAATAGGGCCTAAAGCAAGTGGCGGAAAAAACGACAAAGCAGCTATTATAATAATTACCACAAAAACCATGACTCCGAAAGTAGAGTTATCCGTTTTCAGCGTTCCTGCACTTTCGGGGACATACTTTTTAGTACTCAAACTCCCGGCGATAGCCACGGGTCCGATAATAGAAATATATCGTGAAAGAATTAGCACAAATCCGGTACTTATGTTCCACCACATAGTGTTATCTTTCAATCCTTCGAAGCCGCTGCCATTATTTGCCGAAGCAGAGGTGAATTCATATAGTATTTCGCTGAAGCCATGAAAACCCGCATTATGAAGTGAATGTCCATATAATGATGGTGAGGCAACTGTTAGAGCAGAACCTATCAGAATTAGAAACGGATGAAAAAGAGCAACAATCATTGCGATTTTTATTTCCCGAGCCTCAATTTTTTTTCCCAAGAATTCCGGTGTTCTTCCCACCATTAAACCACTTATAAAAACCGCAAGTATGATGAAGATGAAAAAGTTTAGAATTCCCACGCCGACCCCACCATAAAAAGTATTTGTCATCATTGCAATCAGCATATTCATTCCACTAAGCGGCATAAAACTGTCGTGCATAGAATTAACCGAACCTGTTGAAATTACCGTTGTAGCAATACCCCAAAATGCCGATGCAGCAGTACCAAATCGAACTTCTTTACCTTCCATATTACCTGCAGATATATCCACGCCCATTGCTTCAATGTTGTGATTGCCTTTCATCTCCATCATGATAGTTGGAATTACCAGCAATAGAAAACCCACAGTCATTACTCCCCATATCATTCCACTCATCTTCCGTTTTTTCAGAAAAAACCCAAGAGCAAAAACCATTGCAAAAGGGATAATCATTTGTGCAATCATTTCGATCATGTTTGTAAAATATGTCGGATTTTCGAGAGGATGTGCAGAGTTTGCACCATAATATCCACCACCATTCGTGCCCAAGTGTTTGATTGCCACGAAAGCCGCCACAGGACCGGTAGAAACATTTATTGAATCCCCCTGAAGTGTTGTCATGGCTTGTCTGCCTTCAAATGTCATAGGTGTTCCACTGAAAATTAACATTATCCCAATAATTATAGATATAGGCAGTAGGACACGCGTTATTGATTTTAGGAAAAAATTGTAAAAGTTACCCTGAGTGTCATTTGAGCCTTTTCGCAAAGCATAAAATACTGTAATTGCCGCTGCTATTCCTGTAGCCGCTGAAACAAATTGTAGAAACATCAAATAAAGTTGTCCTAAATAGCTCACCCCTGTTTCGCCATAGTAGTGCTGTAAATCGCAGTTCACCAAAAAAGAAATTGTTGTGTTTAATGCTTGAGATAGTGTTTGGTTTGAGTTATGATCAGGATTTAGAGGTAACCAACTTTGATTTGTAAAAATAAATATCCCCAAAATGAACCAAATAAGATTGATAGTAAGCAGTATCACCATCTGTTTTTCCCAATTTTGTTCTTGTTGTGCATCCACACCCGCAAGTCGATAAAGGAATTTCTCAGTCGGATTCATTATAACGTCAAGAAACGTTTTTTCATTTGCAAATACTTTAGCGATGTATTTGCCTAAAGGTAATCCTGTTAGCAATGTAAGTAAGAACATTACTATTGGACCTAAAATTTCTGCATTCATCTTTTAAAATTTCTCCGGTTTAATAAGCACATAGCACATGTATATAAAAAGCGCTATTGCAATAATTAATAGCAAAATCATATCCTGTTGAAAAATAATGGATGCATAAAACAATGAAAAATTATAGTTTTATCCTTGCAAATATAATAAAAACATTTGTTGTTGATGCGTTGAAAATCAACTTTATATGTTGTTTTATTTTATTGTAGAAAGAAATGTTGAAATCCAAAATAACAGTCATTAAAATTGTATGATTTATTCTAAATAGTTTAAGGATGTGTTTTTAATTTGTAACCAAAAAAGTGTAAATGTTAACCATTTGTCACTTCTTATGACAGGAAAAATGTTTTATTTGCATGAATTAACATAAATTATGACTAATTTTTTAATAATCGTGTTAATTAGTTGGTGAGGGGAGAGTTCTTTTTTTTGAATTCTTTTCGATGTAAAAAAAGTTTGAAGATGTGGATAATGTCTTATTGTTCAGTAGTTACGACTTAGCTGGGTAGATGTTATTTAAATATATTAAATAAGCTAGTCTAATTTAATAATTTAAATATGTTAACCTATATTGATGTCCAAAATTTACAACTACAATTTGTGTTCTTAATTTATTTATATTTTGTTTAATGATGTCCAAAAAATGCATTTATGTATCGAAGTTTATTTAGTGTTTTGCAACAATGAAAGTATTAAAAAACACAAAATGCAATCGATATCAGTGGTTATTGAGTTAAATAAATATAATAATGCATTGTATATTCATATATTGATGTATCTTTGCGTCGATTTGAAAAAAGGACAGTTGTGAGAGACAAAAAGTTACCAAAAAAAGACAGCCTCTTCGATTATTTTGTGAGCGTAATTATGGACAAAGTTATACATTTTGGCACAATATCTAACAAAAAGTAAATTTTTCCAATGATAATAAAATAAAAGCATAGAATACTTAATATAAATTACTAATAAACAATCAATCAAACAATCAATCAACGTATGAAAGCAAAGAATTTTTTATTTACAGCTGTTTTGACCTTCGGAGCAATTTTATTCGCTACTAATGTTAGTGGACAGACAACAAATGTTACAACTGGAACAGGTACTGCTACTGGTGGTAGTACAGTAGGAACAGTAGACTTGGTTTTAAAATTGAAAGACTTTCAAGAGCTTACAGTGAATGGAGGTAGCTCAACAGTTGAATTTTCTTTTGAAACAAAATCTGATTACAATAATCCAAGTTCTACTGTAGCAGATGCTGTAGCTCAATTAAATGTTTTTAGCACAAAGAAATTTAATATTAAAGTAGAAGCGACTCCATTCACTCTTGAAGGAACTGAGTTTCCTGAAGTTAGGGATTTATTTACTGTCCAAGCTACTAATATAGTTACCGGTACCGATGCTGTTCCAGTTACTGGTGAGCCTGTTTCATTAATTGCAGCCGGTTATTTATTTAAAGATCTACAAAGTAAAACTAAAGATGCTGCAGGTTATAATATAAACATCAAATATACTTTAAAAAGCGGAAGTGCTCTTTACGATGCAATAGGTTATTCAACAAAAGCAGAACTTGGTACATCTGATGTTTATACTTCAATAGTAACTTATACAATTATCCCTGGATAATTTGTTGTCGATATACTTTTTACAATAACAGCAGGAGTTCACGATAATAGTCGTGACTCCTTTGTTGATTTAATTAACAAACATGAAAAATAAAATCATAATATATTTATCGTTCATACTTTTTGTCGCAGGTTTATCTGTAGGCGAAACCTATGCGCAGGTGGGACTTTCAGTTTCTCCTCCCCGGGTATATTATACATTGAATGAGGGGGAATCGGGTTCGCAAAAAGTTATGGTGACTAATACAAGTAAGGAGGCACCATTGAATTTATCAATATCTTTTGAAAGTTGGAAATATGATGATTTCGGAAATAATATTACTCCGGAAGATTCAATTATGCCATATTCTTGTGCCGACTGGATGTCGTTGCCTGAAGGCAGTTATTTTTCGCTTAAAGCAGGAGAAAGCAAAGAAGTGGAAATTGTAATGAATGTGCCTGCAAATTTAAGAGATGGGCAAAATGTTCAGACAGCTATGGTTTATTTTACTCAAATGAATCCTGTAGACGGTATTAATGAACGAGGAGCAAATATTAAAATTAATTTAAGATCGGGAATTAAGGTATATCGGAAAGATAATATCTCTGAAAATAAAAGTCTCGAGATAGTGAATTTTACGTTCGATAGAGAAAACCATGCTTTATTGCTTACATTCAATAATAATGGTAATATGTGGGTAAACGGAATTGCTTTCACAAGTTTATTGAACAGCAACAACGGTAAAGAGATCAAATTTGCACCAGATGAATTTTATACTTTACCGGGTGATCACAGGATATATAAAATAGCGCTTCCTGCTGATATGGAAAAAGCTCCTTATATTGCCACTGTGATGCTTGAATATGGAGATGAAAAGAAAATAGATGCCGCGGAATTACAATTTACATATGAATAAGTTATTAATATGTTTAATATCACTTTGCCTTATTTCTCAAATAGCTTTTTCGCAGAGTGTGAGGGGTTTGAGATTCAATGGATATAGTTCCGGTTATGCATCAGTAACATCTTATGATGGTGTAATTGCAAATGAGGCATTTACCTCAGCCTTTGAATTTATCGGGAAAAACATAAATGTTCCAAATTGGAAAATGTCTGTAGAACTTGTCAGCCCATTTAGATCATTGGATGGAAAAATTTTAAGTCCCGAGTATATTAGTTTTATTCCCAAGAAAACAGTAAGTCGAGGTAGTTACCCTAATCCACTTCCATCGATAACAGATATTATTGGCAATAATTTTGAGATCCCTTTGATAAATGGGGTTTTAGTCCCCAAATCAAATGTGCCTTTAGAAATGAATGCTAATTGGAATAGTTATTATGGAATGGAGTTGAAATTTGATTTAAGAGTGCAAGGAGGGGAGTATTTAACTGAATTGCGAGGAAAAGAGTTTGTCGGAGCATTGAATTTTAAAGCATATCATGTTAATGGTCAGCTTATTGAGTCGTATCTAACAGTTTACATAATACGTGTAAATGACAACCTTACCGGCACCCCGTCTCAAGTTGACAAATTCTCAATTAGTTTTTCACCTGAAGTTGTGAATGGCGTATTAGAATATAATACTGCCGCAAGCTATTTTAATAGAAATAGTGTTATCTATAATAATGCGTTGACTGTTAATTCCAATAAGAATTATAAGATTACTGTGAA
>ENA-UOOK01006999-UOOK01006999.1-fermentation-metagenome-genome-assembly--contig:-NODE-6999-length-10489-cov-3.814165_pt1 | contig 10489 bp, 9 predicted proteins | sample MGYA00245777_ERZ724023 | MGnify/ENA primary metagenome ERZ724023 (study PRJEB28704, sample SAMN03018312) | fermentation metagenome | biome: anthropogenic terrestrial biome; feature: soil; material... | reverse complement strand
CTTTTTCGAAAATTGGAAACTTAGTACAATCAAGAATTTCAAGTACAGTCCATTTATTTAAAATGTTTTCTCGATATTTTTTTGCAAAAGTATTAAAAAGATAAGTGTTTGGAATGATATAAGATAACACTCCATTTTCAATAATTAGTCGCTCGGCTATTTGGATGAAATAATAGTAAATTTCGTAATCAGGAACATTACCTAAACATGATACGACTTTCTTTCTATAATTATCTTTTATAGAAACGCCATACGGTGGATTTCCTATTACAAAGTCGAATTTCATAGGCCATTTAGTTTTATGATGAGTTTTATATTTCTTAGTGATAAAGTCAAGGTAAAGACAATCGAAATAGTCGGGCTGTTCATTGTCTGAAAGCAGCCAACGGCGCAGGTGGCAGCGGAGTCCATTGTGCAACTGTATGTCGTCTTTCTCACAACCAAGGCAAGGTGTTACTGTGGTTGTGCCATTGCCGAAAAGGTCGGTCTCGATATGTTTATCTTCATGACACGAGCCAGGCACGACACCCTTTAGTCCGTCCATCTGCCAAAGGTTCCATGATATGATGTCAACGGCTTTGAACATCGTTTGATCGTCCGGTTTCTGTCCGAAATGTTGTCCATAGTAGTCGCAGAACGTGGCAAGCAATGCCATACGCGCCAACAGCAGGTTGTCACCCTGCCACTCATAGCCATAGACACTGCCCAAGGCCAGCAAAGCCCAACGCGTCCAGCTGTCGTCGGTGCAGTTCTCATTGACGACACGCAGCTTGCGGTCAAGAATGCCGATACGGTTGGTAATAGGAATGGCTTCGCCCGATACCGTGTCATAGCGCGAGGCAAGGAACGGGGCTTCACCACAGGTAATCTCCAGTCGCGTGGCAAGCACATAGTCTTGCCACGACTTCCCTTTCGGCATGGCAATCATATCGGTAACTGACTGCCAGAAATGGTTGGCGCACAGATTATTGAACACGTCTGACCGGTCAAACCACTCCTCGTCTATGACATTGTTCATCTTGTTTACCAGCCATGAAGGCGTGAACACTTCTGCCATCTGCCTGGACCGGCGCAGCTGTTCGTCCTGACTCTTCATGGCACGTGGCATAATTATATTCCCATTACTCCCCGTTATGGCTTGTATCGTAATGGCGTCATGCCATTCATAGCCCTTGCCATAATCAGCATAACTGTCTGTTGCCCAAAAGATATTCTTTTGAGTGGTATGGTCGAACAGGAGTACTTCAAGCAGCCCAGGCTCATCTTGTAGTAATATGTTTTCGAGAATATCTATTGGTTCTGGCATGTTCTAAGCTATTACATTACTCCTTGCAAACTTACAAAAAATAATGAATAAGTTGAGTTGCTATATGGAATAAAAGCCTTTACATATCCATATTTTCTTCCAACAGCCTTTATGTACCTATAGATTTCCTTTGTATCGGAACTTTGTGCTTCCATGTTATTTATTGTAATTGAATGGTGTTTCAAGTGTAAAGTTTTTCCTCAGAAAGTTCACTAAAAGTTCACGTAAAGGCAAATGAAAAGGAGTTACTTTAATGTAACTCCTTGATATTCAATGTGGACCAGATAGGGCTTGAACCTATGACCTCCAGATTATGAGTCTGTTGCTCTAACCAACTGAGCTACAAGTCCGTTGAAAATGGCTAAAGCTATTTCCGCATGCAAAGATACAATGTTTCTGGCTATTTCGCAAATAATTCAAGGAAAATCTTGTGTTCCGTTCATACTTGTGTACCTTATGATGCGGGTAAGCCATTATTCTATCGAACTTGGGTATGAGTTTGATGAGTAGCGGTTGGTTATTGAAAAAAGAATGAATGTTGTTGAGTCCAAAGATGGATGAGCCGTTAACTACAGTCAAAAAATAAATAAAGTTGTATAAATGTTGAGTTTGTTATTTGGTAATAAATAGAGAAATATCTATATTTGCAAAATATATTAAATGATCATTTATTTGATAGATTAGAGTTGTTGGTATATGTTAGAAGAGGATGATATCTATGCGAAGTTGAATTCAATGATTATCGCTGATTTGGGACGTCGGTTCAAAAGGTACCGGGTGTGTTCTCAATTGACACAACGAGATGTCGCAGAAAAGGCTGGGGTAAGCATATTTACGATCAGTCAATTTGAAAAGGGTGAAGATAAGAACATCACCTTTGGAAACTTCCTTGCTTTGCTGCGCAGCATCGGCTTTTTGGAAGAGGTGGAAAAGTTGCTTCCTCCCATGCCGGATGGCTTTGGACAACTGGAGAGAAAAGAAAGAGTAAGGCATGGGAAATGATATTAGTTTTCCTTTAAATAACAAATAAGATAAATAAAAAGGAACGTGACGAATCGGAGAATCGAGCTTTTGCATAATAAATATCGATTATCTGTTTGCAGGGAAGTCATTAACGTGCTGATTTCATGTTAAATCATATTGATCGAAGTGTGGTTAGTTTGATTTTTATTAATTTTGCACTGAATTTATGGTATAAAATATGAACGATAACCAGGAATTTAAAGATTTTAATCCCCAGGGGTTAACCGACCGTCAGGTGTTGGAAAACCGGGAGAAGTATGGCAAGAACTTCTTGACGCCTCCTCATAAAGTTTCGATGTGGAAATTGTATTTAGATAAATACAAAGACCCGATCATCGAGATTCTACTGGTAGCGGCAGGTATTTCTCTTGTCTTGGGTTTTATGGAAAGTGATTTTGTAGAAACTATCGGGATTTTCTTGGCTATCTTCTTTGCCACAACAGTTGGTTTCTACTTTGAACGTGATGCAGCACATAAGTTTGATGTCCTTGTCGCGTTGGGAGAAGAACAACCCGTAAAGGTCCGCCGTAATGGAAAAGTGATGGAAATTCCTCGGCTTGATGTCGTGGTAGGGGATGTCATTTTGATTGAAACCGGAGATGAAATCCCGGCTGATGGGCGTCTCTTTTTTTCTAAAAACTTACAGATTAATGAATCTCAGTTGACAGGGGAACCTGTGGCTTCTAAGTCTGTGGAGATTGTTGAAGAAAAGGATTCTGAAAATGCTGCTGCTTTTCCTAAAAATGTGGTCTTGCGTTCATCTATGGTGATGAGTGGCCGTGGTGAGGCGGTGGTTACTGCGGTAGGTGATGCTACAGAGATCGGTAAAGTCTCAGAGTTGACTACGGCACAGACTTCCGTTAAAACTCCGTTGAATATCCAACTTACCAAGTTGGCTTCACTGATTTCAAAGATTGGTTCATTAGTCGCTGTTGCTGCTTTTCTCCTTTTTCTGGTTCATGATATTCTGACTAATCCTGCTTGGGGCTCTAAAGATTATTTCTATCTGGCGCAAATTGTCTTGAATTATTTCATGATGGCAGTAACCCTCATCGTGATGGCAGTGCCAGAAGGACTTCCAATGGCTGTGACATTGGCCTTGGCACTGAATATGCGCAGGATGCTGAAATCAAATAATCTCGTCAGAAGGCTTCATGCTTGTGAGACGATGGGTGCAGTGACGGTTATTTGTACAGATAAGACGGGTACGCTTACTGAGAATAAGATGACTGTAGGAGAGATGCATCTTAGCCATCCTGAATCGGATCAGATTGGAGAAAAATTTGATGAAGGTAGAGCAAAAAAATTCCTCGCTTATGCCATTGCTGCAAATTCAACTGCTGAACTGAATGGAGATAAAGGAATCGGTAATCCTACAGAGGTAGCCTTGCTGCTTTGGATGAAGAAGGAAGGTTATGGTTATGAGGCTTTCCGGAAAAGCTTGGTTATCAATGATCAGATTCCTTTCTCTACTGAAAAAAAATATATGGTTACCATAGCAACTCTCGATGGTCAGCAATATGTCTTTGCCAAAGGTGCACCGGAGAAAATATTAGCTTTATGTGATTTAGGTGATGAAGATCGGAAGAAGGCGGAAAATGAATTGCTCAACTATCAGAATCATGCCATGCGTACACTTGCCTTTGCTTATAAAGAAATCTCTGAAGAAGATTGGAAACCTGAGCAAGAGCCAATTCCCAAATGGGATCATCTGTTGTCTCACCTGTCTTTGCAAGCACTGACGGCTATCTCGGATCCGGTTCGAAAGGATGTTCCGGATGCAGTGCGTAAATGCCAGGATGCTGGGATTACTGTTAAGATTGTAACGGGAGACTCTTCAACAACGGCTGTGGAGATTGGTCGTCAGATCCATCTCTTTGATGATGTTAAACCGGGAACGGATTTGTCTCCTTATACCATTACCGGTCCGGAATGGGAAGCTCTTTCTGACACGGAGGCTTCCAAACGGGCTAAGACACTTCGTGTTATGTCACGGGCACGCCCCACGGATAAGCAGCGGCTTGTTGAACTGTTACAAAAAGGTAAGGAGGTAGTAGCTGTAACTGGTGATGGCACGAATGACGCGCCGGCTTTGCATTATGCTCATGTCGGTCTTTCCTTGGGATCGGGAACATCTGTGGCTAAGGCCGCTTCTGATATCACACTGATAGATGACTCTTTTAGTTCGATTACAAGTGCGGTTATGTGGGGACGATCTATTTATAAGAATATTCAGCGGTTTCTATTCTTCCAACTGACGGTTAATCTGACAGCTTTACTGCTTGTTCTTGTAGGTTCGGTTGTCAGTACACAACTACCGTTGACTGTGACTCAGATATTGTGGGTTAACCTCATTATGGATACTTTTGCTGCTATGGCCTTAGCGTCTCTGCCTCCCTCTCGGGATGTATTGAAGGAAGAACCGAGAAGGGCGGATAGTTTTATTATTACCAGATCGATGGGAGCAAAAATCCTATTTTGTGGTATCTCTTTTTTCTTGGTCATGTTCCTGTTTCTTTTCTGGTGTATAAGACGTGGCCCTGAAGGTGGTGTTAGCATTCATGAACTGACATGGTTTTTTACGGCTTTTGTTATGCTTCAGTTTTGGAATCTCTTCAATGCAAAGGCTTTGGGTAGCAGACATTCAGCTTTTTATCACTTCTTTGAAAGTAAGGGAATGCTTTGGGTATTGCTGATTATCCTGGCAGGGCAGTGGCTGATCGTGACTTTCGGCGGAAATATGTTCCGTACGGAACCCTTATCATTTAAAGAGTGGATGATAATTATTGTTGCTACTTCTGTAGTGCTATGGGGTGGTGAGATTGGACGTGCGTTTGGGCGACTAACTGGACTGCACAAAGAGAAACGTGTCCATGTCGCAGGGTCGTTAAAGTAAAATGAATAGGAATGAATCAAATCAAAAATATTATATTTGACATGGGTGGTGTACTCGTCGGTTTGGATATTCAGCGTTGTGTAGATGCTTTTACCCAACTCGGAGCGGGTAAGATTGCCCATTATGTCCAGAATCACCTTACAGAGGATCTCTTCCTTGATATAGAAACAGGATCGATCAATCAAAATCAATTTTGTGATGATGTTAGGCAGACTGCAGGTCGTGAAATATCAGACGAGAAGATCGTCTGGGCCTGGAACCAGCTGTTGACCGGGGTTTCTGATATCAAAAAGAAGAATCTTCTCCGGCTGAAAAACCAGGGTTATCATCTCTTTCTGCTTAGCAACACGAATGTCATGCATTGGAATTTCTGTGTCCGTGAATTTTTCAACGATAAGAATTATACAATAAACGATTATTTTGAAAAATGCTTCCTTTCATATCAGATGCAACTGGTCAAGCCTTCCGAGTCTATTTATAGGGAGGTACTTGAGCAGGCTGGCATTCATCCTTTGGAAACGGTTTTTATTGATGATTCAAAGGTAAACTTGGAAGGAGCTGCTCAGGTTGGCTTGAACACTTTTCACCATACCAAGGACCATAGTTGGGTGTCCTCGGTGGAAAACTTGCTTGGAAATGGCAAATAGAAAGTAATCGTTATAATGGATATAAAATATTATAAGAGTGGTCATAAGATCCGTGGGATGAACCCTTGTATAGCTACTATAGGTTTCTTTGATGGAGTACATCGTGGCCATCAGTTTCTGATCAATCAGGTAGCAGATGATGCCCGTCGGGAAGGACTTGATTCTTTGGTAATTACTTTTGACCGACATCCACGTAAGGTCTTGCAAAGTGACTATCAACCGGAGTTGTTGAGTACACTTGAGGAAAAACTGGTCCTTCTCTCAAAGACAGATATTAATCATACCGTGGTGCTTCACTTTGACTTGGCAATGGCGTCCTTGTCGGCTCATGATTTTATGAAAACCATTCTCCATGACGGACTTGGTGTCCGGAAACTTTATATTGGATATGATAATCGGTTTGGACATAACCGTACAGAAGGTTTCAATGAGTATGTGAAATATGGCAGCCAATTGGGTATAGAGGTGGTGAAAAGTACTGCATTTGTCTTGAATGGTGTAAATGTGAGTTCTACCGTTATCCGTTCTTTACTCAAAGAGGGTGAAGTAGAATTATCAAATCGTTGTCTGGGTTATCCTTACACCTTATGTGGAAGAGTCGTGCGAGGACACCAGGAAGGACGTAAACTTGGTTTCCCTACTGCAAACTTGAGCGTAGGCAAAGATGGCCTGCTCGTTCCGGCTAATGGGGTTTATGCGGTTATGGCCAGGATGGAAGGGACAATGGTTAACATGAGAGCTATGATGTCTATCGGAACGCGTCCTACTTTTAATGGACGTCATATTTCTCTTGAGGTAAATATTTTTCATTTTGAAGGTGATATCTATGGCAAAAAATTGTTTGTCAGTTTTATACATCGGATACGCGAGAATAAAAAATTCCCTTCAGTGAAAGCCTTGCAGCAACAACTTCATGAAGATGAGAAAATGGTAAATGAACAATTTGATAAAGATTTGGAAAATGAGTAAGACTACAAGAGGAATATTAGATGTCGTCTGGTTCGTAATTGTGTTTTTTATGATTCAGATAATTGTAGAGATGGCAGGTACTGGGATAGTTGCCGTTCACGATCATCAAGCTTTTCAGACTATCCTTCAGGGCATGGCGGCTGGCAAACAGGGGGTGCTGCTAGCTATTACTACAGCCGTAAGTAGTGTTATTTCTATTGTTCTTTTTGCTTGTCTGAAGTGGTCTCCTTTATCACGTTCCTATTTTCAGTCTAAGCCTTGGGGTGTAATAATCTGGGTGGTATGCCTGACCATTGGAACAATCTTGCCAGCAGAATGGATTGATGAGAAACTTAATCTGGTGATGCCTGAAAACTATGGGCAGATATTCAATAGTGTTATGAAAAATCCATGGGGATATGTAGCTATTGGAATCTTTGCTCCTTTGGCAGAGGAAGTCGTGTTCCGTGGTGGAGTACTTCGTGTCCTGCTCAAACTCTTTCGTCAAAAGTGGCATTGGGGAGCAATAGTTCTTTCGGCTCTGATTTTTGCCTTGGTGCATGGTAACATCGCTCAGGGCTTTCATGCCTTTGCTATCGGACTTCTTCTAGGCTGGATGTATTATCGTACGGATAGTATCATTCCTGGGGTTGTACTCCATTGGGTTAACAATACTGTCGCTTATTTCATGTTTAATCTCATGCCTTGGATGGAAGATGGGAAACTGATTGATTTTTTCCATGGGAATGCACGATTGATGACGGGGGGAATCATATTCTCTTTCTGTATCCTTATACCAAGTATTTATCAGTTGTATATGAGGATGAAAAAGGCATAGCAGATATGGCTTCGTGAAGAAAGTTAAGGGCCACCAGTCTTTTACAACCGATGGCCCTTTTCTACGTTAGTATGTTATGAAAAATTTGAGAGAATTGAAACTTCGCAGTTTCAAGAGTTGTTGTTTTAACTAAACATGATTTCTTTTATAGAGAAAGCATAGAAAAATTCTATTTTAATATTGTACCGACTGGTGTAGGTGTTGTGGGAACAGCATTGTTTTGCTGTACACTGTCAATGACAGAAGTATCCATTCCCATTGCCACAGAAGCACCTTTTACGGCCTTCTGGCCTGTCGCACTCATTGCCGGTTTGTCTTCTGCTCGGAACGGTACCTGGGCAGCATTGCCCAATGTCAGTAGGATGGCTATAATGGCAGCAGCCTTGAACAGAGGCATCAGGCGTTGCCGCATGGTGATTACATGAGCCTTGACAGTTCTTGTGCCTTCTGTCTTAGACAAAACCTTCTGGTCGAACTCGTCTCCGAGAATATCCTTCTTCATTTCTTTTTGCGCATAGCAAAAAAGCTCCTGATAGGGAAGAAGTTCATCTGGAACATCCTTCTGGCTGAAGAACGTACGAAGAATCTGCTCTTCCTCAAGAGTAGTTTCGCACTTCCAATAGCGCTCCAAAAGTTGTGTAATGTATTTATAGTCCATATTCATCGAGTTCCTGATATTTCTTTTTGATAGATTGACGTGCACGGAAGATATTTATTTTTACTTGTTCTTCTGTAATGTCCATAATTGTGGCGATTTCTTTGTACGACTTTCCTTCAAAATCACGAAGTTGTATACATGTTCGTTGCTTTTCGGGCAATCCGTCTATTAGTTCTCTCACTCTTTTTATCCGATCCTCTTGAATCATCTGCTCAGAAGGGTCAGAAGAATGGTCTATAGGTTCGCTCACCGTATCATCAAAAGAAGTTGTCTGGTTTTCCTGCCGCTTGAGGCAATCAAGTGAAAGGTTCCGGGTAATGGTATAACAGTAAGCCTCCAAAGAGTCTATCTTTCCCCATTTTTCCTTGTTGTTCCAGACTTTGATTAGCGTATCCTGTACGATGTCTTCCGCTTCTTCCCTGTTAAGAGTAATGCGCAACGCCAGTCTGAAGAGTTGATTCTTCAGCGGCAACACATCGTTACGAAAGCTAATCTTTTTCATCCTCTCTAATTGAATGACGACTTGGTTGATCGAAAGTTACAGATAACTGAATATTTCTGTCGAATTTAATATTCGTTAACTGTTTTAGTACTTCCTTTCGAAAATTATAAAAGGAAATCTTATATTATGAGTGGATAAGTGTACCGTGTTTTCCATCCAAGGCTGAGTATTTAGTGATAATTACTTCCTTGACTCCCTGATCGACAGCACAAAGTGCATTCTGGAGTTTCGGAATCATCCCTTTTTCTACGATTCCGGCAGCTACATATTGATTGAAATCTGGACGTGTGATTGTTGAGATGACACTATGCTCATTATCCGGATCGCGAAGTACACCATCTTTTTCAAAACTGTAAACCAGAGTTACCTCATCAAACCTTGCAAGTGCTTGTGCTGTTTCGGCAGCAATCGTGTCTGCATTGGTATTAAGCATTTGCCCTTTTCCATCGTGTGTAAGAGGCGCTATCACAGGAATAACACCTTGTTGGATAAGTTTCTGCAGGCAATAGGCATTTACCTGGTCAACATCACCTACAAAACCGAAATCAACACCCTTTATCAAGGGACGCTTATGACTGTGAATGATGTTCATGTCTGCTCCTGTCAGTCCAAGAGCATTAAGACCCATTGATTGCAGCTTGGCAACTAAATTCTTATTGACCAGACCTCCATAGACCATAGTGACAATCTGTAGCATGTTGGCATCTGTAATCCGTCTGCCTTCCACCATTTTACTTTGAATGCCAAGTGATGAAGCAAACTTTGTGGCGCTTCTGCCTCCACCATGAACCAGTATCTTATGGTCAGGAATGGCAGCAAAGGCGTTCAGGAACTCCTTGAGTTTTGATGCGTCTTCGACAATGGCACCACCCACTTTTACGATTGTTAGATGTTCTTTCTTCATTTTATTCAAGCATTAATAGATTTTAAACATCTATGGGTTTCCGGTCAGACTAGCTGAACTTCTTTTCCCCAGTATGGGCAGGGTGGCCTTGGTATTACTAAAAGTCCTTAGTCCAAATAGGTATATCCGTAGAGTCCGCTGCGATAGTTGTTAAGAAATTCCTTACCTTCTTTGAGGGAAATCTTACCTTCTTTCATACTTTTGGTAACCCACTGTTCCAACTGCCTTACAAGTTTTTTAGGATTATACTGTACATACCCAAGGACGTCAGATACGGTCTCTCCATCATAGATCTGGTCAATGTAATAATGACCGTCCTTTACCAGAATATGGGCTGCATTCGTATCACCGAAGAGATTGTGCATATCACCGAGGATCTCCTGATAGGCCCCAACAAGAAATACCCCCAGATAATAGGGTTCACCTTTTTTCAAGGTGTGCAGGGGAAGTACATTCGTGATATGGTCATTACTGACAAAATTGGCTATTTTACCGTCACTGTCGCAGGTGATATCTTGTATGGTCGCGTTCCGTGTGGGCTTTTCATTAAGCCTTTCAATAGGCATAATCGGAAAGAGTTGGTCAATGGCCCAACTGTCTGGCAGACTTTGAAAGAGAGAAAAGTTACAGAAGTATTTATCCGCTAAAATCTTATCAAGTCCGCGAAGTTCATCTGGAACGTGCTTCATCGTTTTTGCCATATTATTAATTTCATGGCAGACACTCCAGTACATACTTTCTATTTCCGCCCTTGTCTTCAAATTGAT
>ENA-UOOK01006997-UOOK01006997.1-fermentation-metagenome-genome-assembly--contig:-NODE-6997-length-10490-cov-3.444753_pt1 | contig 10490 bp, 8 predicted proteins | sample MGYA00245777_ERZ724023 | MGnify/ENA primary metagenome ERZ724023 (study PRJEB28704, sample SAMN03018312) | fermentation metagenome | biome: anthropogenic terrestrial biome; feature: soil; material... | reverse complement strand
CCCCTTTCGGAGATGGACCTACGCTAATAAGTGCCGGTCAGGAGACCGTTTATATTAGCGTAGGATTTATATACCATGCCCTGATCTTGGTCAGGGTTTAGGCAATTTGTACCTTTATAGTAGCATAAATATTGAAAATGGGAAGCCTTATAGTTACCTACACTTTATCTGCTGCCTGCTCTGGACTACCCGGACGGGTCGTGTCATTAATGTAGTTGTAATAAGGTAACAAAATAATATGGAACCACAAGCTCAGGGTCAAGTGCAAAGAAAAGAAGAATTATCCTCCCCTATTAGATACTGCCTCTATGCCAGAAAATCATCAGAATCTGATGAATTACAGGCTCTTTCTATTGATTCCCAGATCAAAGAAATGCTGGACATGGCAATGGCGGAAAATATGAATGTGGTAGAAATACGACAGGAAAGTCACTCTGCTAAAGACTCAGGACAAAGGCCAGTATACAATCAACTTCTTATAGATATACGAGAAGGCATGTTTAATGGCATCCTTTGCTGGGCACCAGATAGGTTAAGTCGAAATGCTGGAGACTTAGGAGCATTAGTAGATTTGATGGATCAAGGGAAGATATCGGAAATACGGACTCATGGGCAAAGGTTCGGCAACAACCCAAATGAGAAATTTCTTCTTATGATTTTAGGATCGCAGGCTAAGTTGGAGAACGATCATAAAGGAATCAATGTAAAGCGCGGATTAAGGGCCAAATGCGAAAAAGGATGGAGGCCGTGCATGCCTCCACTGGGATACCTTCATGACAAATATGCAGACAAAGGCGATAAAAAAGTTTTTTTAGATCCCCAAAGAGCACCATACATTAAAGAGATCTTTGAGAAAGTTGCATATGATAAATGGAGCGGAAGAGATCTTCTCAAATGGATAACAAACGAAACTGATTTTAGAACCAGAAAAAATAAAAATCTTACCTTAAGTATGATTTACAGAACGCTTTCTGAACCTTATTATTACGGAGAATTCGAATATCCGGTAGGGAGCGGCAAATTCTATAAAGGAAGCCATGAACCTATAATTAATAAAGAGTTATTTCTGAAGGTCAGGGAAAGGTTAACCGTTGCCCCCAAAAGACATCCTGGCACAATTGAATTTGCTTTTACCAGACTCATGTATTGCGGAAGCTGCGGATCCGGTATATCAGCAGAAGAAAAATTCAAGCATCAAAAAAATGGCACTACACATAGATATGTATATTACCATTGTTCATACGGGAGAGACCGGGACTGTAAAGAACCAGCTATTCGGGAAGAGAACTTAATAAATCAAATGGTCGGCCTGATAGATAAGATGGACATAGATAAATTAAAAACAATGGAAAAGGTCAAAAAAGAAGTTGAAAGATTTCAGAAGTTTAGCTATATAGTCGGTAATGGCATCGAGAGCATTAACAAAAACTTGAAAGATTTAGATCTTAAAAATTATGCCAAATATATTTTACTGGAAGGAACAAAACAAGAGAAGAGGGATTTGCTGGAATGCTTAAAGAGCAAAATATATTTAAAAGATCGAAATATATATTTAGAATAATTTTAGATCCTAAATTTAAGCAAAATAAAAATTTATAAGAACGATTAATCCTAATATTAGACTATATATTTAATCCATCTGCCATAAGCTCTGCTTGTCTCAGGACATTATCAGTGGCGAGAAGTTGCTCGTCTGGCGGATAGCCATAGCGATTTAATATTCTTTTCACATCGCGGCGAAGTCTTGCCCGCACGCTTTCTTTTAGTGTCCAATCGATGGTTGCGTTGCCTTTAACGCTTTTAAAGACTTCAATGGCAATTGCTGCCAGCTGCTTGTCGCCCAGAACTTCGCGTGCGTTTTCGTTGTTGACAAGCGCGTCATAGAATGCCAGTTCGTCTTCTCCCAGATTCAGTTCTTGTCCGCGCGAATCCCCTTCCCTGATGTCTTTGGCAATCTTTATGAGCTCTTCAATAACTTGCGCCGTAGTAAGCAGATTATTTTGATATCTCCTGACAGCGCCTTCCAGCATTTCGGAAAGTTTTTTGCTCTGGATGAAATTTTTCCTGTTGCGGGTTTTAATCTCATCATTCAGGATTTTCTTCAAAAGTTCCAGTGCCAGATTTTTTCTTTCCATAAGCCGTACTTCTTCCAAGAACTCATCGGAAAGAATAGAGATATCCGGTTTCTTTATGCCGGCTGCATCAAATACATCCACTACGCCTTCAGATACAACCGCCTTGTCAACGATCTGCCGGATTGCTGTTTCGATCTCAGCATCTGATTTGCCCGATCCGCTCGGTTCAAACTTGGTGAGCCGCGCCTTGATGGCCTGGAAAAATCCTACCTCGTCTTTGATTTCCATAGCTTTCAGGTTTGGAACAGACAAGGCAAACGCCTGCGATAAAAGCGATACCTGTTTCATATATCGATTTTTTCCATCATCCAGTCCAAGGATGTGCTCTTGCGCTTCCAAAATTATACCTAGTTTTGCTCGCGTGTCTAAAGTGAAATATTTCTGATAATCAAACCCGCCAAACATCTGCTGCACAATTTCAAACTTTTCCAAAAGGGTTGCCACTGCTTCATTTTGATCGAGCGTAGGCGCTCCTTGCCCGCCACTGGCTGTATAAGTTGCGAGCGCGCTTTTCAAATCCGAAGCAATGCCGATATAATCAACCACCAGTCCACCCGGTTTATCTTTGAATACGCGATTCACACGCGCAATGCCCTGCATCAGATTATGTCCCCGCATCGCCTTATCAATATACATCGTATGAAGACATGGCACATCAAAACCGGTAAGCCACATATCACGCACGATTACCAATCTCAATGGATCATTTTCATCCTTGAATCTTTCTCCAATCGCCTTTCGATCTCCTTTGGTTGTGCTATATCTCTGCCAATTCTCCGGATCGGAAGAAGATGAAGTCATCACCACTTTAATTGCACCTTTTTTCAAATCCTGATTATGCCAATCGGGACGGATTTTTATTATCTCCTCGTACAGCTCCACGGCAATTCTTCGGCTCATACACACGATCATTCCCTTGCCTTCAAACGCTTCTCGCCGTTTCTCGAAATGATCCACAATGTCCGCTGCCACCACTTCGAGCCTATCTTTATGTCCCACTATCGCTTCCAGCTGCGTCCATTTGGCTTTGGCTTTTTCTTTGGCAGTACTCTCTTCGCCTTCGGTGATTGATTCCACTTCTTCATCCAGCTTGGCTGCTTCTTCCGGTTTCAAATGCACTTTGGCAAGCCTTGATTCATAATAGATGCGAACGGTTGCTCCGTCCTCAACTGCGCGAGCAATATCATAGACATCAATATAATTTCCGAAAACTGCCGGAGTGGAAGCGTCTTCTTTTTCAATCGGCGTTCCGGTAAATCCAATAAAAGATGCACGCGGAAGCGCATCGCGCAGATATTTGGCATAACCGTATTTGGTGATCATCTCTCCGTCTTTCTCGCTTATCTTGGCACTAAAGCCATATTGGCTGCGGTGGGCTTCATCGGCAATGACGATTATATTTTTTCTTTCTGAGAGCCTATCAAAACTTTCTTCTCCGTTTTCCGGGAAAAACTTTTGAATCGTTGTGAATACAATTCCTCCTCCTGCGACTTTCAAAAGTTTTTTCAAATCCTCGCGGCTTGTTGCCTGCACCGGTTCTTGGCGCAAAATCTGCTTGCAATTGGCAAAGGTATCAAAAAGCTGCTCATCCAGGTCGTTTCTGTCTGTGATGACTATCACTGTCGGATTATCAAGCGCCAAAACAGTCTTGCCGGTATAGAAAACCATCGAAAGTGATTTTCCGCTTCCCTGAGTGTGCCATACTACTCCAACCTTCCCATCTCCTTCTTCGCTGGACGCATTCAGAGTTTTTTCAATTGCAGAATTGACCGCAAAATATTGATGATAGGCGGCAATCTTTTTAACCGTAACTACAGAAGAAAGTCCCGTCTTCAAATCTTCCTTCTTGCTTTTTTCAAAAACGATAAAATGACAAATCAGATCCAATAGAACTTTTTTAGAAAGCATTCCTCGAATCATAGTCTCGATCTGCGGCGTGGTTTTGGAATCTTCTTTTATGCCATCAACGCTTTTCCAAGAAAGAAATCGAGAAAGATCTGAAGAGATGGTGCCGGCTCTAGCATCCAGTCCGTCCGATGCTACCAGCGCGGCGTTATATGCGAAAAGCGAAGGAATGGCATTCTTATAGTTCGAAAGCTGCGTGAATGCTTTTTGTACAGTGGCATTTTCGTCTGTTGGATTCTTGAGTTCGATCACGATCACTGGCAGGCCGTTTATGAACAGAACCACATCTGGACGCTTGGTGATATTATTTTCAATCACTGTGAATTGATTGCAAACCAAAAATTCATTATTTCCTGCATTTTTAAAATCTACCAACTGCACTTTGTCACCCTTGATTCCATCCTCGCCCATCACTTCAACTTCTATGCTTTCAGTGAGCATACGATGAAACGCTTCGTTATTGTCCATCAGATTGTGGCTGGATAGATTCACAACTTGCCGAAGCGCCTGCTCTTTGGCTTCTTCGGATATGCCCGGATTCAAATCATCAATCGCCCGCTTCAAACGATTCTTCAAAACCACTTCGCCCAAATCCGCGCGTTCTGATTCCTGCCCTTCCGGCGGCAAATACAACCAGCCTTCGCTTTGTAAAAGCTCAATCACAAATTCTTCAATTATTGATTCAAATATTTTTGTCATGGTTATTTTCAATTGGTTATGTTAACTATTTTACTTTGCTTGCCGAAGGCTTGATTCTAGCGTCAATTATATAATATTCAGGAAAGGATACCTTCTTTTGTTCGCTATCTGATTTTAGCTTTTTTAAAATTTCCAACTTATTTTTTGCTTCATCAATTTGTATTGCTAAAAATATCCCTTTCGCCGATTCGCTTTGCTGATAGATAGGTAGCTGTTTCTGGATTCCTTTGATAAAACTTGGATTAGAAGTAAGCTTAACTTCTACAACTATTTTCTCTGTACCTCTGCTAAGTTTGAAATCAACAGGCCCTCTGCCCCCATTTGCTTCTGCTGTTAAATCAAGATTATTAGCCTTGCAATAGCTATCTGCGACAACATAAAAGACTTTTTGAAAAAATTCCTCTCCATAATGACTATCTATTGTGTAAAATAATTTATTTACCCCATTAAATTCTATATTTTTTTTAAATTGGATTATTATATCTTTTACAACTTTATCTAGATCGCCCATGTCTGGATTTTGTGGTAATGATAAGTTTAGTGGATACTTGCTAGATATTTCTCTTCCTGTACTTTTCCATTTTACTTCTCCTCTAGGGTCATTGCTAAAATTATACTTTACGGGCTTTTTGTTTTTATAATATTCCACAAGTTGTCTTATGTTTTTTTCATTTAAAAGAAATTCTCTTCTGTGACTCTTTGATTTCAAATATTCTTTCCATTTTGCCCCCACTAGCTTATTTAGCCTATCCCTTAGTTCTTTATTAACAGAAACAACATGATCTATATTATCAGCATCATGTGCAATAGGAAGATCCCTCAATGCCTTACTTGGTAAAAATAAGACATGTCTGCCCGTTTCTTCTACATATGGTAAATTTATATACACGTTGTCATACTTTAGTTCTTTTGTTTTGCCTATATTTAGTTCTTTAGTAATTCTTATTGTAAACTCGATAAATTCTCTTTTTAGAATGTTAATAGTCAGATCGCTTAGCCTGTCAGCGCCATAATTTTCTTGAAATAATCCAATCAGTTCGAATATTTCAGGATCTTTAATTCCAAAATCGACAATCTCTTTCCCAGTTAAAGCTAGCTTTTTTGCCAAGACAGGACCGATACTATTGCCATCCTCAGTATCTTTTCCATACCCAATGCCAATTCCCCTTACTTCCTTGAAGGTAAGCAATTCGACGGCACTTTTGAATGCTAAATCTTTTTGGTTGTTGCTTATAGAAAGTAGCTTTATAACTTTATTGAATCTTTCCTTTACTTTTTCTCTAGATCCTGTAAATTCTGGAATATCTAAAGTGCCTAATAAAAATGGATCGATAAACAATCTAGTATCTATTCCGATGAACCGATCAAAGACCCCTAGCGCTTTCAGCCTGTTTTCGTCTATTTCAAAATATTCTGATATCGTTTGATAGTTCATATATGTTTCATTAAATCTTCTGATTTGTGATTACTCCGCTACTATATTCAGTAGAAGCTCAATAGTAGATTATTCGATTGTCGATTCAATTATCTTGGGTATAGTTTAAAGCTTTATATTTATTGATTGTGTCCCGCGATCTAATAGATCTTGGTAAGTTATGACTTCTATGCCGTGTAAGGCATAATTCATTTTTCTTAATCCTTCTCGCTTTTTACCTGACCATCCAGAATTATTACCAATAAGAATATATGCCCGTGGTCTTAATAAACTTATCTCGTAATCATAATTATCCTTAACAGCTTTTTCTATTTCGAAACGCAACCTATCGATTTCGCATAAGTAATTTATAACTTGTCCGACAGCTGAATTCGCCTCAGCTGTCCATCTCCATGAGCCAGCATGATCCTTATCCTCAATAATAACCTTATCTACAGGAAGTTTTATTTCTAAGATATCAACAAAACCATCCAATGTCGGAAATAAATAATCTGGCATAATTCCCGTAATATTTATTTTAACTTTCTCTATCGGTTTCTTATAGTTTGCTCCAAATAACCAATTATTTCTATATATCCAGCTTTGCCAAGAATTGTTTCCTTTGGTTTCTGCATAATTATCGCTATCTAGCCTTTGCTCCAATTCTTTAACTACATTTTGCTTTTCATCCTGTATTTTTGCATGAGATAGCTCCTTTATCAAAGTAGGATTAGCCTCTACTATCGTTTCCCAAACTGATTTATCAAAACCAGCTTCAATAATTTTCTTTATATATGTAATTTTGTTTTTGTCAGTAACAATAACCGAATCAGGATCTACTACAGCATATCTATTTTCTCCATATTCCACACCTCTTTCTTTAAGAATATCGGCTAGTTTTACGATAGCCGAATATAAGTTATCTACTGCCTCAGTTTTTAAATCTAAATTGATAGATTCCTTTTTCCCCAACGTTCTAATGTCTATCGCTTGGTCTGGGGCCCAAGAGTCTTCTTTAGATTCTCTCCGCTGTCTAATGATCTTACCTCTTATGCCGCCATCATGAATCTGTGCGTGGAAAACTAAACGTGACATTGGCTCCTCACAAAGAATAAAATCTTCGTCAATATCTGCTATTCCTTTTCCGATACTTTTTGACTTGATGAATTCATCTTCCATACGTTTAGTTTATGCAACTTTAAATTTAATACATTAAAATCAATACTGCAGTAAAAAATACTAAAATGAATAGACACTTAATACAAGATTTCACACTCTTCATCTTTTGATCAGCAATAAGTGAGTTTGTATAGATCTGCTCTGCTAGTTGTTTTTTTGCTTCAACCCCAGAGAGATCATTCATTTTTTTCGTGAAATCAATAAATTTCATTTTTGATATAGTTCCAAAATAAAAAAGAGATTCATCAGTAAAAGAGTTTTTTAATGAAGGAAAAATCGAAGAAAAAAGAAAGTAAATGCCAAAAGTAAAAATAGAAATGATAAAAAATAGAATGGCATATAAAAAAATTGAATTTAAACTATTAGTTAGAGACATTGCGTTCAAAATCATATTCTTTTGCGAAATTAAAAAACCGAGTATGGCAGAGTAGTAGACTGCAAGACAAGCTGTTTTCTGATCAGCAAATTTTATCCAATCTATTGTTCTTTTTAGTTCTTCCTGTAAAAATTGTGGTCCTAGATTATCCATATATATTCATATTTATTTAAAAACACTATGATATGTTGTTGCGCGAACATCATATTTACCAACAGATTTTAATTCTTTTTCATACTTAGCCCACATGCTTTTTCCCGTTTTAGCATCATTAACAACGTTAAGACAATTCTCCTTTCCAATAGATGATCTGACATTATGGCTTATCCATATACTTTCTGGAGATTTGCCCAGTTCTGACAATTCGACTGCAAGATATAAAGGCGGTCCGATCCATATTAAATCTTGTTTTGTTTGATCATCACCAGATTTTCCACTTTTAGCGACATCTATTGTTCCTTGGGCAATACCAATCCCACAATCAATAGGGTTGATTTCATAATCTTTGAGAATTTTATTGATTTCCAATACGAATCCTTTTATGTCTAGAGCCGCCCTTACCGCCCTTGAAGCCGCGTTTTCTCCTATAAAAAAAGCTAGCAGTCCATCCCCGTTAAAACTTCTTAGATGTCCCTCTCGTTTCTCTATGCAGTGAGTTACTGCCCCCAGAAATGCCTTATGTATTTTTACGCTCCAAAAAGAAGATGAGTCTGAGAGAATCTTTCTAGATTTTCTCATATCAATATAGAAAACTTTAGCATGAGGAATTCTCTTGACAGTATTGCCAAATGTTAAATCTCCCTTTTTAGGAATAACTGTTGTATCTGAACGTGTATATGATTCCGTCAGGCATTCTTCTATTTTATTTAAAATCTCTTGATTTGTTGCCATAATTATTTCTTAAAAGCTTCTAGTCGCACATCTCCTCTCATCAACTCCGGCAAAAGCGTATCACGAAGAGTTGATAGAGTTTGAACTTGCAAAGTATTTGTTAGTATTTTTCTAAACAACGGATCTATTGTTTTATTAAATTCTTGCAAGGTATTTATATCCGGAATTACGCAATCAATATTTTTAAAAGACGACTTACTAATTTCTAGAAAGGTTGAACCGTTTGCTGAACTGATAACCTTTTCCATGTTGATCTTTAGCCATAAAAACATAAAGTAATTTGAAAAATATTGACTAGGTAAAAATGCAATATATCCTTGATTTATCGCAATTTCCAGATTACTAATGGCTAAATATCCAATTGGGGCGCGTGAAGACAGGAGCAGCGTTCCCTTAGGAAGCAATCCTGAGCTTATTTGTTTCAGGCCTTCTTTCGTAATCTTCTTTTCCGTTTGCAATAGAAATATTTCCTTTGAATTCGATAAGTCTTTTGGACTCGTCCAGTTAATATCTCCATTCCAAAAATCATAATTTTTTGTGCTTGGAGTGGTTCCTCCGCGAATATCAGTTACATCTCCTAGCTTTCCCATTTTCCATCCTTCTGGAATTTTACCAAGTTCAGAATCAACCATTTTGCCTGTGGCTCCAGGAAAATTGAAATTGACAAACCACTCTTTAAAAATCGCCTGCACAATGGCTTCTAGTATTTTATTCTGCTCTCGCAAAAGTTCAATCTTATCATCCAAACTCGAAAGTACCGTTACAATAGCACGTTGCTCGGAAAGAGTAGGGATATTCACTGAAATAGATTTCAAATAGCTTGCGGGTTGCGCAATAGATGGAACTCCTGTCTGATTTGCATTAGCTAATAATTTATATTGGCCTTCTCTAGATTTAAAATAATAGGTAATAAATTCTGATAAAAGTTCATTTTCTTTGGGCCTTAAAAAAAATTGTCTTTGTGATAGTATATATTTTTCATACAATGAGTTTTTCGGTATATATGCAACTTGGCCTATATTCCCTGCGTGAGTAAAAATAACGTCACCCCGAAAAACGCATGAGTTTTTTAATCTTTCGGCATGTTCCGTTTCGACAAAGTTAAATTTTTTATCTTCAAGTTTTAATCCATTTAAATGAGTGCCGCTAATCACAGGAATGCCTTTTTCAACGAAAGTTTCCACTTTAATATTGGAACCAAAAGGACCCATAGCGATTTTCTCTGCCACTTCTCCCAATGTTGTTTCTTTCCAATTATTTTTTATCTTCTTCTCCATTTTTTTGTAAGATTATCTCGGTGAGATCATTATTTTCAAATCTAAAAAACTCAAAATACACTCTGCATTCTTTGGGTAAATCTTTTCTTAAAACGTTCATAAAATCAAAATCTTGTTTAATTTTATGTGCACCTTCTTGATCCATTCCTTCAGAAACCACTATCATTCTAATGGGTTTGTTAAATCCTAATTTCACTAGCCTATTTACAAAACGAGCCCATACAAATTTGAAAGTGTCAAAACTCTTTGAAGTTATAAATTTAATCTCAATTATCTCTTTGATTTTATTTTTCCTATAAAAAACGACTCCATCTAAAATAACTTTTCTACCCAGGCTATCTTCAATTTTCATTTCAGGACTAAAATTTTCTCCATACTTTTTTATCATTCTCTCTCTTACCAACTCTTCTATTCTTCTCATTTTATCTAACTTGTCCTGAGCCTTTTCGGTTTTTGGAATAACTTGTTTTTTCTCTTCATGCTCTATGGACAATTCCGGTTTATTTTCACCACTTTCTTTAACTTCTTCACTCAACTTTTCTTTATACTCTTCCTGATTAGATAGCGTATATTAAAAGTGTGTAAAGACAATTTCAGGGTAATGATAGAATGGA
>ENA-UOOK01006995-UOOK01006995.1-fermentation-metagenome-genome-assembly--contig:-NODE-6995-length-10490-cov-30.011787_pt1 | contig 10490 bp, 8 predicted proteins | sample MGYA00245777_ERZ724023 | MGnify/ENA primary metagenome ERZ724023 (study PRJEB28704, sample SAMN03018312) | fermentation metagenome | biome: anthropogenic terrestrial biome; feature: soil; material... | reverse complement strand
AATTTCTGTACATTCAATCTTGCCGAAAATTGTACATGCGAAGTTACTGATTACAAGTGGCTATGATTGAATGTGTTTTAAAAGAATGTTTTCTAATTTTATCAAATCAATCTCTTTTTCTTCTTCACTTTCAATAAGAAATGAAAACTTTGTAAAACTACAAATCAAAATTTTACAAAGCAATTAATAATAAATAAAATCAACTGAATATTTAGGCTCTAATGTTATTAAACACATCGGTATATTTCTCCACCGCCCTCTCAAGTGAATATTTTTCTTTAGCTACAGATAAAGCATTTATTTGTTGCTCATTAATAAGAGAATCATTTAATGTATATTTTACAAAACTCGAAGCGTCTTCTGTAGTAACGATAGACGGTAATACATAACCAATATTATAATCTCTAATGATTTCAGCTTGCCAACCTTCATGATTAATTAATATTGGTTTACCTGCAGCTAAAGTATCAAAAAACTTATTTGCTGAGTTAGCCCACAACTCTTTAATATCAATTACAAATGATGATCCCATAGATACAGTGTTATACCATTTTGGGAGTTCATTTTTTGAAATTGAATCTAAGATAAATACATTTTTACCATAAACACCAGTATTTTTAGCCAATTGAATTACATTCTCCTTCTCAGCTCCAGCACCAATTAATATATAAACAAGTCTATTATCAATTATAAGAGTTTTCTGAGCAAGATCAATTACTCTATCAATTCCATTAACTTTTCCAAATGTACCGGCATAAAGGACCGAAAATCTAGGCTTAAAACCTGTAATATTCTCTAAGTCAATCTTATCTTTAATATTCTGAAAACGATTTATCTCAGATATATTTTCTATAACAACTGACGATTTATCTGTAAATTGTGGATACCTATTTACTATCGACTTTTGCATATCGGTAGAGAGAGGCACAATGGTAGATGCATTTTTATATATTACTCTTTCTAGGAAAAAAAGTAATTTTTGCATCATTTTATTTCTTATAGCACCTATTGCAATAACAGCTTCCGGCCACACATCCCGAACCTCAAAGATATAAGGAGTCTTACCAAACCATTTCTTAAATAGAGCAGGAATTCCTATTGTTAAAGGAGTTGAAGTAGCTAATACGAAATCACCTTTAAGTTTTAATAAACGAAAAGTAGAAAACCATAAAAACTTAAAAAACACAAAAGACCGCTGAAAGTAAGATAAATGGTTTCCATACGGGAGATAAATGTAGTTAACTAATAAACCATCTCTTTCTATAACCTTCCACCTCTTTTTAGATTTATGATTTAAGTCTGAAGTAGCTGAAACAACAACCACATCAATTCCTTTCTTAACAAAAGATGAAGCTAAATCATAAGATCGAGTACCACCTGTTTCATTAGGAAACTTAAAATATTGATGAAGGTAGATTAATCTCATATTAATTTAATTTCATAATAGCTAAAGACCTTTTACCTGTATGTACAGTATCAAAACATACATAACTACCATCTTTAGAAACAATTGGATGTAAATCACATGCTACATGGCCTTTTTTTGTGGTAGATTGAAATTTCTTTGGGGAATAAACAGAGGATATCAATTTCACACTATTGTCATTAATATTTACTTTATATAATTTGGCCATTCGCCACTTATCCGGATAAGTATCAGTCACAAAACTACTATCATTTATAAATGATTGATGCCCATCAGAATTAAGACTAGGATAGGCAACAAATTTACTTTCATTAATATCATCAATCTTTAGTAACACATGTGCATCTTGATCTTTATAATTGCAATATGCTATTATTTCTCGTTTATGATTCCAATCATAATGAGATGTCATATGACCTGTGGTAGGTATGCAAATCAGTTTTCCTGTCTCAAGATTATAAATCATTAATTCTGTAAAACGTTTACCCTTATATTCACCCGTCCATCGGTGTAGAAATGAAATTAATTTTGAATCGTGTGAAAATTCCGAATGCGTTACATAATGATCTGACACATTACTGGCTTCAAAGGAAGCTGTGGAATTTGCAAGTTCATCTAAACTCACAATTAGTTTTCTTTCTTTGGTATGCAAATCAACTATAAAAAGACCTGTATCGTTTGACGACTTTTCATCAATGTATGAATAATCATCTTTATGGCAATATCCATAACCAGGCATATGCTTTTCGAGTCTTTCATAACTAAAGGATGTAGCATATTTACCATCGGGACTTACAGTATCAATTGGAAAAGGAATTATATTTTCATCGCCTGAATGAATATTAACAATCTTAGAAGTCATATTGTCGTTAGAAGTACAGTTATAAATTACTTCATCATTATTGATCCATTGTAACCTACACCCTTTATGAAAATTCCATGCATTTGTTTCGCCTAATTTTACAAAATCTCCTAGAGCATTGCCATCAAAATTAATATACCCCACATCTATGAAGTCATCTTTTCGGGGCATACGTACCTCATTATATCTTAATTTATTTGCTAATATTTTTGTGTTATCTTCAGAGAACGGTTGTATCTCATGAAATCCATAAAAAAAGCCCTCTTTTAAGATAATAGGATTAACCGTATAATTCTTTTTACGTGGCATTAAATCAAAAACACCCTGGTAAATATTTCTAATCAGTTTTTTTATCTTGGGGTTTGACTTAACAAGGTCATACACAAAACGTTCTATTTTATTCATTCCCAACTTTAATTATCGTATTAATGAAATTTTCATACATTATATTGCTATCTAAATGATTAGTAAAATAATTATAGCTATTAGAGAATAGTTCTTGATTATTGTTATTTGACAAATATTGAAATATATCACTTAATTCACTTATATCGTTTACAACAAAAGAATTTTTTTCATTCAAATAGTAGAATTCAGGACCTGCTTGTGGTTCTTTACAAGTTATAATTGGCACACCATATGCTAAACTATTCACGACTCCTAAACCAACATTGTAAGGTGATACATAAGCAACTGCATTTGCGAAATGTTTTTTTATTGAAATATCATCAAATACTCCAGGATAAAATTCTATCAAATGTTTTAAATTTAATTCACTAACAATTTTCTTTAAATCTCCAATATATTCACCATTACCGACAAATCTTAGTTTAAAAAGTTTAGCTTTATCAATTTTCCTCAAGTAATCATTATATTGATATATCAATTCTATTAAGCCTTTGCGTTTTTGAATTCTACCAAAATAAAGTAAATATTCTTTTCCATTATTCGCATCAAACCCATGATTTGAAATGTGAATAGTATTTGTGTAAGCAATTAATTTACTTTCATCAATTTTAATCTTAGCTAAAAATTCATTCTTTTTGGCTTCATTGTACAGTAAAATTTTTCTGGCTTTATTAGCTGTAATCTGTCGCAATAGTTTAACAAAACTACTTTCGTTATTGCCTAGACCTTTTCCCCAAAAAATAAATTTCTTTTTAAAAAAAACTGGTAACCAACAAGTAATTATTCTAAGGTTATATGATGAAATAACCACATCATATTTAAATATATATTCCCATATTCCAATATGTAATCCCAACTTATTGGTTCCTATAAATTTAAGCTTTCGACTTTTATAGTTACCTTGTCCATTATATATCTTACCTGTATGTAATATTAACAATTCAGTTATCTGTTTCTCCAGTGTTAATCTTTCAAATAAAAAATTTCTATAACTTGGTATGCCAGCTTCCAATATAATAAGTACTTTCATTTTAAACTATTTGATTTTTTAATCAATTTTGAGTCCACTCCGAAAAGTCCCTGGCATTTATTCATGAAAATTCCTGACCATTCGGAAGTGATGATTAATATTTCAAAACGGCGCTGAAAAACAGCACCTTAATTGTTTGCATATCAGTATATATTTCAGCAACTTGGAGCAAAACTTAAAGCTTGCAAATAATGTTTAAAGAGTCCGGAAAGAACCCACAACTAGACATGTTTTCATCCCCTTCCGGAATGCTACGAGGCTCCTCGTTGAAAGATTACTTGAAAAATGACTCCTGGCATAATATCTTCCGCGAGCACGTCGTGGCGCGTGTAAACGAAGATATTTTCAAGGTCCTTTATTCATCCGATAACGGCACTCCCTACGCCCCGGTGAGCCATTGAAAAAGTTGCGTATTAAGACGGGAGACGGGAAATATTATTACTTCACGCCTGAAAACGTCCGCACGTCCATGCTCAGGAAAAAGCTGGGGGACGTTCCCATCAAGGAGAAATGGAAGCGAAACAATGTTGAGGCTTCCATCTTCCAGCTCGGTTTCAACTGTAATAACGGCAAGACACGCTACCGCGAGATTGCCGCCAACAGGCTATGGGCGCACTCCCGGGCGACGTGGATAAACTTCAGGAGAATACTGAAACACGTTATGCAAACAAGTAAAAGATCGCTTTCGAGTCAAAAGGAACTCGTTTTTTCCATTAATAAATGGATATATTTTAAATATAATGTAAATTTAGCAATAAGAATTTTTCTAAACGCTCCCCGTCCGAAATATCTCGATTTTTCATGTTTTTGAAAAATGAGGTTTTAGGAGGGGACTCAATTTTTGAATGATCATAGTAAAATCATTTTGTTATTAAGATTTTCTCATAAGAGTTTGCCCCAAACTTTTCTATTAATTATGTCTATATAGCTTTGAATGATTTTCACAACTTTAATAGAAACATTAGTATCTACATAGTCAGTAGCAACTACACTCTCTTCATTATTAGCAGACATCATAACAGCCATATCCACGGCTTGTAATAGTGATTTCTCAGAAATTGAACCAATTATAAAACTTCCTTTATCCAAAACCTCTGGTCTTTCTGTGGAAGTTCTGATAGATACCGACGGAAAATTCAATAGTGCAGACTCCTCGGCTAATGTTCCACTGTCAGAAACAACACACAAAGCATTCTTTTGTAATGATATATAATCCGAAAAACCAAAAGGCTCTAGTGGTCTTATTAGTTCATTGAATTTAAAATTTCGTTGTGTAATATATTTTTTACTCCTGGGATGCATGCTATAAATAACAGGAAGGTTATATTTCACAGCCATTGCATTCACAGCATTCATCAGTTCAGAGAAGTTTGTTTCATTATCAATATTCTCTTCTCTATGTGCAGAAAGTAAGATGTATTTACCCTTTTCTATCTTTAATTCATCTAGAACGTTATTAGATTCAATTTTTTCTTTATTTACAGAAATAACTTCTGCCATTGGAGAACCAGTCACAAAAATCGATTCCTTTTTCACTCCTTCAGAGAAAAGATACCTGCGAGCATGTTCAGTATAAGGTAAATTAATATCAGAGATATGATCAACAATCCGTCTGTTAATTTCTTCAGGCAAATTTTCATCAAAACACCTGTTGCCAGCTTCCATATGAAAAATAGGAATCTTTAGTCTCTTAGCACTTATAGCGGCAAGTGCAGAATTTGTATCACCTAAAATCAGAATCGCATCAGGCTTCTCTTCCTGCATTATCTTATATGATTTGGCTATTACATTACCAATTGTTTCACCCAAATCTTCTCCAACAACTCCTAAGTAATGATCTGGATTTCTTAAACCTAAATCTTTGAAAAAGATTTCGTTTAATTTATAATCATAGTTCTGTCCAGTATGAACTAAAATATGATTGAAGTAAGTATCACATTTTTTTATGACTTCAGATAGTTTAATTATTTCTGGGCGTGTACCCACTAAAGTCATTAATTTTATTTTATCCATTTAAATTAAGCGTTAAAGTAATATGAAGGGTAAATTTCTTTATGATTATCAATCCATTCTTTCATTTCTACAATCATTTGCTCGTAAGATGGCACTATGAAATTGAAATCCGTTCTCTTTTTCCTTAATGATTTATCCAATTTTAATGAATCGTGAGCATTTACTGTAATAGAATCATTCCTGAAGTGTTTATTAAATAACAAAAGTAAATCATATTTGCTTATACTTTCGTTATTTACCAAATTATACAGTCCTGTTAAATCTTGTTCTATAGACTGTTCCATAGCTTTAGCTAAAGTGAGAGTTGTTACTCCTGTCCAAATTGCACCAGTGAATCCATTAACAACTCCTTGTTGCTTCATAAACCAATGAAAAAGGCCTATTCCATTTTCATTCCAATCAGGTCCAATAATTGAATTTCTAAAAGTTAAGTTTTTATTGTCATCAATTTCTCCCAAAGCTTTAGACCTGTCATAAAACATAGCACCATCAGGTAAGCTGTCCTCAAAATAGGGTCCTGTATTACCTGCAAATACGCAATCGGTACTCATCTGTATCAACTTTGTTGAACTATCTTTAGTTATATCCGCAATGAAATGAGGTAAGTGACTATTTAATGAAACAGCAATCGACTTATTATTCTCTGCATCCTGGTTTAATATACCAATACAGTTTATAATTACATCGTAATTACCATCTAAGATAGCTTTCTTAAGAGACTGAGTATCTAATGCATCACCAATGATAGCATTAAACTCATTCACCTCTCTTCGACAGAAACCAGTAGCATCATAACCCTTTTCCTTAAAATAAAGAGTGATTAAATGACCAGCCATACCAGTGGCACCTAAAACTAATACTTTTTTCATCCAGGAATATTTTCTTTTATGACATCCAATTTCAGTAATAGCTTCATCATTTCATCTAACGATAATCTATGAGTATTATGAGAGTGATAATCTTCAAAAGCAGAAATCTTCTCCTCACCCTCAATAAAGTATTTATCGTAATTCAAATCACGAGCATCACAAGGAATTCTGTAATAATTACCCATATCAATAGACTTTGCCATTTCTTCCCTTGTAACTAAAGTCTCGTATAGCTTTTCACCATGCCTTGTACCAATTGTTTTAACTTCATTATTCGCTTTAAGAAGTTCTTTTAAAGCATTAGCTAATACCGATAATGTTGCAGCAGGTGCTTTTTGAACAAACAAATCACCATTAACACCATTTTCGAATGCATACAAAACTAAATCTACTGCATCCTCCAGAGTCATCATGTAACGAGTCATTCCAGGATCGGTAATAGTAATATCCTTACCCTCTTTAATTTGATCAATCCATAAAGGAATAACAGAACCACGGCTTCCCATTACATTGCCATAACGAGTACAACAAATTGTAGTCTTTGCTTCCACTCCAAGCTGTCTGCCTTTGGCAATTGCCACTTTCTCCATCATAGCTTTACTAATACCCATTGCATTAATTGGATAAGCAGCTTTATCTGTGCTGAGCACAACAACATTCTTAACACCATGCTCAACTGCCGAATCCAAAACATTTTCAGTACCTATAACATTAGTACGTACAGCTTGCATAGGAAAAAACTCACACGAAGGAACCTGTTTAAGTGCTGCAGCATGAAATAAATAATCAACCCCATCCATTGCTCCATCAACAGAACGTTTATCGCGAACGTCCCCTATATAAAACTTTACTTTAGGATTTTGTAATGCATGACGCATATCATCTTGTTTTTTTTCGTCACGACTGAATATTCTAATTTCCTTAAAATTAGGAGTATCTAAAAATCTATTTAGTACTGCATTACCAAAAGAACCAGTACCTCCGGTTATTAAAAGGGTTTTATCTTTGTATTTAGACATAGAATTTTATTTAATTATCAATTTGTGGTAGTTGTTCAATATCATATCTTTTTGTTCTTCTTATAATCTTATATGTGTTTTTAATAAGATTGACTAACATCTTAATTGAAAATTTATTGTAGAAATTATAAACAAAGTTAGTAGCAAGTGAAGCGTCATATATATTCTCAATTCCCAATTCTTTACCATCAAACCTAATAGAATTAGTTATTGCAAAACCGTAAACATTTTCAGCTCTTATAACTTTTCTTTTTGTAGACTTCATTAACTTTTCAAACAAATCCACAAGTTCGTGTTGGATTGCAATATTTCTTATAATTTTCAATTCTCTGATTAATACTTCATTCTCATAATTGCTTTTCTCTAAAAATCGAAAAGAAGCACGTATTAAAGCTTCGAAAGAAAAAGGTTTAAACTTTCCTGGCCATCCAGGTAAATCTCTAGCGGTTAACAAATAATCTGCTGTCATCAAAGGTTCTAATGGTGAGTATGGTTGTGAAGCAAGATCTTTATGCATTGTCCTTTGAATATTATCATTAAAGAATTGAAGAGCTTCTATTTTAGAGTTTTTATCTGTTCTGCGATAATTTGCTCCTTGAGACTTAATAGAGTTCCCCCCTATAGACAAGGGCTCATTAGTGTAAGCATAATTCTCTACTTCACCTGCTAATACAATACCTGAAAACCCATCGGGAGTGGGACATGAATAAAAACAATTATCAGGAGTTCTTGATTTTACTTTATTTATAATTTCAATTGAAGCAACACCTTTAATATATATCATAGGACATTCATCAATCTGATACAAAAAGTTCTCTGTCAATTTATTTAAGAAGTGAGTTGAGTCAATAATTTTAACCCCTTTATTCTTCTTCCTTTTTATATAAAAAATATTATTACCATTCTTTTTTATTGGATAACTAAAACGAGCATGAGGCCACGTTAACAATTCTTTTTTAGTAAATGTTAGAATATTATACATTTTCCATATAGAACCAGGGACAAGTCCATCATCACCCCCCAATGAAATTACATATCCTGATTTGACTTGATGAAGAGCAAATTCAAAATTCTCTCGCATTCCAAGATGCTTTTGATGAGCAAATAATTTTATACGAGAATCAATTTTAGCTAGTTCTTTGATAACTCCGACTGAGTTATCTTCACTACAATCGTCTGATACAATTATCTCAAAGTTCGGGTAATCTTGTATCATACATGTTTTCAATGTATGTGCAATAAATTCTTCCCTATTTTTTTGAGGTATTATAACAGTAAATAAAGGATATTCCATTTTTTCAATCATTTTTTTTAATTGTAATTCTTAATCTGCCTGGAGTATATATAGTCAAATTTGAATAATATATATACAAGTAAAAAAGCAATTAGTTTCAAATTTCCACCTGTGTCTGAGAATGAAAATAATTTAATTCCACCTTGTATACTTACACACATAACAAAATATAGAAGGATTAATTGATGAAATTGTAGAGTCTTATTTCTTATTCTTGTTTTGTGATTAGTATTTATTGAAAAAACAATGAAAATTATAGCCGCAACCCAAGGACCGAAATCAAGCACAAAATCGCCAACAAATCCTATAAAAACCTCATCATTGATTTTTAAATTTGGATATTTATATCTTCTTTCCCAAAAATTAAAAGGAACATCTTCATATCCTAATATTCTTTTAAATAAGGGAAATGTTCTATCTCCATATCTTAATCCTCCATTATCAAAAGCATAGTTATTGAAATTTAAATTTTGCATTCCTGTATATAAAAAGACAGAACCTTTTGCTCCTCCTTCTCTATGCTCGAAACGACTTATTGTAATTGCTGCGATTGGTATCGTGAAAATTACAACTACTACAAGACTGATAGTTTTGATTCTCTTTTTAATTGTATAAGGAATGAAATCTTTTAAAGTAAAATATGCTATTATTACTGTGAGCAATCTGTCAACAGCAGGTCCTCTTTGAGACTGTGCGATTGGAGCGAATATACTAGCAATTATAGAAAATGAAAGTCCAATCAATATATATTTATTCTTGTTCTTTAATGTTAAATAATAAAAAAATAAAAGAATACCAATATCTGAGAATATATTTGAAATAATTGCGAAAACATTCGTAATTATTCCATCACCAACGTCATAACTATTGTCCATTGTATCTCTATATATATCTGCACCTGCCGAAGGATTAGAAATAATATTTAAAATCCCTTCATATATATCATTGATTTTAAAAATAAAAAACAATATTGATGAAGTCATATATAATATTGCAATTGAATAAAACAGTTTTTTGTTTGGTTTTTCAATAATTATATTTCTACTGTTGTAATTTTTTAATACTGGGTAAATAAAAAGCACTATCATCAAATATAAATAAATGAAAGGAAATATTTTCAATTCATTATATATTTGAGTGGAATTAAAAGCAATTAATGAAGAAATAGAGTATATAAAAAAAGACGCCAATATGACAAAACCCGAATCAATATTCCTTTTAATCTTGAAATATAACAATAAAGTTATAAACCATATTATTATGTTAATTACTAAATAAGTATTACTCATATATAAAATTTTAATACTCCCTATTCTCTGTACCGTCTAAGCAGGGTTTTTAACTAAAATAATTCTCTCATTTTTTTATACTTTCTGTTTTTTTTCATTTGTAAACCAACCTTTCTTGAAACAAATGAGTAAGTCAAGCTTTTTTGGAAAAATCTCCACTCTTGAAAGAGTAGTATTTTTTCAAAAACCCGTCAGGGATTTAGCTTGATGTCTCATTTGGTACATGTGGACTTGCAAACTTAATTGAGACAAAAAGTTAAGCGACATTTTTAATTGATTC
>ENA-UOOK01006994-UOOK01006994.1-fermentation-metagenome-genome-assembly--contig:-NODE-6994-length-10490-cov-143.610541_pt1 | contig 10490 bp, 11 predicted proteins | sample MGYA00245777_ERZ724023 | MGnify/ENA primary metagenome ERZ724023 (study PRJEB28704, sample SAMN03018312) | fermentation metagenome | biome: anthropogenic terrestrial biome; feature: soil... | reverse complement strand
AACAATAGGTCAAAGGCATAAACCAAAATATGTCCGCTGCCCATGCAGGGGTCTATGTTCGTACCGTCTTTGATACAATAAAAAAACGCCCTTCCACGGCTCAAAACCGCACAAAGGTGCATAATTAAAGACTTTCGAGTGAGTTTGCATACTTTGGAAATCTTATTACTTCATTCAATACTCAAGTTTCTTCCGAATATCAACAAGTACTAAAAGAAAAAGGCACACCCCTATTATATGGTGGAGAGAAATAATTAAAAGGTATAGTCAAAATTAAAAGGTTCAAATGTAAAAATGCGTATAGGCATTAGATAGAGTGTTTGTTGTAAAATAAAAATACCGAAAGTTGAAAAAAGCCAACCAAGGAGAATTCAATCTCTATGGCAGGCTTTTTACTGTATTGGGTTATTAACCCAAATTAAATATTGACATTTGTTCAGGTTCGTCTGACTCTTGTAAAGCTTCTGAAGATTCCAAATCAGTGTCAGAAGCGTCGTCATCAGATGGATTATCGCTAAAACGTCCTCTCTTTTGGACACGCGAGCGTTTTTCGATTTCTTCAGGTGTCATTTGAGAAGAAATATTAAGTAGGACTTCTTCCAAGCGTGAATTAATATTCAAATTTCGTTCTTGTTTTCTTCTAACGATACCATAGCAACCGACCGGTGATATGTATATATCTTCTGGAGCATCTGCTGATACAATATCGTGCATATCAGAAAAAACACAATTTTCCGGGATACAAGTACAATTTAATGTTAGGTCATCGTTTATGTAAACTAAATCTTTACCAAAGTCTACAAAAGACCCTTCATTTTCTACTAATAGAGTCCTTCCAGACAAATTTAACCGATATTCACTAAGATTAAACTTATCACCAGAATAGTCTATTAGTTGTTTTCCAATCCACTTAACTACAGGAACTGCCCATGAATTTCCAGTTGCTTGATAGCGGTTAGTTTTCTTTGAGCCTTTTAGATTTGTATAATTATCCGGGAATCCCATTAATCTTTCACATTCAAGTGGTGAAAGTCTACGTATGCGGTCATCTTGTACCACAAATAATGAACCGTTATAGGCAGCAGCATTACCATTCCACTTTGTTCCATAAGCAGAATAGAGGCAATCAGTATATTCTCTGAATACTTCAAAGCGGTGGCCGTCTTTTTCAAAAGACAGTTTAGCGTTTGGAAATTCCTGTAAATCGTTTATATGCTTTTCAAGTAGTATGTTTTCAGGAAAAAAATCAGTGCCACCCGCTAATAAATATAAACGCTTACGTTGCTGAGGTACTCCAAAGAACTTGGCATCGAGGACTCTCCATGCAACATTTCTTTTCGGGCCACGAATCAAGCCAGCACTTGGCCATTTGCGAATATCTATGACATTGCTAAGCCCAGCAAGTGAAGACACCAGACACCCAAATGCATTTGTCTTATCGGTGAGAACACCCTCAACATTTTCCCAAAAAACTATGCTCGGGCTAAGTCCCTTTTTTAATCGTTGGGCATCATTGGCTTCGACTATATCAACAAACCTTAAAGTAAGGTTTCCACGATCATCATTTAAGCCATTTTTCCACCCCGCTAATGAGAAGGCTTGGCATGGCGTTCCACCGCAGATTAAATCTGGTGTACTAATCAAATTGTCTGTTAATTTCTCAGGAATATCATTCATATCCCCCAAGTTTACAATATTAGGATATTTATCTTCTAAAACTTGAGATGGAAAACTAGCAATTTCAGAAAACCACTCAAAATGCAATCCTAAAGGTTCCCAAGCAACAGAGGCAGCTTCTATACCTGAGCAAACACTGCCAACAGTTGTAATATTCAATGTAAATCATCTCCTTTGCTATTAAGTCCTGTCTATGTTAGCTAATAACCTAGAATATATCAAGTTATAATTAATGGATGTTATGTATCTGAGTTTGGGATGGAATCATTTAGCGCTTTTCTCCATGCTTCCATATCGTACCAGCCACAACCAATACATCCTCTTTCAGCATCTGGCCCTGACACTGGACATCCTTCTGACCAATTCTCCGTTCCAGCATAATAATAATTTATTCCATAGATAGCTCCACGTTTTCCAGTTTGAAAACAGGTTCTACATATTTCTCCTTTTTATTTTTTATATAGCAATTAGGGATAAATAAAAATCTATCCCTAATATCATAATTTATTCTATTTTTTAATCCATAATCCAGTATGACATTTTTCTCCTATTGCGGCTTCTAAAATATCAGGGCAAAAACAATGAACTCCAATACCCTTTTCATTCAAAAAATACGGACAACAGTTGTAATTCTGTCGCATTTGTTTTTTAACTTTGCGGACTAAGTTTTTGTCGGTATTTAAGGTAATATGTACAAAACCATCTTCATTATTATTCGTCATATTCTTTTGCACTTGTTAAACCTTCCTTCCAACATTTATAGCAAACTCCAATATAAGACTCATTTCCGCCAATCTCAATTTGATTTCCGGTATCAATAATTTTACCATTCTTGACTCTTGCATTGACTTCTGCTTTGCGGCCACATTTACAAATAGATTTGATTTCTTGAATAGAATCAGCAATTTCAAATAGTCTTTTACTACCTTCAAATAAATGTGTCTTGAAATCAGACTTTAAACCAAAACAAAGAACTGGTATATATTCAATTGCAATATCTTTTAATTGATTTACTTGTGATTCTGTCAGAAATTGTGCTTCATCAACAATAATTACATTTGGTTTGTTTGGTAAAGATAGATACCATTCTTTAATATCTTCTGCTTTAGAAATAACAATTGTTTTACTCTGTAATCCTATTCTTGACTTGATAATATCTACTCCATCTCTATCATCAACAGATGGTTTCATCAATGCGACTTTGTAGCCTTTCTCTTCATAATTAAACTTTACCATTAAAGCATTTGCTGTTTTAGATGATCCCATACAGCCATAGCGAAAATATAGCTTAGGCATATATTATTCCTTTCATATGTAATCCCACTTACCCACCCACGTTTTCACGTTAATCTAGTTTGGTTTTAATGAATCTTCCGCAATGACATTCTCCAGATAACTGTTCTCTAAATTCTTTGCATATACATTTTGCATCTGGTGTTTTTTGAATTTTACATGGACAATACCCATCATTGTCTTTTACTGCTTTTGTAATAGTATCGTAGATTTCTTTGTCGGGGTTTGGAATAATTTTAAAATTCACTTTTTCTCCTTTTGAAACAAATATGTCTTATCAGTTAAATGTGAATTATCAATTTGATAAAATATTTGATTGGTAGTTTTCTTATTGAGTCCACCACAATCTGCCCTATATGAACCTATTTTTAAATAATCCAGTAAAGGAATTAATTCGCTTACTTTTTGAATATCATTTTCTCCTGTGTATAAAGCTGTTTTAAGATTGTGAGATTTTACAATGTTGATAAGATAAATTAAATCTTCCATACATTGATTGCCTCCCATAAAACATACACAAGTTATCATACCTCGATATTTTTCTAAGAATCTTTCAATTTCGTTATCTAATATATCTCCAGTGTCTTCCCACAAAAATTGTGAATGACATCCTTCGCAACGATAAGGGCAATTTGAAATGTCAAATGCAAGAGTTGTTTCATCTGGAATTTCTTGAAAAACTATTCCATATGTTGCATATTTCATTTGTTGCATTTAGCAAAACACCTCTTTTTAGCTTCTTTAATACGTTCCGTTGCAAACTTACTTACTCTCTTTAGATACCCGATAACTCTGGTAACAAAATCAATATTTTTACTTCCACATTTTGGACAATGGTCAAGATAATTTTTACTAATATATCCACAATCATTACAGACAGTGCTTGGAACATTTATTGTCCAATATGGGCACTTATTAATCATTGCTACATCAAGAAGATTCCTATATTGTTTTTTAGAAAGATGTTCTGAAAGATTTAGATGCAGAGCACTTCCTCCATCAAGATATTTGGTAAATTTCGTTCCATGCAGAATAAATTTATCAATGGGTTGAGTATCGCTATCTTCGACAATATAGAAGTAACTGTTATAACAATCTCTTGAAACTTTATAGCCATCCCGCTTATCCCATTTTGCATTTTTAACGCCAAGGTTCTCCGCCAATCTGTTGCTTAATAACCAAAACACTTTAATTAAACATTTGTTTTCCGTTTGATTTCTTTGATAAATTGCTTCATCTTCCGTATCGTATGTACCTTTAATATTATCTTTTAAAGTGTTTTGGCGAAAAAGGTTCTTCTAAAAGTGTCTTTACACTTGACCTTTTTTCTCACATTTCATTTTAGATTATTGTGTGAGTTCAGACTATCGCATCTCCATTTGTTTAATGGAGTTCTCTTATTTAGTCGTTCAGGCTGTATTTAAACTTGCCCCTTGTTATCCATCTCTGGAACTTCAAGTCAATTAAAGAGAATTTTCTAAAAGTAGTTTATGGATTATGCTACTTTGTGTCCACTTATTCTAGGCACGAATTCGGTGTTGAACATTAATTTTTCAGTTCTTGCTTTTTTATTTTCCTCATAGATTGGTTTCAAAATTGATTCAGCATATTTGGCATATTCATCACTGTCTGCGCTTATCGGAATCCCTAAAAATTCTGCACCTTCAACAAAGCCGTTAATACCGATTGTGAGAAATTGTTTTTCAAGAGAAATATATCCCGCATCATAAACCCCAAGTAGCCCAGCTTTTAGACTATCGTATAATGTTTCATTCCACGCAATCAAATATTTATGAATTTTTTTAACCTGTTCTCTTACGGCATTACTAATATCAACATTGTTTCGTTTAGCGTTTTGTACTAGCCGATTAATATTAATAGTAATAACACCCTTTGAACCAGTAGAGACACCTCCTGCGCCAAGTGTGAATGAAAACGTATTATCTTGCAATTCATTTCTTAATCTGCAATTATGAGAAATAATACCATTTGGCAATGTAAAATAAGGTTCTTTTTGATTATCCATTTCAAAACAATATACAGAGTCATCATATTCTACAGGCTCAATAGATTTGATTTTAAAATACATAGAATTATTTACAATTTTGTATACGTCTTTCATAGACCTTTTATTCTTTGTATCGTACCAACGAATGCAATATGTGGGATAATTTCGATTGAATTCTTGACCTCTAATTACCACTTTTTCATCTGTTCTGTCGGTACAATCAATGATTGAACAAATTCCCAAAGATGTCATTACCACTTCAATTTCTTCAATAAGTTTCTGAGATGTTGAATAAATTCTATTAGAGTTACCTCCATCTGTCAGGTAATATCCATCTAAAATTCCTTTTCTAAATTCTTTAGATTGCAAAAGGCAATTTAAGTTCAGTTCTTTTTCATTCGCATAGTTACCTTTAACATATTCCCGAATAAAATCGTTTGCCTTTTTGTCTCTAAGACATAAAAGATAAACATTGTTGTATGGAGTATTTAATGAAAAGTCTTTATTTATTCCTAATTTTTTTAAACAATGAGAAAGACGAGTAATTGATTTTTCATATTTTTCTTTATTGAGAGATAAATGAATCTCTGGAGTTGCGTGGTCGTTACGAATATAAATACTCCCATCACCAAGATACATACCAATAAGATACCCATCGTCATAATCCAATCCTTTGTCAACATTGGGGTAAGTATCAAGAGACATTGTGTTAAACAACAGATAATCGTTTGTTGTTAAATCCTTAGTGGCTTTATCTCCAAACAAAGTTGGGTTAATATGATTATCCGTAACTTTAATAATTTTATTATTAGTCGTAGTGATTTTATACATTTTGCGTTTTGGAAGTTTAATTACTTTTCCCTTTTCCCAACTTCCATTATGAAACACCGTAAAATTACGTTTTGTCTTTTCATATGGTGCATTATACAAATCTCTGAAAGACATATAATTAATTCCATCAGAAGATTTTGTCAATGTTTTTTGGTCACCGTCAAAACAGCAAGACGCCAATGAGTCAACGCTATCGCTCCGATAAATGAAGAAGGAGTGACCTTTTGCCAACATTTCTGCCGCATAATCAGCCCATTCTTTATCAACATATTCTTTTCCGTTGTCAAGCAAATTCAATGTTTCAACTGGAAAAGTCAAAATAACCTTACGTCTTGCATCGTTTAGCCAATTCATAAACCGTTTCTGCAACCAACTTACGCTATTCCATTGCATTGATGTTCCGTCTGGAAATACAAAATTTTCAAAAATTCCATCAAAATATGGATGGTCAAAATAGGCAATATTCCAAAATACGGACTGAAAATTTCTTGCCGCTGCTGGTTGATTAAGAGAATGTACAACTTGTTCAAAACAATCAGTAATTACATTATCAATTGTTTTATTAGTAGATGACAAATCAACAACTTTATCACTATGTAAATAATAATCATTCCCATATTCTTTGCGAATGAAATAATCCATATATGAAAGGAATTCTGGAGTTGATACAGCACCGGCAAACTGAGAAGCAATAGCAAATACTAGATTAACAAATTCTCCACAAAAAGACCTAAGATGTTTTGGTGCTCCCGATAGTCCTCCTAGATTTTTTAATCCGCTACACAAAAAAGGATACATTGTAATACTAACGCAATATGGGTACAGAGGATGAGTTTCATCATGCCGATAAATTTCATGAGATTCAAGTTGACGAATATATTCGTCAGCCAAATCCACTCCATACATTTCTGAAATTTTACGATACATAATATCTCGATTGATTCCAATACCGTCTTTCTTATAGAGTTCTCCAGAAAGAGTAGTAACGTTTTTAGTTTCTACATTTGCATTTGAATCAACCTGACTCCCGCTCGAAGCATTTTGTGCCTTTTTGTAATCTTCTATAAAATCGATATATTTGTCGTATTTCTGATATTTGTTCAAACTACAACCTCCTATTATTTTAAATTGTTAATAAACTCCATTGCTTTCTTTGTGTCCATCATCTCTTCATTCACTTTTAGCATGGGAACAGAAGAAATGCCAAGATTGAGCATGACGTTTGTGTCTGTTACCTTTGAATATTTAATATTTTTACTATCTAATTTACTTTCTAGCATTTTGCAAACTGGACATTCTGTGGTAAAAATTGTTACGTCCATGAATATCCTCCTTATTCAGATTTATTTGTTTCTTTCAAGTTGTGATAAAAGTTACATTTATTTTCAGCTCCTTTCAACTGCGATTTCAAATGCTTAATTTTAATATTTTTATCGTTAATTTCATCTAGCATCTTACCAGTGATTCGGTAAAAATATACCATAATGAAAATGATAACCACAATAAAAAATACAACCATTAATAATTCATCCACAAACTATACCCTCTTTGATTTCAATAAATTTGTAAATCTTGTCTGCTAACTTATCAATATCTGTTCCTTGTTCGTTTTGCAAAATAATATCTGCATCAAGACTTATTCCTGCAAATTCAATCTTGTCATTAGCGATACGTTTTGCAGTATTCAGTTTATTATCGCCACGATGATACATTCTTACTTTTCTAGTGGCTTCTGGTGCTGTTATATAAATGATATAATACGGTCGTTTACCCTTGTAGTCATTATAAAAATAATCTAGTCCATATGGATTGATAATATAGAAGTTGTTATTCTTATCGTCAACTTGACTTTGAGTTGTACCATATTCATTTCCATTGTACAGCGTATAAGCAACTATATCTGATTTAATAGCTTTGAACTTATCATTTGAAATAAATGTATGAGTGTTAGATTCATGCGGTCGTTTAGGTCGAGTAGTATATGAAAGAATTTTGTTCATATGATATTTTTCACATACTCTATCAACAATGAAATCTTTACCACTTCCAGACTCTCCGATAACAAAAAAAATATTTTTAGTTTGCATTATCTTCCTCCTCACAAAATTTTAAAAATAAGAATTATTAATAAAATGACAACGAGAAATGTAACACATCCATCACAGTGCATTTTCATCTTTTCCTCCAATTTCAGTTAGATTTGAATTCGTATTTTACAAATCCTTTTGGAACTTGAACCTCTCATCACTAAAGTGACGAGATTCCTATTTCAACCATCGTTGCTATCTATGCATAGTCTTACATAATGTCCATAGGCGTAAATTCCGATAGTTCCTACCGTATTGTTGATTATTTAATTAAGCACTTAATTGTAACAATCTTAATCCTTCATTTAATATATTAATTGCTGCGTTTTCATCTCTATCATGATGAGTACCACATTGTGGACAAACCCATTCTCTAACAGACAAATCTTTTGTTTCAGTATTTTTATAACCACATACTGAACATAATTGACTACTTGCATAATAAGTGTTTATTTTCTGTATAACCTTATGTTGCCAATCAGCCTTGTATTGTAATTGTCTTACAAATTTACTCCATGATACATCAGAAATAGACTTAGCAAGTTTATGATTCTTGACCATATTTTTAACTTGCAAATCTTCAAGACATATTACATCGTAATTTTTAATTAATTGAGTAGATAGTTTCTGTAAAAAATCATTTCTCTGATTAGCAATCTTTTCATACTGTCTTGCCACTTTTATTCTTGCTTTATTACTATTCTTACTACCAATTGTTTTTCTCGATAGTTGCTTTTGTAATTTAGCAAGTTTCTTTTGTGATTTTGCAAGGAATTTAGGATTCTTAATGTGCTGTCTATCAGACGTAATAGCAAATTCTTTGATGCCTAAATCTATACCAACAACGGCAGAGGTAGATGAATATTGTGGAATTTCTACATCTGTACAACATACACTCACAAAATATTTACCACTAGGATTTTGAGATACTGTAACATTAAGTATTCTACCTTCTATTTGTTTTGACACTTTGCATTTTACCAAACCTAATTTTGGAAGTTTTATTTTGTTTGCTAATACTTGAATATTTCTATTAGTACATTTAGTTTTGTATGATTTCTTATTGTCTTTCTTCGACTTAAATCTAGGAAAACCTGCTTTCTTATCTCCTTGTTTTACTCGTCTAAAGAAGTTCTGATAAGCTATATCTAAATCTCTAAGAGAAGATTGAATTGAAACACTATCGACTTCTTTTAACCACTCAAATTCTTGTTTCAATCTTTTCAAATCATTACTACAAGCATTATAGTTCATAGTAGATTTATTTTGTTTATATAATTCAATACGTTTAGCAAGATATTGATTATATACAAACCTACAACAACCAAATGTCTTTTGGATTAATATTTCTTGCTGTTTAGTAGGATATATCCTGTACTTATAAGCTTTTTCCACATTATTCACCTCACTTCTGTTTTTGATTTTTAATATAATTTTTTATTTGTTCTTCTGTATTTTCACTAACTGTTGCAATGAAATATGATGGATTCCATAGGTGACCGCCCCACAATTTCTTTTTTAACACATCTCCATATTCTTTCATTAATAATCTTGCAGAAACACCTTTTAATGCCTTGATAATATCAGGGATATAATGTTGCGGAGAGCAATCAATAAGTAAATGAATATGATCTAAATCCGTATTAACTTCGATAATTGAAAAGTTATTATCATCTGCTATTTTTTGCAATATTTTAATTAATGACCTTTCTATTATTGGTGTAATTATTTTATGTCTATATTTAACACACCAAACAATATGATATTGAATTGAATACACATAACCTCTACCTGATTTTATTTCCATTTTTATCATGCTTCCGACGGGAGCGGCTCTGGATGTGGATGTCCACATTTTGAACTCTAACGTGATGGTTTCGCCTTCGTCGCCGGCAATTAAGATGATGGTCAAGGGGGTAACGACACAGTTGAATTTCTGGTCGGCGGCCCGCAATGTTTCCTTGGATTTTCTGCCTCTCTCAATCTTTAATATCTTTTTACCATTGAAGGTAATGGGACAACGGTTCAGCCAAGCCAGGGTTTTCGTCGGAGAATTTGACAGATCCATTTCAAATTCATCAGGGCTTGACAAGGGAAGCGGAATGTCGCCTGTGATATGATGCCTTCCCTCACCGGATACCCTGAGTTTGACCTTTTTGCTGTCCTTTGAGAGGACTTCAAATCGTGCCTTCCCCATATTGCGGCCTTCGAGAGAGACACTGTACTCGGCCCAATCGCCTACCAAGGCTCTTTTGAGAGGATGCCCTCCCCAACTGAGGGCAAATTTGATCGCGTATAACCCCAGCACTGCAACGATGGCAATGATGATTCCAAGAAAGATCGTTTTTTTGAATCTCGAAATCAATGACAAGGATATGACTGATTGCACCATTCGTTTGGCATCAGGCATGCGAACAGTGGCGGTACTTGTTCCGCATTTGACACAGACAACTTGTTCTGGACTGAGAGGCACCCCGCACTGTCGGCAGAATCTTTTATGGCCGGTGGGTTTTGCGCCACAAGACATGCAGGCGACCACCTGCTCGGAAGTCGGATTGCCACAATTCGTGCAGAACAACTGTTGAGGAGCCGAT
>ENA-UOOK01006992-UOOK01006992.1-fermentation-metagenome-genome-assembly--contig:-NODE-6992-length-10495-cov-2.778736_pt1 | contig 10495 bp, 9 predicted proteins | sample MGYA00245777_ERZ724023 | MGnify/ENA primary metagenome ERZ724023 (study PRJEB28704, sample SAMN03018312) | fermentation metagenome | biome: anthropogenic terrestrial biome; feature: soil; material... | reverse complement strand
TGTGGCGAAGAGTCGAGCCTCTATCACATCTCTTATGGACATCCGTCCGGACTATGCCAATATTGAACAACCCGATGGCAGTCTTGAACAGGTATCACCGGAAAGTGTTGCGAAAGGGAGTGTTATAGTGGTTAAAGCAGGGGAGAAAATTCCTTTGGACGGTATCGTGATTTCAGGCACTTCAACTCTGAATACTACGGCTTTGACGGGAGAAAGTCGTCCGCGTGAAGTGGAGACAGAGGATTCTGTGTTGAGTGGTTCGGTAAATATGACAGGACTGCTGAAAATCAGAACTACAGGTGTATATGGAGAATCGACTGTGGCTAAAATCCTGAATCTGGTGGAAAATTCGGATACGGGAAAGGCTGATACCGAAAAGTTTATTACACGATTTGCCCGTTATTACACACCTGTCGTAGTGGGGGCGGCGTTGCTTCTATCCGTTGTTCCGCCTGTTTTCTTCGGGGGAGAGTGGCGCGAATGGATTAACAGAGCACTTATCTTTCTGGTAATATCTTGTCCGTGCGCACTTGTGGTTTCGATTCCTCTGACATTTTTCGGAGGTATCGGAGGAGCATCTCGCCGAGGCATACTTGTCAAGGGTTCCAATTACCTTGAATCTCTTGCCAAACTTCGGACAGTGGTGTTCGACAAAACAGGCACGCTGACCAAAGGTTCTTTTGCAGTCACTGCAATTCATCCTGAAATAGTGGGGCAAAAAGAGCTTTTGAAACTTGCGGCAATGGCCGAGAGTTTTTCCGATCACCCCGTTTCAATCTCTTTGAGAAATGCGTACAAGTTGAAAATAGATAAATCCCGTGTCACAGATGTTGAGACTTTTGCAGGAAAAGGAATCAAGGCGATTGTTGACGGCAAATGCGTTCTGGCAGGGAATGACAAATTGATGGCGCAGTATGGCTTGGAAGCAAAGCCATGCGAATGCAGGGGGACTATCATCCATATAGCTGCAGATGGTGTATATCTCGGTCATATAGTCATTTCAGATGAGGTTAAACCCCAGTCGGCTCAGGCAATAGCTGCTATCAAGAAACTTGGAGTTGCCAAAACAGTCATGCTTTCCGGAGATCAAAAAGATGTAGCTGTTTCAGTGGCAGAATCCCTTAAAATAGACGAGGTGCATGCAGAACTCCTGCCTGACGGTAAGGTTGAAATGTTAGACACTCTGATGAAAAATGAAGTCAAAGATGGAAAACTTGCCTTTGTGGGTGACGGTATTAACGATGCTCCCGTGCTCAAACGTGCAGATGTAGGGATAGCAATGGGGGCTGCCGGGAGTGATGCGGCCATAGAAGCCGCCGATGTGGTCCTCATGGATGACAATCCCGTAAAAATCGCTGAAGCTATCTCTATTTCCCGCAAGACTCTCGGAATCGTACTTCAGAATATCGTATTTGCCATCGGTGTCAAACTCATAATGCTTGCACTCGGAGCTTTCGGCATTGCCAATATGTGGGAAGCTGTTTTTGCCGATGTAGGAGTCACGGTGATAGCCATACTCAATTCCATGAGGGCAATGAAATTAAATGATATAAAATAAATACAGGTTATGCTTAAACAATCCGAAATTTTAATCTCCGGGGCATTACTTACAATTGTCCTGATAGTCATATCATCTTTTAGCGCCGAAGGCCGTAAACGCAATTCTCCAGCCGCTACTGCCGACAAAGTGGTAATCGCATACGTCACGTCATGGAAAGATACTCGTGTCAATCCGGAATATCTGACCCATATCAATTATGCTTTCGGACATGTGACCGACAGTTTTGACGGTGTCCGCATCGATAATCCCAAACGACTTTCCAAAATAGTGAAACTCAAAAAGAAATATCCACACCTTAAAGTGATTCTTTCCATAGGTGGGTGGGGAAGCGGCAATTTCAGCGAAATGGCTGCAGATTCGCTCAATAGGCTGAGTTTTGCAAAAGATTGTGCAGCCAAAGTGAAGCAATATTCACTTGACGGAATAGATATAGATTGGGAATACCCTACAAGCAGTGTTGCAAAAATATCGAGCCATCCTGCCGATACTCAAAACTATACCAAGATGATGCGTGACATCCGCATGGCAATAGGCCCCTACAAAATATTGAGCCAGGCTACTTCCGCCCTTGCCAAATACATCGATTTTGAGGCCGTGGAGCCGTATGTGGACTATACTAATGTCATGTCGTATGACTTGGGATGGGCTCCATATCTCAATTCACCTCTTTATAAGTCTGAAAATGTGGAACACATCAGTGCGGATGACGCCGTTAATCTGCATCTTGCTGCCGGCATCCCTGCAGACAAGCTTGTGATGGGACTTGCTTTCTACGGGCGCGGAGAAAAGGGATTTCCGAGGAGCCGGGATTTGACCGAGGCGCATCTGACAAAAGGGGGATATACATTTCATTGGGACAATGAAGCAATGGTTCCGTATCTGACCAACTCGGCCGGACAACTCGCTTTCGGCTACGAAAACGAATCATCTCTTGCCCTTAAGTGCGAATATATTCTCTCTAAAGGGCTTAAAGGGGCGATGTATTGGTCTTACGATGGAGACAATGAGAGTGGAGACCTTCTCCGAACGGTGTTCATCACACTGAATGAGGATTGACAAATTCTGATTATTGGTAAATACCGTGCGGACTTGAAATTTGACGGATATTGTCTCCATAATTCCTCATTTTCAGTAGAATAATCTCATATAATACATTGCTGCTTTATGGCAGGCTGCTTTGCGGTCTGCCATTTTTTTTTAATTTTTAATGGTTTTTCATGCAAGGATTTCGCAAATGGGGATTTAATAGGGTGAGATCTCAAAGAACATTTAATTATTTAAGGAAAACTAAAAACGAATAAAAACGAACAACAATGAAAAAGATAAAAGAAATTTCGAAGATCATGGTAATCTGCCTTGCGGCACTTGGTTTTGTATTTACTTCATGCAATAAGACGACTACGGCTCTTAAAGTGACAAAAGATAAAGTCTCTGTTGCGGTCGGCGGCAAAGAAAGCATAGTAATCAGAGGAGGATCAACCCCTTACACCGTTACTTCGCAGGATGCTAAAGTTGCTACTGCTACATTGAACAGAAATAAAATCACCATTATCGGTGTAGCGGAAGGCAGCACAACCGTATCCGTAACAGACAAAAACAAGAAGTCGATCACAATCACTGTTACAGTAGGGAATGCAACAAGTGGCTTGACTTTTGATAAACGCTCCGTGTCTGTAGCAGTCGGTAAAGAGGAGAGTGTAACCGTAAGTGGAGGTACAGCCCCTTACACTGCCACTGTAAAGGATGCCGCAAATGCGACTGTTACCGTAAAAGACAAAACAATAACGATTAAGGGCGTTAAAGCCGGAAACACAATAGTTACAGTTACAGATAAGAACAAAAATAGCGGATCTATTTCCGTTATAGTAAAGTAGTAAAGTTAGTAGGTCTTTCATGACGGAAGTGTCGGTTTGTCTCAAAATCGATACTTCCGTTTGATTACATCAATTTGTGATGATAGTGGGGAAAGAAAAAGAGTCAGTTATTCTTGAAAAGGTCAGACGACACGAAAAAGATGCCGTGAAGGAGTTTTATACCCTTTATATAGGGTACCTTACGACAGTATGTTCCGGCTATATCACAGATAGGGAAGATGTGAAGGACATCCTTCAGGAAAGTTTCATGAAGATACTGAAAGCGATTGACACATTTAAGTATGTAGGAGAAGGTTCTCTGAAAGGATGGTGCACAAAGATTGTTGTCAACGAATCATTGAAATTTTTGAAGAAAAGTCAGAAGCGGAGCGTTTTTATTCGTCCTGTGAACAGCGATATGCCGGATATACAGACAGATTCGGAGCAGGAGACTGAACCTGACATAAAAGATGTTTCCACAGGTGTAATTTTGGAGATGATAAGATCTCTTCCGGTAGGATACAGAACCATATTCAATCTTTATGTGTTTGAGCATAAGAGCCATAAGGAGATAGCCTCTATTCTGAAAATATCCGAAGGCACTTCCGCCTCCCAATTTCATCGAGCCAAACAACAATTGGCCAGACAAATAAATGATTATAAATTATCAGAACAACATTGATATGAACACACATTGGACAGATATTCTCCGTGAAAAGATGGAAAGTCATCAGGAACCCGAACCTGAAGGGCTGTGGAGTGCCATTGAACAGAGAATAAATAACAGACATAGTATTATTTTCCGAAAAATAGGAATAGCGACTGCAGCGGCCGCTGCAGCAGTTCTTTTGCTTTTGTCCATATTAAATCACATCACCCCGACATTTAATGCACCTGTGATGAATGGAAAGAATCTGATAGTTGAGGCTCCCGCAAAGATTTCATATAGCCGGATAACTCGAGTTTCCGCCCCATTGCCCGTCGGGCATAAAATTGCACTAAACACCGATAACAGTGCCGAAAATGAGCATGATGCCGATATTGGTGGTGTTTCTTGTCGAGAAGTACCTGATAATGAGACGTATAATACAGGTAAAATCATTCCTGACACCATAATTACTTCTAATTCTCAAATGCCGAAAGCGGCAAAAAAAGACACTTCTGTCTCAGAAAAGATCTCCTTTCCGGATTTTGACACCCTTTTTGAGGACGAACATGACGATTTTCTTAACAAACAATACTCTTCCAATTGGCTTGCAGGCGTATATACGTCCAACCTGCCGATTGCTCCGACCAAGAGGGGAGGACTTCTTGCCGCTTCTGAACAAAGTCCGTTATATGACAGAGATTATCCTGTCGAGAAACAATACAGACTGCCTATAACTATCGGATTATCCGGAAGTTACAATTTTACAAAAAGATGGGGTTTCACAAGTGGCATAACTTATACAAGGCTTTCATCATTTTATGCTTACAAATCGGATGATTATTGTTACAAATCGGAACAAATCCTTCAGAATATCGGTATTGCGTGCAATGTAAACTACAATTTATGGTATTACAAGAGATTTTCTCTCTATGCCGCGGCAGGAGGTCTTGTCGAAAAGAACATATCAGGTAAGCTTTATATAGAGGAATCAATTGATAATAAATTAGTTACAAATATAAATGATTCGTTTATCATAAAGCAGTTGCAATGGGCTGTGTCCGCCTCGGCAGGGTTGAAATATAAACTGACCGAAAGGATAGGTTTGTATTTTGAACCGGGAGTAACCTACTATTTTGACAATAGTGCGGACACGGATACATATTATATGGACAATCCATTGAATTTTTGCCTGAAAATCGGGCTCAGCTTTTCGCTCTCCTCCATATAAGAAACTCTTTTTTCTGCTGTAGAAAGTTATTCTTGCAATATATGGATGTTTTCTTAACTTTGTAAAAAAATTACCAAACAATCCACTATATGAGACGTTTTTTCCTTCCTATCGCCGCTCTTTTCATTTTCTTATTTTCAGGTACAGTTGAAGCACAGATTCTCATAACCGAGGATATGTTTGCACCTCAAAAGCTCACTATAAAAGCCACTGTCCTGGATGAAAGCAACGGAGAGCCTGTGAGTTATGCCTCCGTATATCTAATTCCCAAAGGAGATACCACCATTTCTCATTTCACACTTTCCGATACAACCGGCGTGGCCACTATTCCTGAAGTGATGAAAGGAACATATACGTTTGTAGTAGAGCTGCTTGGATATAAGACATACACAAAAGAACAGTTTTTCGATTATAAGAGGAAGGACCTTGGAGAAATCAAGCTTGCCGTTGATAAAGAAGCACTTGAAGCTGCCAGAATCTCAGTTGCGGCTAATTCGATTATCGTAAAGCAGGACACGATTGAATACAACGCATCCTCCTTCATGGTGTCACAGAATGCCAATCTGGGGGATCTCCTCAAAAAGATGCCGGGAATTGAGGTCTCAAAAGACGGCAGTGTCAAAGTAAACGGACAGGACATTTCAAGAATTACCGTCAACGGACGTACGTTTTTCTTCGATGACAAAAAGTCGGCTCTTGATAATCTTCCCGCCAAGATGGTCTAAAAGGTAAAGGTGATTGACAAGAACTCCGAAACGTCTCAATTTTCAGGAATAGAAGACAAAGAGAAGGAAAAAGAGATGGACATAACCCTCAAAAAGGAGTTTGAAGAGGGGTGGTTCGGCAATGCCAAGTTATCGGGAGGAACGACACTTGTCGATAAGAGCAAAGATCCTCTGATAGATGGCAGAGGAGTGCTCTACAATGGAAACGCAATGGTGGCGGCATACAACAAAAAGACTCAGGTCACCACCATTCTCAATGCCAACAATGTGGCAGCCGGTGATGCTCTGCTGATGTTCGTCGGTTCTGACGGAGAAGAACCTCAGTCGATGAATGTAGGACTTCCTTCTACCTACCAGGCAGGTGTCAATCTGAACACCACGGTCATTAAAGGGATGGAAACCGATGCATCCGCCAACTTTGTCCGTTCACTTTCCTTAGATAAACAGCTCTCGACAAGGACTACGTTTGTTGATGACAACTATAATCTGAATACCATATCATCAAGCGAGAATTCCGGAACAAGCAATAAGGCAAAAGCTATAGCAAGAATAAAAAACACTCGAAGAGATAAATTCATGATTGATCTGAACGAGAACTTCACCTATACATCAGGATTTACCAGATCACAGACACAATCCTCAACAAGTGACGACAACTCTGTTCTGAACAGTTCGACCGGAATCAGGAATTCCGATTCAAGGGCGAGAAGCCTTACCTCGGCTTTATCTCTCGGATCAAAGAATCTTGGAAAGAAAAACAGGTCTCTGACTATGACGGTCGTCCATTCTCTGTCCCTTACAAAGCAGGATGACAACGAATATTCAGCCCTCACAGGCAAGGTCAATGAGACCAAAGACCTAAATTATGACATCGATAACGATGTCAATACGGTGAGGACAAATATCAACTATGTTGAACCGATATCCGAGAACTGGAATATATCATTGGGACTCACAGGGGTATATCAGAAAAATGTGACAGACAAAAAGGCCTTTGACAATATCTCCAAGACACATGATGATTATTATTCCGCTTTTTCCGACAACAAGAGCATTTCCGGAACAGGAAAGCTTCTGATGCAATACAAAAAAGGGAGAAACAACATACAGTTCGGCGCAAGTGCCCAGACCATACTGAACGAAATATATTCCAAATCATTCGGAGTTTCCACAACCACCGGGAAAGGCGAATGGTATAACAATATTTCTCCTTTTTTACAGCTCTCATTTTTAGTAAGGAGTGTAAATATGAGATTATTTTATCAGGGGACAAGTTACGAGCCGAACCGCAAGTATATTCTCCCCGTACTCGATATTTCCAATCCTGTCTATATAAGTACAGGCAATATTTACCTTGTTCCAAGGTTTAGCAACAGCATAAATATGAGTATCAGCAGAAACAATAAAAAGACCTTCTCATATCTTAACTGCTTTATGTTTGGTTTCTACAACATGAGAGATGTGGTTACAGCAAGCTGGTTTGACGACAATGGCGTCAGATATTCGGTGCCTGTCAATTCTCAAAAGCCTTCGTTCTACTTCTCTCCATACTTGACATACAACCTGCCGTTGGGCAAGGAACAGAAATTCAGAATATCGACAAGCTTGTCTCCTTCATTTTCAAAGAGAGTCAGCTATCAGAGCACAGAAATATTGAAAGGTATCGATATCGACACGTTTAACTATGCCGATTTTATGAATGAGTTCTGGGGAGACGAGAAAGGAAGCAACTTCTATTCGGGCAAGAGCGGTTTTAAAGAGAGCCTTACAACGTCTTTTTCTCTTTCGGGAAGTCTGAGCCTGTCATATAAATTGACCGATTTCACCACCAGGGCATCGTATTCCGGGGGGCTCAACTCTACACATTATTCACTCAATTCCAAGGCTGACTTATTGACAAGAACACACTCTTTCAGCGTATCTGAAGAATATGTCACTTCAAATCAATGGGAATTCAATACCGATTTCAGATATACTTTCTACAAAGGATACGCCTCGGGATATGACAGACCTCAATATGCGTGGAACCTGTCAATCTCTAAAGATATCAAAGCCATATCATTGAGTCTGGAAATAGTGGATATTCTCAATACTACCAAGAACTCCAGACACTATGTTACTGAAAATTACATAGAAGACAGCTATTCCCTCATAATGGGAAGACGCTTCCTGTTCGGTATCAAATGGAGTTTCGGCAAAATGAACTCCGCCAATGCACAGAAATCGCAGAGAGCGGCGTTTGATATGGCCTTCTGATGTCGCAAATATGAGCGATGTAGTATATGATATTCATTTTGAATAGATTATCTGTCGCAAACCGGGAAGGTTTGAAGTCCCTCTTTAAACTCAAATGATTTATGTACGCCGGATTATTGCAAAGCATGCGCGGCAAAAAGGGACTTCCATCATACTGATTCACGGTGAAGGCTCCGGTTTTAAATTTATTTTAGAAAAATTTGTAAATAATAATTATTCTAAATAACTTTGTGCCGTGGAAAGAAAAACCAATCATAATTATAATTAAGAAGCTGATGATAAAAGATGTAGAACAAATAAGAGGAATACTCAAGAATCATAATTTGAAGTCCACACCTCAAAGAGTGGTTATTTATCAGATAATGAGCAAATTGGGTCACGCATCGGCGGATATGATATATGGTGAGATTTCAGATCAGTTTCAGTCGTTGACTGTAGCTACCATCTATAACGTACTCGATTCGTTTGTGGAGGTCGGGCTGCTTAAGCGCAGACTTAGTTCTAACAACAAAATGTACTTTGATGTGAATACTTACAATCATTGTCATCTGTATAGTCAATCTCAGGAAAGATATACTGATTATGATGATCCTCAATTGATTGGGATGCTTGAACAATATTTTGGGAACAAAAAACTCAAAAATTTTGAATTGTCCGGCGTGGAAATTCAGTTGAACGGACACTTCAAGAAGTAGAACGGCACAATATGCAAAAAATAAAATATTAATATCAAAAACTTTAAATCAAACAATTATGGCAACATTAAAAGGTTCTAAAACAGAACAAAACCTGCTGAAATCATTTGCAGGTGAATCACAAGCACGTAACAGATATACTTTCTTTGCAAGCGCAGCCAAAAAAGAAGGGTTTGAACAAATTTCTGCAATTTTCACGGAAACTGCAGAACAGGAGAAAGAACACGCCAAAAAATTCTTCAAATATCTTGAAGGAGGAGTGGTTGAAATTACAGCCTCTTTCCCTGCAGGAATTATTGCCACCACTGCTGAAAATCTGAAAGCTGCCGCTGAGGGTGAAAACGAAGAATGGAGCATTTTGTATCCGGAATTTGCAAAAATTGCAGAGGAAGAGGGATTTACCGAAATAGCAAATACTTTCAAGAAAATCGCATTGGTTGAAGCCGAACATGAAGCACGCTACACCAAATTGTACAACAATGTTGTAAATGGGACAGTATTTGAGAAAGAAGAGGAAGTTGTATGGCAATGCCGTAACTGCGGATTTGTTCACAAAGGGAAGAAAGCTCCGGACAAATGCCCTGCATGCCAGCATCCTCAATCTTATTTTGAAGTGAAGAAAAATAATTATTAGGATTCTTTTTGCTATTTTTGTGTTATGAAACAAGAACAGAAAGATAGCACCATACATACCCTCTCTGCGGACGAGGTTACCGACAATACAAAGGGTTACGCCCTTGTGACAGGAGCCTCTTCGGGAATGGGAAGAGAATATGCCCGTGAACTTTACGCTCTCGGGCATAATTTGATTATAGTGGCACGCAAAAGTGAAGACATTGACAATGTGCGTGACGAATTGCTGTCATCTGACGGCTCCAAGACAGATGTAATATCCATAGCTCTTGATCTCGCTCTGCCTCAATCATCCGACATCCTTTATGAACAGGTCGCGGATAAGCGGATAGATATTCTGATTAACAATGCGGGTGTGTTTGAATACGGTGATGTGGTCCGTACGGACATAGATGATCTGTCTCGAATGCTGATTCTGCACAATTACACACTTACACGCCTTTGCCGACATTTTGTCTTGCCTATGAAGGAGAGGGGATATGGTTATATTCTCAATATATCTTCGCTTACTTGCTGGATGCCCTATCCCGGATTGGCCATGTATAGCGCCACAAAGCGGTTCAACAAGTCTTTTTCACGCTCACTCAGAGTTGAACTCAAAGGTTCGGGGGTCTCTGTCACGACAGCATATTTCGGAGCCGTGTCCACCAATCTTTTTCCTCTGAGCGACAAGCTTCGCAACATCGCTATCAACACAGGCATTATGATTACCGCTAAAAAAGCCGCACACAGAGCATTGAAGGCCATGTTTCATAAACGCGCCAATGTCATGCCCGGGGCAATAAATTATGTGGCAATACCGTTTCTCGTGATTCTCCCCAATTGGTTTCTGAATTTTCTTGACAAAAAAGTGTTGGCAAGGTTTAAATTTTGCTAATTTTGCGCACTTATTGCA
>ENA-UOOK01006991-UOOK01006991.1-fermentation-metagenome-genome-assembly--contig:-NODE-6991-length-10495-cov-5.634866_pt1 | contig 10495 bp, 11 predicted proteins | sample MGYA00245777_ERZ724023 | MGnify/ENA primary metagenome ERZ724023 (study PRJEB28704, sample SAMN03018312) | fermentation metagenome | biome: anthropogenic terrestrial biome; feature: soil; material... | reverse complement strand
AGGGCTCCACCTATTATGCTGTAGCCCTTGCGGTACGCCGGATTGTGGAAGCCATCCTCCGGAATGAGAATTCCATTCTGTCTGTCTCATCTCTGATGAAGGGGCAGTATGGGGTGGAGGATGTGTGCCTCAGCTTGCCATCCGTGGTCAATGAGAAGGGATTGTCCCGCATATTGGAGCTGCCTCTCGGCGAGGAGGAGATCGAAGGATTCCGCCATTCCGCCGGAGTTTTGAAAGAGTTTCTGAAACAGATCGAAATCTAAAACTTCCTGTGGAGGAATCAGGGCAATTGGTTACTTGCATTATTTACCCCGGCAATATCATCGCCACATAGTTCAACTTTGCTTAATAACTCTCTCTATTTCTGCTGTTCTCTTCTATATGGCAATACAACATTACCGGCTTTTAAAAACTGTCGTTTTGGTATAAGATAATAGTGGGGAGATACCATGAAGAGAACAGTTTTTTTGGTGGATATGAATGCGTTTTTTATCAGCTGCGAGACGACAAAGAATCCGGAGCTGGCGGGACGGCCCGCCGCTGTGGCCGGAGATCCGAAAAACCGAAGCGGGATTATCCTGGCAGCCAATTATGAAGCCCGGAAATATGGAGTGAAAACAACCATGCTTCTGCATCGGGCGAGAAAGCTATGTCCGGATATCCTCCTGGTTCCCCCGGATCATGCCTTTTATGAAAGGAAATCCCGGGAGGTTATGGAACTGTTGTCCCGTTATTCCCCGGTGATTGAGCAGAACAGCATTGACGAGGCATGGCTGGATATGACGGGCTGTGAAGCGTTATTCGGTCCCCCACTGGAGTCTTCCCGCCGGATCATGGCGGAAATCCGGAGAAAGCCGGGTCTGATGTGTTCCATTGGGATTTCGGAAAATAAATTCCTGTCCAAGATGGCTTCCGATATGAAAAAGCCCATGGGCATTACGGAGCTGTGGAAGGAAGATGTCCCTGAAAAGCTTTGGCCTTTGCCGGTGGGAGCTATGTACGGGGTGGGAACGCAAACGGCGGAAAAGCTGAATGGACTGGGGATTGAAACCATCGGACAGCTTGCATGCTTCCCGGAGGAGCTTCTGAGAGAGAAATTCGGCAAGGGAGGAACGGAGCTGTACCGGCTGGCCAACGGAATCGACCCGTCGAAGGTGACTCCCCACGCTGAGCATGAAATGAAATCCATCGGAAAATCCACCACACTGAGCACAGATATCCGTGATATCGCGGAAGCGGAGAAAACTCTCTACCGTCTGGCGGATTCCATCGGCACCTCTGCCAGAAAGCATGGCAAGAAAGGCCGCACCGTACAGATTACTATAAAGTATTCCGATTTTCATACCATAACACGGCAGAAAGGAATCCGTGCCACTTACCTTACAAAGGAGATCTATACAGCTGGTACGGAGCTTCTGCGGCAGAACTGGAACCGGAATAAGCCAGTGCGCCTGCTGGGCATCAGTATCAGCGGATTTGACGCGGACTCTGCGGCAGATCAGATCTCGCTGTTTGACACACCCGGAGGGGAACAGAGTACAAAGCAGGAAAAGCTGGAAAGGACGGTGGACCGGATTCGGGAGAAACATGGCGTTTTTGCCATTCGTCCCGCCATATTATTTGCTGACAGGGACGACGAATCGGATTCATGAGTTTCTTTGGTGGGATACTTGGATTCCTTTGGCCTCTTTTACATTGAAAAATAGAGCTTTTCCGACTTGTCTCCCAACATGTTTTGCTGCCCATTTTCATAAGATTGTAAAAAGGGGCGTGTGAGACATGAAAATAGGATTTGCGCAGACAAAAAGCAGGGAAGGGTTTTCGGAAAATCTGGAGGAATGTCTGGATTTCATGACGCTGGCCGGAAAGCTGGGAGTGAATCTTCTTTGCTTCCCGGAAATGCATTTAACGGACTTTTTCCTGTCCCGTGCGGATCATCATTATCCGTTTCAGTATGCGGAAGGGATCCCCGGCCCGACAGTGGAGCGATTTCAGAAAGCTGCCAGAGAGCAAAAAATGGCAGTCGTCCTGAACTATATGGAACAGTTCAACTATGAATATTACAGCTCCTCTCCCGTCATAGACAGTTCCGGCAAGCTATTGGGGGTATCCCGTATGGTACATATTCCCCAGATCATGGGATATTGTGCACAGAGCTATTTTACGCCTAGCTGCGGGGATTTTCAGGTATACAATACGAAATTCGGAAAAGTGGGAGTTCTGGTTTCCTTTGACCGGCATTTTCCGGAAGCGACGCGTGCCCTGACATTGCGGGGAGCTGATATTATCCTGATTCCCGGCTTTATCGCGGAAGGACAGGATCCGGATATGTATCGGGCGGAGCTGCGGACCATTGCCTATCAGAATTGTCTGTATGCCGGCATGTGCAGCCGTGTGGGAGAGGAGGACGGGACCCGATTTATTGGGAAGAGCATGCTGGCCGGTCCGGATGGGGACATTCTTGTGGAAGGATCTGCGGAATCTGAGCTGGTGGTGGCAGATATTGATCTGGCTGCGGCCCGGTGCCGGCATAAGGAAAACCCTTATCTGACCCTTCGACGGCCGGACGAATATTTATATATTGTGCGAAACTGCTGAACAGACTGCTGATCCGTGATCCTGCCGGCTGTGCCGGAAAACCTGTCAATATGGATTGCAGGGATTGCATTGATTGCTGAAACAAAAGAACCGGAAACGGTGAATTACAGAAAGCGGGAGTTTTTCATGTCATTGAACATTGTATTGGTGGAACCGGAGATTCCACAGAACACCGGCAATATTGCCAGAACATGTGCAGTAACGGGGGCGGTCCTTCATCTGGTAAAGCCTCTTGGCTTTTCCCTGGAGGATCGCTATTTGAAACGTGCCGGTCTGGATTACTGGCACTTTCTGGACATCCGACAGCATGAGTCACTGGACGATTTTTTCAGGGATTATCCTACAGGAGATTTCTATTTTTGCACCACCAAAGGTGAACGTTCCTATACGGAGGTTTCCTATACGGAAAACAGCTTTCTGTTTTTCGGCAAGGAAACGGCGGGCCTGCCGGAAAGTCTGCTGGCAGCCAACTACGACAAGGCCATTCGGATTCCCATGATCCCCGGCGCACGGTCCCTGAATCTGTCCAATTCGGTGGCAATTGTTTTGTATGAAGCCATGAGACAGCTTGATTTTACCGGATTGAAGCGGGAAGGCGCCCTGACCGGGAAAGGCAGCATAAACTCATAAATTCATAAATCCGGTATAATGCAGCTATTTCCAATCGTTAATTGACATTTCATAATTTTGGGGTATACTGATATTGGGATGATATGGATATTTGGAGCTTCCAAATATGATTCGCATCTGTTTATGAAAGGAGAGAGTGATTATGAAAAAAGCACTGACCATAGCCCTGACATTTTTGCTTCTGCTTCTTTTGGTCATGCCCACCTATGCGAAAAGAATGGATTCCCTTGATGAGTTGCTTGCTCCATATCAGGCTATGATTGATAAGCTCAATGAGGAATTGGGATCAGCCATATATATTCCGGAGAAGAACAAGGTGAAGGTATATCAGAACATCAAGGATAAGACTCCCAAAGAAGTCGAAGAGATGCTCAGAAAGCAGTATCAGGACTATATTGCGGATGATTCACCCAACTCAGGCGGGATACATGAGAAGGATGATATGACAGAGGATCCAATGCCCAGTGGGGATCCGTATGATTTTAAAGTGATATGGACGGGGCAGCCTGAAAGTGCAGAGGAAGCTGTGCAGTCGGCACATTGAAAGACTGTGGAAGGCTGTAAAAGGTTGTAAAACTCTTCCTGTAAATTCCTGTCAATCAAATGCCCTTAAGCAGGACACAAATATTGGACTCTGCTTAAGGGTGTTATTTTGGAGCATTTCCGGAACAATAATAAGCATCCAATCCGTCGTCGGGCGTAAGCCTGCCTGACAACCAACCTGTGCGGCACTATTGAATTTTCATCTGTGGTATAGTAAAATAACATTGACAAGGAGTTAACAAGAGGTGTCATGCAGATTAATTAGAAGGAGTGATCATATGAATAAAAAAACACTGGAAGACATTCCGGTAAGCGGTAAGAAAGTTCTGGTCCGTGTGGATTTCAATGTTCCGCTGGATAAAGGGCACAATATCACCGATGATACCAGAATCCGCGCTGCGCTTCCCACTATCCGGTATTTACTTGATCATAATGCGAAGGTGATTCTGATGTCCCATCTGGGAAGGCCGAAGGGAACCGGCTTTGAACCGGATTTCAGCATGGCTCCCGTGGCAAAGCGGCTGAGTGAGCTGTTGGGCATGGAAGTTCATGCGGCGGAGGATGTCATCGGGGACAGCGCAAAATCGCTGACAGGAAATATACAGGAAGGCGAAGTGGTACTGCTTGAGAATCTTCGCTTCCACAAAGAGGAAAAGAAGAACGATCCCGGATTTGCCAAGGAGCTGGCAGGGTTTGGGGAGGTTTACATAAATGACGCGTTTGGCACAGCTCACCGCGCGCATGCTTCCACGGAGGGCGTAGCTCATTATCTGCCTGCTGCTGCCGGGTATCTTATGAAAAAGGAACTGGATATTCTGGGTGCGGCTCTGGACAATCCGGAGCACCCGTTCGTGGCAATTCTGGGCGGCGCCAAGGTTTCCGACAAGATCGGCGTGATCCGCAACCTGATCAATAAGGTGGATACCCTGATCATCGGAGGAGGGATGGCTTACACCTTTTTCAGGGCAATGGGTTATGAAATAGGGAAATCCCTTCTGGAGGAAGACAAGGTTGCATTGGCAGAAGAACTGATGCAGGAAGCAAAGGACAAAAATGTGAAATTGCTGCTCCCTTCCGATACGGTGATCGCAGAGGAATTCAGCAATGATGCGAAAAATCGGGTCGTCTCAAGCGATGCCATTCCGGCAGGCTGGCAGGGACTGGATATCGGCCCTGCATCCGGGAAAGAGTTCGGAAGGGAAATTGAAAAAGCAAAACTGGTGGTTTGGAACGGTCCCATGGGGGTATTTGAAATGCCGGCTTTTGCAAAGGGAACCGAAGCGATTGCCGATGCCATGAGCCGATGTGACGGGACGACAATTATCGGCGGAGGCGATTCCGCTGCAGCCGTAAAGAAACTGGGCTATGGCGACAAGATGACCCATATTTCCACCGGAGGCGGTGCATCCCTGGAGTTCCTGGAAGGCAAGGAGCTGCCCGGTGTTGCGGCACTGAACGATAAATAAAGGAGAGTGCGGTTATGAGAAGACCGATTATCGCAGGAAACTGGAAAATGAACAAGACGCCGGACGAAGCTGCCGCCATGATAAAGGAGCTGGTTTCGCTGGTAAAGGACGCAGAGGCAGAAGTGGTGATCTGTGCGCCGTTTCCTGATATTCCGGCTTTGAAGAAAGCGGCATCAAAATTGTGGCTGCTTTTGATAACAATGATGCTGTTATCGGAAGCGAGGCCGGAGGGAAAAAGATTTTTCCCGTGAGTAAAATGGACGATCTCTGCAAACGTCTGAGCATCCATATCGGGATTATCACCGTACCAGCGGCTTACGCTCAGGAAGCCTGCGATGTTCTGGTATCCTGCGGGATTCTTGCCATATGGAATTTTGCTCCGGTTCATTTGGTAGTGCCCCCTCACATTATTTTGCAGAATGAAAACATGGCGGCTTCTCTTGCCGTTTTATCCACCCGGCTGGAAGAGCAGCTTAACAAAGCCAACACAACACTTTAGATAGGAGAGAATCATGATGAAAGCAAATCAGGAAATCAAAGCGGGAATCGTCGACAGCGTGGAAGCTTTGACGGTGAAAATCGCCGAAGTCAAAAAGGCCCAGCAGAGGTTTTCCGCCTATACCCAGGAGCAGGTAGATAAAATCTTTTTGGCTGCGGCTACCGCCGCCAACCAGGCGCGTATCCCCCTGGCCAAAATGGCTGTGGCAGAAACCGGCATGGGCGTGGTGGAAGACAAGGTCATTAAAAACCACTATGCCGCCGAATATATTTACAATGCTTATAAAAACACTCAGACCTGCGGCGTTATTGAAGAAGACCCCGCTTATGGCGTTAAGAAAATTGCCGAGCCCATCGGCGTCATCGCGGCAGTTATCCCCACCACAAACCCGACCTCTACCGCTATTTTCAAAACGCTGATTGCTCTGAAAACCAGAAACGGTATTATTATCAGCCCTCACCCCAGAGCCAAACAGAGCACTATTGCCGCCGCTAAGGTCGTTCTGGACGCCGCCGTGGCAGCCGGCGCTCCCGAGAGGATCATCGGCTGGATTGATGTTCCGTCCCTGGATTTAACCAACACGGTCATGAAGGAAGCGGATATTATTCTGGCTACCGGCGGCCCCGGTATGGTCAAGGCCGCTTACTCTTCCGGCAAACCCGCCGTCGGTGTTGGTGCCGGCAATACCCCCGCTATCATCGACGACACGGCCGATCTTCTGGTGGCCGTCAACTCCATCGTTCACTCCAAAACCTTTGACAACGGCATGATCTGCGCCTCCGAACAGTCTGTGATTGTTCTGGATAAGGTGTATAATGAAGTCAAGAAAGAATTTAAAGCCCGCGGCTGCTACTTTCTGAACGCCGACGAAACCGAAAAAGTCAGAAAGACCATTTTGATCAACGGCGCATTAAACGCCAAGATTGTCGGCCAGTCTGCCTTCAAAATTGCGCAGCTTGCTCAGGTGGAAGTGTCTGAGGATACCAAGATCCTGATCGGCGAGGTATCCAGCGTAGAGCTTTCCGAGGAATTCGCTCATGAAAAGCTTTCGCCGGTGCTTGCCATGTATAAGGCAAAGGATTTTGCCGACGCACTAAACAAGGCGGAACGCCTGATTGCCGACGGCGGCTTTGGCCACACTTCTTCTCTGTATGTCAACGCCGTCACCGAAAAAGAGAAAATCACGGAATTTTCCGCCCGCATGAAAACCTGCCGTATCCTGATCAATACCCCGTCCTCCCAGGGCGGTATCGGTGACCTGTACAACTTTAAGCTGGCCCCCTCCCTTACTCTGGGCTGCGGCTCCTGGGGCGGCAACTCGGTATCCGAAAACGTCGGCGTAAAGCACCTGATCAACATCAAAACCGTTGCCGAGAGGAGAGAGAATATGCTGTGGTTCAGAACGCCGGGTAAGGTATATCATAAAAAGGGCTGTCTGCCCGTTGCTCTTGATGAATTAAAAAATGTCATGGGCAAGAAAAAGGTCTTTATTGTTACCGACTCTTTCCTATACAATAATGGGTACACCAAGTGCATTACCGACAAGCTGGACGAAATGGGAATCCGGCATACCACCTTCTACGATGTCGCTCCCGATCCGACCCTGGCCTGTGCAAAAGAGGGAGCCGCGGCGATGAACGCTTTCCGGCCCGACTGCATCATCGCTTTGGGCGGTGGTTCTGCTATGGACGCCGGCAAGATCATGTGGGTGATGTATGAACATCCGGAAGCGGACTTCATGGATATGGCTATGCGTTTTATGGATATCCGCAAGAGAGTATATACCTTTCCGAAAATGGGTGAGAAAGCGTACTTTATCGCGGTTCCTACCTCGGCCGGCACCGGAAGCGAGGTAACTCCCTTCGCGGTTATCACCGACGAGAAAACCGGCATTAAGTATCCTCTTGCCGATTACGAGCTACTCCCCAACATGGCAATCATCGACGCCGACCTGATGATGAATATGCCCAAAGGCTTAACCTCGGCATCCGGTATCGACGCCATGACCCACGCGCTGGAAGCTTACGCCGCTATGCTGGCTACTCCTTACACCGACGGTCTTGCCCTGCAGGCACTCAAGCTTATCTTCAAGTACCTGCCCCGGTGCTACGACAACGGCGCAAACGATCCGGAGGCCAGAGAAGAAATGGCCAATGCTTCCACTATGGCCGGCATGGCGTTTGCCAACGCGTTCCTCGGCGTGTGCCACTCCATGGCTCACAAGCTGGGCGCGTTCCACCATCTGCCTCACGGTATCGCCAATGCGCTGATGATCAACGAGGTCATCAAGTTCAACGCCAGTGAAACTCCGAAGAAGATGGGCACCTTCCCGCAGTATGCTTATCCCCACACCCTGAGAAGATATGCCGAGGTTGCTGAAACTCTCGGAATCTCCGGCAAGAACGATCAGGAGAAAATAAACGGACTGCTTAACGCTATCGACGATCTAAAAGCCAAAATCGGCATCAAAAAGACCATCAGGGATTACGGCGTTGATGAAAAAGATTTTCTCGATCGCCTGGATGCCATGACGGAACAAGCCTTTGACGACCAGTGCACTGGTGCAAACCCCCGTTATCCGCTGATGAGCGAGATCAAGCAAATGTATTTAACTGCTTACTACGGAAAATAAGCTTCTTTCCGGTTTTTGCGGAAACCCGACTATTGATTTTGATCCTGGTGGGCGCTTTTTTAAAACATCCGTCGGGCAATATGCAAACAATCCTGTTCTCCGCTTAGATCTGAAAGAAATTCGTGCACGAAATGCAGTGAACTATTAATAAGGAGGAATAACGGTATGAAACTGGACAGAGTGATTGCGGTCAGAAACGATAAGACCGTATATCGTGATGAAAATCTGGCGATCAAGGTATTTAACGAAAATTATTCCAAGGCAAACGTGCTCAATGAAGCGCTTAACCAGGCCAGGGTAGAGGATATTGGCCTGAATATTCCGAAAATTATAGAGGTTACCAAAATAGACGGTAAGTGGGCTATTGTTTCAGATTATATCGAGGGAAAAACCCTTGACCGCTTAATGGAGGAAAACCTCGACAAGCTGGACGAATATCTGGAGCTGTTTGTGGATCTTCAGCTGGATATTCACAGTAAAAAATCTCCGCTTTTAAACCGTCTGCGCGACAAAATGCATCGCAAAATAGACGAAACCGGTCTGGATGCCACCACCCGATATGAGATGCATATGCGCTTGGACGGCATGCCCAAACACAATAAGGTTTGCCACGGCGATTTTAACCCCGGTAACATCATTATCGGCAAAGACGGCAAAGCCTATATTATTGACTGGTCCCACGTGACCCAGGGTAATGCCAGCGCCGATGTGGCAAGAACCTATCTGCTGTTTTCCTTGCAGGGTAAAGCGGAGCTTGCTGACAAATATCTGAAGCTGTTCTGCTTAAAAAGCGATACCCCCCGCCAGTATGTGGAAAAGTGGCTGCCAATCGTGGCCGCGTCCCAGTCAGTAAAAGGAAAGACAGAGGAAGTAGAGTTTTTACGGCGCTGGATCAACGTGGTAGATTACGAGTAGAGTTTATTGCTTCAGAAGCACAGGGGCCTGTTTCCGCCCAAACCGACGGAAACAGCGCCTGTAAGCTTTCGTTTTGAATGCAGAAAGGACGGTCCTGATTTTATGAAGGTTTCTATTTGTGTTTGCACTGCCTGCCATCTGAAAGGTTCCAAAGCGATTGTCGATGAGCTCCAGAAGCTGGTGGCTCAAAAGGGACTGGATGATAAGGTAGAGCTGAAAGCCTCTTTTTGCAAAGGGGACTGTGACGATGGCGTCTATGTAACCGTAGACGGCAAAGGCTTTTCCATAAAGCCTGAAGGAATTGCCGGCTTTTTTGAAAAGGAAATCGCCGCGCGCGTGAAATAAACCGGAAAGGTCTGGCTTTGCTTATGAACATTTATGTTTGTGTGGGAAGCTCCTGCCATCTGAAAGGCTCTTACAATATCATCAACCTGATGAAGGAAAACTTAGCCAAACACGGGCTGACCGATAAGGTCGGCCTTTCGGCTGCGTTTTGCCTAGGGCAATGTACCAACGGAGTGACCATCAAGGTGGATGACGAGATTATCTGCGGAGTTTCTCCCGAGAATTTTTCGGAAATATTTGATAGGTACGTACTCAAAATGATGTAAAGTAATGTCGCTTTACATAGTGATTTCCTTTAATTAGATAAAGAGGGATGGGCATGAACAGCTATATCCAATTTAAAAAAGCCAACTGTAAAAACTGCTATAAATGTATTCGCCACTGTCCGGTGAAATCCATTAAATTTTCCGACAACCAGGCTAACATTGTCCACGACGAATGTATTTTATGCGGCATGTGCTTTCTTGCCTGCCCTCAAAACGCCAAGCAGGTCCGGGACGACGGGCATCAGCTTTTGGGCTTTATCAGCGCGCAGGAAGACGTTTATATCATCATAGCCCCTTCCTATGCCGCATGGTATGAGGGATATGCGCTTTCAGACATTGCCGCCGCCTTTCACAGGCTGGGCGTGAAGGGCGTTTTTGAAACCGCTTTGGGCGCCGCCATTGTGAAAACGGAGTATGAGAAACTGATTGACAGCGGTGAAAAAAGCCTTTTGATCTCCTCCTGCTGCCACACGGTGAATACTTTAATCGAAAAGCATTATAAAAACGCCCTCCCCTATCTGGCGGACGTTGTTACCCCCATGCAGGCCCACGGGGCGGAGATCAAAAAGGCGCATAAGGGCTGCAAGGTGGTGTTTGTGGG
>ENA-UOOK01006990-UOOK01006990.1-fermentation-metagenome-genome-assembly--contig:-NODE-6990-length-10495-cov-13.161782_pt1 | contig 10495 bp, 8 predicted proteins | sample MGYA00245777_ERZ724023 | MGnify/ENA primary metagenome ERZ724023 (study PRJEB28704, sample SAMN03018312) | fermentation metagenome | biome: anthropogenic terrestrial biome; feature: soil; material... | reverse complement strand
AGGGTATTGATGCGAGCTATCATTACGAGGGATACAATGTCTATAAAACAGAAAACCTCAAAAACGGGTAGTAAATTAAGACCGCCGTTATATTCGACCAGATCGACCTGAGCTTTTCAGCACTCAGTATGAGATGCAATAGTGAGTGAAGCAGAGTTCTTTGGCGGATGGAGTAGTTCTGTGGATGGCGCATAGGTGAGTAGCATGAGAGCTAATAGCCATGAACAATAAGGGAGGCAGAGATAGCCTATGGCAATGACAAATGGAAGCAACACGGCTTCGATAGGCTTCGAGCAGCAAATCTGGGCGGCAGCAGATATTCTCCGCGGTAACATGGATGCCGCTGAATATAAACATGTCGTGCTGGGGCTGATTTTTCTCAAATACATCTCGGACAAGTTCGAGGAGCGTTACCTCGAACTCGAAGCTGACCATGACGACGTGGAGGATAAGGACGCCTATACCGAAGTTAATGTGTTTTTCGTGCCTCCATCAGCGCGATGGAGTGTCATATCCGAAGCCGCTCACAAAGAAGAAATAGGTATGGCCATCGACAATGCTATGCGGGCGATTGAAAAAGAAAACAAGCGATTGAAAGACGTTCTGCCAAAAAACTACGCTCGCGGCGATCTGGATAAGCGCCGCCTTGGGAACGTTGTTGACCTGTTTACCAACATTAAGATGATAGAACATGGTACAGATAAGGATATCCTTGGTCGCACCTACGAGTATTGCCTTGCCAAGTTCGCCGAGCAGGAAGGCAAGCGAGCGGGAGAATTCTACACGCCGTCTTGCGTAGTCCGGACACTTGTAGAAGTTTTACAGCCGTTTGAGGGACGCGTGTATGACCCATGCTGTGGCTCGGGCGGTATGTTTGTTCAGTCCACGGATTTCGTTAAGAGCCATTCCGGTAACATTGGCAACCTTTCCGTCTATGGACAGGATGCCAATCCGACTACGCGAAAGATGGCTTTAATGAACCTCGCCATTCGGGGAATTGAGGCCGATCTTGGCGGTTACAGTGCTGATACTTTCCATAACGACTTGCACAAGACGCTGAAAGCGGACTTTATCCTTGCCAATCCACCCTTTAACCTTTCGGACTGGAACGATGGATCGCTGAACGACGACCCGCGCTGGAAGTATGGTCTACCGCCATCCGGTAACGCCAACTTTGCGTGGCTTCAGCACATGATTTACCACCTTGCCCCAAACGGTAAAATTGGTATGGTACTTGCCAACGGCTCGCTCTCGTCCCAAAGCGGTGGTGAGGGCGAGATACGTAAGAAAATTGTGCAAGACGACCTCGTGGAAGGCATCATCGCCATGCCAACCCAGTTGTTCTATACCACGCAGATTCCCGTTTCGTTATGGTTCATTAGCCGCACCAAAAAACAAAAGGGCAAGACGCTATTCATTGATGCCCGCAAGATGGGGTCGATGGTCAATCGTCGACTACGCGAGATGACCAACGAGGACATCGCCAAGATCGCTGCGACCTTTGAAGCGTTTGACGACGGGACACTCGAGGACGTTAAAGGATATTGCGCCATCGCGACTATAGAGGACATTGAAAAGCAGGATTACATCCTCACCCCAGGGAGATACGTCGGAGTTGAAGAGCAGGAGGACGACGGTGAACCCTTTGAGGAGAAGATGGGACGGCTGACTAGAGAGCTTTCTGAGATGTTCAAACGCTCCCACGAATTGGAGGACGAAATCCGTAAAAGGCTGGGGGCGATTGGATTTGACATTTAGGACTAGGCGGGTTGGCGACGTGATTGACGAAATCGCTATGGGTCCCTTTGGATCAAATATAAAAGTAGATTGCTTCGTTCCTAGCGGGATTCCTGTTCTAAATGGAAGTAACCTTACAGGGTTTATCTTAGGTGAGGAGTCTTTCCACTATGTGACGCCTGAGAAAGCGGCTTCCTTAAAAAAGGCCGTGGCTTCTCGTGGAGACGTGGTCATCACTCACCGTGGGACGTTGGGGCAGATTGTCTACATCCCTACGGACAGCAAGTATGAGAAATATGTTATCTCTCAGAGTCAGTTTCGGGTGAAATGCAGAGAAACCGTAATGTTGCCAGAGTTTATGGTTTACTACTTTCATTCAAGAGAGGGACAACATAAGCTCTTATCCAATAGTTCTCAGGTTGGAGTTCCTGCATTGGCTAGACCGTCCTCCACATTTCAGGAACTTGAAATGCCGGTGCCGGCTATTACAGAGCAGCATATAATCGTCGATACGCTTTCTGCCCTTGATTATCGGATCATGGCTAATAGGAAGATAAATCATCATTTAGCTTCGCCAATGTCGGTAACGGAGATTTCGCCCGACATCAAGTAAGGCATCAGCGAATTTCGTAATTCAGCCAGCTTTTCGGACTCACGGCGATTCTCAATCACTTTTTGAATGAGAGGAAAAACCAAGTGGTGATATTTTTCCAATACAATATCCGAGGGTACGAGCATGGTTATTTGACGCAAATGCATAGGACCAAAATTCACTTGAACGCTTCCACTTGCTTTTGTTTGCAGATGGTCATAGAACTCATGAGAAGTTAAGTATCCGAGCATATACGAGAAGTGGCTGAAGGATTGCTTAGGTGCAAATCTAATAACACTTGTATTTAGACAAAGAGGCAGGTGTTCCTTACGAACCACAGCGTTTCGTCCAAGTGTTCCAGAAGTGGAAACAACAACGTCCCATTCATTAAGCATAAAATGGCTATACTTGCCGCCTGCTTCTTCAGACGCAATCATATTGGCAGTGTCAAGTCTCAAGTCGCCGTCTTGAATGCACCGAATATTAATAAATTTCGTGCCATTTTGAGGGACATATTGCCAATTTCGGATACCGGGTCCTTCCTGGAAGTTAATGAATTCTTCAAGAGACTTTTCCAGCCAATCTGATGGTTGCTCGCCGTCCCATGGTTCGAAGTCTACGAACCAAGAATTGAAGATGGCGCGCCCTATCTGCTCTAAATGATGATTTATCGCTCCTCCTGCAGTAATAGACTTATTCACTTAGAAAGGTGGAGGAACGATGAAAGACAAACTTATCACGCAGATTCAGGCAAATATGGCTAGTGTGCTTACCTCGGCGCAACTGGAAGAACTCAGACGGGTATTGACAAACGCTCTCCACAGGGTGGAGTTAATCGTAAAAAAGGCTTCCGAACAGCCGGAAGCCGAAGAGAATATTGGATTATTGGACGTGTTCATAGCTGCGAAACGAATAGAAGGCTGCAGCAGCAAGTCGCTCAAGTATTACGATTCCACTATCCGGCAGATGATAGTTGGCGTGCATAAGCCCGTGCGAGAAATCGGCACAGACGACCTTCGCAGCTATCTAGCAGGATATCAAAAAGGGCGGAACTCCAGTAAGGTTACGATAGACAATATGCGACGTATTTTCAGTAGCTTTTTTGGGTGGCTTGAGGACGAAGATTACATTCTAAAGAGTCCTGTGCGCCGGATTCATAAAGTAAAGACGGATAAACCTATTAGGAAAACCTTCAGTGACGAGAATATGGAACTGATTCGTGACACTTGCGAAGAAATCCGCGATCTCGCGATGGTTGACCTGCTTGCTTCGACAGGAATTCGCGTCGGCGAATTAGTAAACCTAAACCGTGCGGATGTAGACTATCACGAGCGAGAGTGCGTTGTCTTTGGGAAAGGTGGTAGCGAGAGGGTGGTTTACTTCGACGCCAGAACGAAAATTCATCTGCTAAATTACCTTGACAGCAGGAACGACGACAACCCTGCTCTGTTTGTATCGCTGGGCTTACCTCATGATAGGTTGCTCATCGGCGGAGTCGAAACTCGGCTCCGAGGAATCGGTAGGCGGGCGAATATGCAAAAAGTACACCCGCATAAATTCCGCAGGACTCTTGCTACGAGAGCCATCGATAAGGGTATGCCCATCGAGCAGGTTCAGCGACTGCTTGGCCACTCCAAGATAGACACGACCATGCATTATGCAATGGTCAATCAGGCGAATGTAAAGAATTCGCACAGGAAATTCATTAATTAGGAGGAAGACTGTAATGCCTCGGAGTTGGAAAGAGACAACGCTTGGTAAAGTCTTAGCCCCCAAAGGTTATATAAGGGGTCCGTTTGGTTCGGCTTTACGGAGAAACGAACTGCTTGACGCTGGGATACCAGTTTACGAACAGCAGCACGCAATATATGGCATTCGTGATTTTCGTTTTTTCATAAGTGGTGAAAAATACAAAGAGATGCAAAGATTTGGGACGAAGCCGAATGATCTGATAATAAGTTGCTCCGGCACTTTGGGAAAGGTATCCATCATCAAAGAAGATGATCCCAATGGCATTATCAGCCAAGCTATTCTTCTATTGAGAGTAAATACAGACTTAATCCTTCCACAATACCTGCAATACTTCTTCTCTTCAAAGGAAGGATACAACGCCATCCTTGCTCGTTCGAATGGCTCCGTTCAGGTGAACATCTCCAAAAGAGCTGATATTGAGAAGATACCATTGATGTTGCCGTCGATAGACGAGCAGAAAGAAATTGTGGAGACGTTGGGTGTGTTGGATGCCAAAATCGCCAACAACTCGAAGATAAATCATCATTTAGAGCAAATGGCGCAGGCTATTTGGTCAGATCGATTCGGCAGTCGCAAGCGGAATGGCCAATTGGGAGATATAATTGAGTTGTTTGACTTCAAACGTGTCCCGCTTTCTGGAAACCAACGCGAAAAGATGGAAAAAACCTATCCTTACTACGGAGCAGCGACCTTGATGGACTATGTTAACGATTATCTGTTCGACGGAATCTATCTTTTACTCGGAGAAGACGGTACAGTAATCGACGATTTAGGCTTTCCAACGCTTCAGTATGTTTGGGGCAAGTTCTGGGTCAACAACCATGCCCATACTCAAGGCCGAAATGGTTTCACGGTGGAGAGTCTGTATACGCTCTTGAAACAAACCAGCGTTATCTCGATTGTTACAGGAGCAGTTCAGCCTAAGATTAATCAAGCGAACCTCAGAGCACTTGGAGTCGTCATACCATCCAAAGGTGAGATGCAAGAGTATAATTCTCTTATTGAGCCGCTATTTACCCAGATTCGGGAAAACAGCGACGAGAACCTATATCTGGAAAAACTTCGAAATGCTATTTTACCCCGCCTAATGTCCGGCAGACTATCCATCGTCAACCTATAAGATGCTAAATGATGATTTATCGCCTAAAGTCTAGCAATAGAGCGGCAAGGAGGTTCTTCCATGGCATATACTGAAGCCAACTACGAAAACGCGGTAATTGAAGTTTTCCGCGACACGCTGGGGTACGGCTACATTTACGGACCGGAGTTGGTACGGGATTATCCGAACCCACTCTGTATGGATGAGTTAATGCCTGCCCTGCGGCGTGTCAATCCGAAATTGCCGGAAGCGGCCCTGACCGAAGCGGTCAGCAAGTTGCGCAACTTCAAGGGCGACACGATGTTGCAGAAAAACGTTCAGTTCATGGACTACCTCCAAAACGGCGTATCAGTCAACTATGAATATAATGGCGAGCAGCGGGCGGCCCTGGTCTGCCTCGTGAACTATGATATCGTAGAAAGCAACACATTCACCGTTGCTAACCAATGGACAGTCATTGAGAACAGCGAGAAACGCCCGGATGTTCTCGTTTTCCTTAATGGTCTGCCTGTGGTGGTATTCGAGCTAAAGTCGCCAAGTCGCGAGGAAACGGATGTTTCTGAAGCTTACCGCCAACTCCGTAACTACATGATGGAGATTCCGTCTCTGTTCATTTATAACGCTTTTTGCGTGATGAGCGACCTCGCCAACTCTAAGGCTGGAACCATCACTGCAGGCGAAGACCACTTCATGGAATGGAAAACGAAAAACGGCAGCTACGAAAACACACAATACGCACAGTTTGACACTTTTATTGAAGGTATCTTCGACAAGGCGAGGTTACTGGATATTATCAAGAACTTCATTTGCTTCTCCGGCGACGTGAAAATTCTCAGTGCTTACCACCAGTATTTCGCCGTCCGCAAAGCTGTTGCGTCCACCGCTAATGCAATCGGAACGGACGGAAAAGGCGGCGTATTTTGGCATACCCAAGGCAGCGGTAAGTCGCTATCTATGGTGTTCTATGCCCACCTACTGCAGGAGGCTTTGAACTCGCCGACCATTGTAGTGATAACAGACCGCAACGACCTTGATGACCAGCTTTTTGGGCAGTTCGCCAAGTGCTCTGATTTTCTTCGCCAGGTTCCGCAACAAGCCGAAAGCCGCACCCACTTGAAAGAACTGCTCACGGGTAGGCAGGCAAATGGCATTATTTTCACCACAGCGCAGAAGTTTGAGGAGAGTTCTGAGTTCCTATCCGAGCGCCAGAACATCGTTGTTATGGTGGACGAGGCGCACCGCAGTCAGTTTATTGACGAGCGAGTAGACAGTAAGACAGGTCGAATCCAGAAGTCTTTCGGTCTTATTATCCGCGAAAGCCTGCCAAAAGCGACCTACATAGGCTTTACAGGTACGCCTATTTCAAGCAAAGATCGTTCTACAATTGAGGTATTCGGAAACTACATAGATATCTATGACATGACTCAAGCCGTAGAAGATGGAGCGACCCGCCCAGTCTACTACGAAAGCCGTGTTATCCACCTGAAACTGGACAAGGAAATTCTACAGCTCATCGATGCTGAATATGACAACATGGCGCAAAACGCTGAGGATTATGCTATTGAGAAGAGCAAAAAGGAACTTGGCAAAATGGAGAGCATCCTTGGCGCAGCGCAGACCATTACCGCTTTATGCGAGGACATCATCAAGCATTATGAGGAGAACCGTCAGCACGAGCTTACCGGCAAAGCAATGATTGTTGCCTATTCTCGAGCTATCGCAATGACAATCTACCGCGAGTTACTCGAACTCCGCCCCGAATGGGCAAAGAAGGTTGGCGTAGTGATGACCGACAACAACAAAGACCCTGCAGAGTGGCACGCTGTTATCGGAAACAAGCGCCACCGTGACGAGATGGCGAAGCGGTTTAAGAATAACGATGACCCGCTGAAAATTGCCATTGTCGTGGATATGTGGCTGACTGGATTTGACCTACCGTCTCTCGCAACGATGTATGTTTACAAGCAGATGGCCGGACATAATCTTATGCAGGCTATCGCCCGCGTCAACAGGGTTTATAAAGATAAAGAAGGCGGATTAGTTGTCGATTATGTCGGAATCGCTTCGGCCCTGAAACAGGCGATGAACGACTATACCAACCGTGACAAGCACAACTATGGTGATACCGATATCGCCAAGACCGCTCTACCAAAGTTTATTGAGAAATTGGAAGTCTGCCGGAACCTCATCCACGGCTTCGACTATTCCGGCTTTATGCGCGAGAATGCCACCGATCTTTCCCGCGCAAAGGCTATTAGTGGCGGAGCGAACTTCCTAACGGCGATTGTCAAGCGGACCGCTTGTAGAGTTATGGATGATGGCAGCCAGTTACCCGCTAGAGCCGCCGAGTCCTTGGCAGGCTTTGGCGAGGCTAATAGCCGCAAAGATGCGTTCATTAAAGAAGCAATGCTCCTGCGCCAGGCTTTGTCCCTTTGCCGTTCGCTCCTCACGCCTGCACAACGTTATGAAGCCGCCTATTTTGAGGCGGTTCGGACGCTGCTAACCCGCATTACCAGCGAGGGCAAGCCGTTGTCGCTGAAAGAAATAAATGCCCGTATTAATGAGCTGTTGAAGGCGAGCATTCAGAGCGAAGGCATTATCAATCTATTTTCAGACGTGGACACGGGCTTCTCCCTGTTTGCCCCGAAATTCCTTGACGAAATCGCCAAGATGAAGGAAAAGAACCTTGCTGTCGAGATTTTAAAAAAGCTACTCGCCGAGCAAGTTGCCATTTACCGTAGAACAAACCTTGTCAAGAGTGAGAAGTTCTCCGAGATACTGTCACGCGCCATGAAAGCGTACCTTAACGGTATGCTATCCAATGAAGAAGTCATCGCCGAACTAATGAAGATGGCGAAAGACATGGCAAACGCTCATGCGGAAGGCGAAAAGATGGGGCTGACGGATGAGGAACTGGCGTTTTACGATGCATTGACCCGACCAGAAGCCGTGAAGGATTTTTATCAGAACGAGGAACTCGTGGCCATGACTCATGAGCTTACGGACTTACTTCGCAAAAACCGTACCATCGATTGGCAGAAAAAAGAGTCCGCCCGTGCCGGAATGCGGCGCATGGTCAAAAAACTGTTGAAAAAGTACAAGTACCCGCCAGAGGGGATGGAAGATGCCATTGCCACTGTCATCGGACAGTGCGAGATGTGGGTTGATGTTTAGAAAATAGACTGTTTGATTCGCCCCGACAGAGTGATTCAAGGACGGGCTTTCAGTGGGCAATATTGAGAGAAGACATTGACTTTTCTATTAATCATTGGTATTGTAAACCAAATATGTGATTTGTAAGGATGTGTGATTAATGGCAGAAAACTTTAAACTTCCTGGTTCTTCATATGAAGAATTGATTAAGATTATTAAGGCTTATGCTGCTGGTAAGGTGGGCACACCAATGTCACTTGAGACAGTAGCCCAAACAGCAAAAATGGACAAAACAGTTGTCAGCCGAAATAATGGCTTTCTTATGCAACTTGCCTTTATTTCTGAAGGAAATAAAAAATCGCTAACACAACTTGGCAGTGATCTAGGGCGGGCCTATTCATTAAACATGAATGAAGAAATTACTCGAATTTGGCGAAATGCAATTGAAGCCGATGAATTCCTAAATCGTATGCTATCTGCCATAAGGATAAGAAATGGGCTAGAAAAAACTGAATTTGTGAATCACATTTTATATTCGTCCGGTAGTAGCGCTAATAACAACAATCGTACTGGTGCAAATACAATTATCGAGATATACAAGGTCGCTCAACTGGTTGCGGAAGATGATGGAAAAATTACGCCATTAGAAGCTCGAAAAGAAGATGCAGAAATAAGAAAAACCGATACTACGCCAGGTAGTGACATCCCATCTGAAATTGTTTCTATGCCTGTTCATACTATAGCAAAATCTCGCATGAACATTAGTATTCACATTAACCTCAATGTCACCTTGGAAGATTTTGATGTCTTACCTCAAAAAATAAAGGCCTTAATCAATTCACTAGATGAAGAAAATTGAGGCAGGTGATATGAATTGCCTTACGACATAATTTTCGCACCTGCCGAAGATATTGTTGGAGTAGTAGATGCTATTCTTGCAAAGCCTGTTGAATGCTCCGAAGATTTTATTAGCGAATTTGCTGATATATCTTCTATCCAAGCATCCAATGCCCTTCACATGGCGAACCAATTCGGTTTGACGGAAAAAGACAATATTACCGGATATTATACTAGTAATTCATTTTTGGCCAGGCTCATAGTTTCATCGCGCGATGATAATCATAAAGCGGCATTAATGCGGCTGGTTTTAGAACAGTATGAGCCTTACATTACATTCAAGTCCCGCTTCTCTTTTTCAGGTTCAATTGATTTAGCGTGTAAACAGGTAAAAACGCTTTATTCAATGCCATGTGGATATAAGGATATTCGAAATTCGATAATTAATATTGCCACATATTCTAAGGCAATGATTAATGATGGCGCTAGTTCATATAAGCTCAATCAAGATGAAGTTTCATATATTGAGATTCTAGAATTAGCTTTGAAGTTTAAGGCAAATGATGACAATGCACTTAGAACACAGCTTGGAGATAGTGTTTGCGGTTATCTGAATACAGAAAAAGTATTTAACCCTTTATCAGATGCGTACAGCAAAATTCAATATGCAGAAGCCGATCCAAAGGCAACAATTCTATATGCAGGCAATGCTTTCGAGTCATTTCTTCAGCAAATCGCAGATGCGCATAATGTTTCCTTAGTTGGCAAAAGTGGCATTGGGCAGAAAAGCGATGCACTAAGCTCTGTAATATCCAAAAAGCATCGAGGAATGATTCAATACATTTGTCAGATTAGAAACGCTGCAGATCATGGCGCTGATCCAGATGAAGGGGGAAGCATCTGGGATATTTCAAACGAATCTGCTCAAATGTACCCTATAGTTGTTGCTTCAATTATAAAAAACATCGTATTTAGAGAAAGCGGAGTCCGTAAAGTTTGATTAATATAAGAGCCATTTGCTATTGCCGCAGAGTGATGCAAAAGTTCTTCGGCGGTATTGCTTTTTATTCTTGATGATTTATCCTGCAAGCTTGCCATAATTTCTACTTTGTTCGTTCGAGGGGTAGACTTGTGCGAAAGTAGTAAAGAAGCGCCTCACCTGTGCTTAAATTACCTGCAACCCCTGCCACAAAAATTTTTTGACAAAACAATGATAAACAGGTATGATCTTTGTTGTGCCTTGGTCATTATATGGTAAAAATAAAGCTATCATAGACCATATACGGGGCGCATTCCCGTTCCACTGCGATGCTTGATCCGGTGCA
>ENA-UOOK01006988-UOOK01006988.1-fermentation-metagenome-genome-assembly--contig:-NODE-6988-length-10497-cov-10.743727_pt1 | contig 10497 bp, 15 predicted proteins | sample MGYA00245777_ERZ724023 | MGnify/ENA primary metagenome ERZ724023 (study PRJEB28704, sample SAMN03018312) | fermentation metagenome | biome: anthropogenic terrestrial biome; feature: soil... | reverse complement strand
CCGCCCCGCCCCGGTCTTCTGTGCCCGGCCCGAAGGCGGGTGCGAAGAATGGCAGTGCAGGCAAGTGACGTTCTGGCGGTGATCCAGTCCCGCCCGCAGACGATTCCCGCGGGGCTGGACGCGGCCGCCCTCCAGTCGTACATCGACGAGGCCAAGCCGATTATGCTGGAATACTGCACGCTGCCGCAGAATATCCAGGAGGTCCCCAACGTGCTGAAATACCCGTGGGCGGAGATCGCGACGGCGCTGATGAACAACAGCGCGGCACAGTCGTCCGCCAGCGATAATGGCGTTGTATCTTCCCTCAAAGAAGGAGATGCACAAGTCAATTTCAGCCACGGAAAGACTTCACAGGCGCAGCTCCTTGACGGCGTGAGCGCCAACAATATCCGAATTATGGATAGTTTCCGGTGCCTGTTTTGAGGTGATGCAGTATGGCAAGTCCGTATGAAAAGCTCTGGCGCGACACGATGGACATTTACCGCTATAACGAAGACGGCAGCCTGCCGGATACCCCGACATACTCCGGAGTGAAATGCCATTACAGTATGGGAACGGTCCAGCCGGTCGGCACGGACTCGGCCCCGACGATGGAGGGCACAAACAAATTGTTCTGCGCGCCGGACGTTGATATCAAATCCGGGGACTATGTGGAAGTCACGCAGCGCAACGGTGCAAAAGCCAACCTGACCGTGGGTGAGGGGTTTCCCTATACTTACAATCAGGAATTCAGCGTCACGAGGGCGGATAAGGCATGAGCAATCAGAGTGAAAACGCCGCGGCTATCGATAAGTACCGTGCCGAGCTCCGGGCCATGCTCGGCGATATTTCTCAGATCGACCGGAAAGTGTTGACCTCTGCTGTGAATGCCGGCCTTAGCGATGTCAAGAAAAATACTCCGGTCGGCCAATATCCTGCCGGGTCTGGTAAAATCGGCGGAACGATGCGTAAAGGCTGGCGTTCTCCGCCCGTTCAATCCGCCGGAAATGGCGTTCAAAAAGCGCTTGAAAACAACGTCTATTATGCTCCGTATGTCAATGATGGGCATCGCGTTGTGAATCGCAAGGGCGAAACGGTGGGCTACGTGGAAGGAAAGCACATGCTGGAGCGGGCAGACAATGTCGTCGAACGGGCCATGATTCAGGCGTTCAACGAAGAGATAGAGAGGGTGAAAGCGAAGCATGACGGATGATATTATCGCGGCGGTAGAAACGCAGCTAAAAGCGCTTAATCCTGCGGCAACCGTTTACCGGTTCTATCAGCCGCAGAATTTCAAAACGCCCTCTTTTTTAATCTCGGTGACGGATCAGGATTACGGCAGGCTGCTGCGCGGCTCGTTCGACAGCAAATTGTCGCTCGACGTTCAGTATTTTTCCGGGGCAAAATCCGTTGATATCAAGGCAACTCGCGCCGATTGTTTCGCTATGCAGGAAACGCTTCTGCGCGGTTTTAACCTGATTAGCCGGTTCCGTTGTATCAACAAAGACGCGCGGATCACCGACAACGTTCTGCATTTTACTTTTGACGTCAAGTACTCCGAGCGGGATAGGACCATAGGCCCGCTCATGAACAATCTGAATCTTACGATAAAGGAGTGAGACTATGGCGGGTACATGGACCGATCAGAACAAAGTTCTGCCCGGCATGTATATCAATTTCAAAACCAACGCGCCGCTGTCCACGATGGTCGGCGACCGCGGTATCGTCGCACTGCTGCAGGAGTGCAGCGTAGGCGCGGCGGGGGATATCTATGAAATCACGGCACAGGATGCGTCGGGATGGCCGGAGGGCGTGACGGCGGCGGATAAATTTCTTGCTGGAGAGGCCCTCAAAAATGCCAAAACGGTCAAGGTATATAATCTTGGCGCAACACATACCGCCGAAACGCTGACGGCTGCGCTGAACGCCTTAAAAACGGTTGATTTCGACGTGCTGTGTTATCCGTACCCGGCCGCCACATACGCCGAGAATCAGACCGCAATCAAAACGTGGATCGATACGATGGTAAACGACGAGGGCCGCTATGTTCAGGCGGTGCTTGCAGACTTCGCGGCCGATTCAGAAAACATCATCAACTGCGCCCATGCCGTCAAGCTCTCCGATGGCACGGAGCTTACCAACGCGCAGACGACCGCATGGGTCGCGGGTGTTACGGCAGCCGCGAAAGTCAACCAGAGCAACACGGGCGCGCAGTATGACGGCGCGGTAGACGTCGTCCCGCGCATGACGAAAACGCAGATGGAAACGGCCGTTTCCGCTGGAAAGTGGATCTTCAAAGTCGACTCCGAGCAAAACGTTACCGCGGTATATGATATCGACTCTCTGACTACTTTTACGCCTGAAAAGTCAAAAGCCTATCGTAAAAACCGCTTTATGCGGCTTCTGGCCGGGATCAACAATGATATTGCCACAATCTTCGAGTCACAGTATGAGGGAAAATTCAACAACATCCCCGAGGGCCGCTCCGCGTTCAAAACGATTCTTGTCGGGTATTTTCTGGAATTGCAGAGTATGAGCGCGATTCAGAACTTCAGCGCCGATGATGTGACGGTTGAACCCGGTTCAGATTCTGACGCGGTCGCGGTGACGGTTGGTGTCCAGTCTGTAGATTCTATTGAAAAAGTCTACATGTCTGTGAATCTGTCGTAAGGGAGGCAAAAATCAATGGAAGAAGCAAAAACGCTTTATACCGATACGGTTTCCGGGCATGAGGGCAAGGGATTCATCACTATCAACGGGAAGAACCGGGAAGCATTTGAGCTCTCAAAATTTTCGGCCGAGGTTGAACTGACGGTTTCGGAAAAGCGGATGCTCGGCCACCGCTTTACCCAACACAAGGTCACCGGGGCAAAGGGTACGGGAAGCATGACAATGTTCCACATGAACTCCGAGATGCTCAACTACGCGCGAAAGTATCTGAAAACCGGTGGTTTCACCGGCTTTACAATGCTTGTCATTCAGGACGATGAAGGGTCCACCGTCGGCTCACAGGAAGTCGCCTATTACGGTGTTGTCCCGGCAAAGCTCCCCGGCTCATACCTGGACGACAGCAGCGACGACGGGCAGACATTCGATACGGATTTCACCTATGACAACTTTGAGGTCCTGAAGAGCTTCGACACCCCCGCAAATTTCTAATTGGAGGAAATATAAATGAACAGTCTCGCCGCATTTCTCCACCCGGCAAAGGTGGAAAATAAAAAAGTCGTTATATCAAACCGCTTCGTGGAGAACGGGAAGCCCGTTGAATGGGAAATTCGGGCCATTTCCGAAAAGGAAAATGGCTCGCTGGAACGGAAGTGCACAAAAGTTGACCGAAAAACCGGGGTGCAGCAGCTTGACCGTGTGGCATTCGGACACGCTTTGGCGGCGGCCGGAGTTGTCTTTCCCGATCTCAACAATGCCGAGCTGCAGAAAGCCTATGGCACTCTCGGCGCGGAAAACGTACTCGAAAAAATGCTTACCGTGGGCGAGTTTGCAAAGCTGACCGAGGAAGTTTCTAAACTCTCGGGGCTGGACACGGATGACATCAACGAGCAGATCGACGAAGTAAAAAACGGATAAAGCAGGGCGATCCGGATTTTAACTACGCACATTACGCCCTGCAAAAGCTTCATATTTTACCGTCCGTGCTGGCGGCAATGAGCCAGCGCGAACGGGCTTTTATTTATGCTTCCACTGATTTACGCATTGAAGCGGAAAAAGAGGAAATCCGGAAGGCAAAGCGAAAGAGGTGATACCGTGCCGTCGTTAAGGTCAATATTTACGCTGCAGGACAACTACAGCCGTTCGATGGATCGCATTTGGAACAGCACTCAGCGGGCGACGAGCGGCATCAGCAAAGCAAGCAGCGCGGTTGACACCGTGAGCAACAAATTTACTATGGCCGGGAACGCCACATCCAGGCTTACGTCGAGGCTGACTGGGCTTGTTGCCGCCGCCCTCAGCTTTGCAACCTTGAAAAAGGGCATGGAAATCTCGGATACCTATACAAACATCAACTCTCAACTGTCCCTAATAACACGGAGCGCTAAAGAGCTAAACGGGCTGCAAAGTCAGATATTTGCCGCCGCCGATCGCGCACGCGGTTCCTATACCGATATGGCCGGCGCGGTTGCAAAGCTCGGTATCACTTCCAAAGCGCAGTTTGGAAGCAACCAGAATATCGTGAAGTTTACCGAAACTTTGCAGAAAATGTTCAAGATAGGCGGCGCGGGTACCGCTGAACAATCTGCTGCAATACTGCAAATTACCCAGGCTATCGGTTCAGGTAAGCTGCAGGGCGATGAGTTCAGGTCGATTATGGAAAACGCGCCTATGGCCGCGCAGGCGATAGCAAAGTATCTCGGAAAATCGACGGGGGATTTAAAGAAGCTGTCGACCGAAGGCAAATTAACCTCCAACGCAGTTATCAATGGCGTGTTATCCGCTGCTGCAGCCACAGACAAGCAGGTCGGCAAAATGTCCTATACTTGGGGCGACTACTGGAACAAGATCAAAAACGGGGCGTATCAGGCGTTCAGCGGAGTGTTCAGCAGTGAAAACAGCGCGTTAGGTTCCAAGGGATTTCAGACTTTTATAGACGGAATAGTGAATAGCTTTTCCGCCCTCGCCAATGTGGCGAATACCGTTATGAACGTGATTGGACGGATCGCAAGTTTTTTTACTGATAATTGGTCTACAATAGGGCCGATTATTTTTGGTGTAATTGGAGCGATAGCCGCCCTGACAATTGCTACCTGGGCGCAAGCGGCCGCTCAATCCGTTGTAAATTTTGTAACGGCTGCCAGCCCCCTGACTTGGATTATTTTGGCGCTGGTTGCAGTCGTCGTAATAATCTATGAAGTCGTAAATGCCATCAATCAGGCGACAGGTTCCACGATCAGCGCAACCGGAATCATTGTCGGCGCAATATTTGTCGCCGCGTCCGCTGTGTGGGACGTCGCTATCGGGCTGCTAAACGGGCTTATTCAACTGGTGTGGTCAATATTTGCTGAACCTTTTTTGGGAATCACCGAATGGGTATTGAACGTCGCAAACGGGGGGTTCAACAGTTTTGGCGGCGCCGTGGCAAATCTGATAGGGCAGATCATCGGGTGGTTTTTGTCGCTGGGGCAGGTCGTGACTAAAATCATCGACGCGATATTCGGCACGAACTGGACTGCAGGGCTTGAATCTCTCAAGGGTGCGGTGACATCGTGGGGCAAAAATGATAAAGCCATAACTTTGACTGACGGAAAAAACAAGCCTCCTACTATTGGGCAACGTTGGGACCCAAAATCGGCTTGGAATTCCGGTTATAAATCTGGACAGGGCATTGACACAAAAGTAAAAAATTGGACAAGTGGCCTCGGCAAGCTGCCGCCTCAAAAGGCACCTCCGTATACACCTATACCTACTTATGGCGGCGGTGCAGGCAAAAATAAGCCCGTCAAAGTCAAAGGCACCGGCGCTGATGGTTCCGTGAAAGTCGATATTGCAGATCAGGATTTGCAATACCTCCGCGACCTTGCCGAAAAGCAGTACATCAACAAGTTCTCCACAGCGGTTCTATCGCCGAAGCTGACTGTGAATTTTTCCGGGAACGCCGGGGATAAAGAAAACCAGCAGCAGATTTATTCCACAATAGGCAAGATGCTTAAAGAAGAGCTTGCGACGGCAGCGGAGGGCTATTATCCGGTATGAGTTATGCAGTATTTTTTCAGCAGGGTAACACGGTGATCCGTTTACCTACCAACCCGGAGAAGATCGAAAAGACTTCTACGCAGGCAAATGAAAAATATGTTGTATTTGGCGTAGGGCAGATCGCTGTTCCGACGGGTTTGGAACTCGCGGAGTATTCGTTGCAGGAGGTTGAGTTTCCGCACGCAACGTCGCATTATGTTGAAACGGCAGGCGCCTTTCAAGGGCCGGACTATTACGAGAACCTTTTCAATACATGGCGCGCTGGGAAAGACCCGGTCCGGTTCATTGCCCGGAACGGGATTACGGCGGACATCAACACGCTTGTACTGGTTGAGGAATGCAACCCGTCAGAAACCGCTGGGGAAGAAGGGGATAAATACTTTGACTTCAAGCTGTTGGAATACCGCGATTTCGGGTTCAAGAGCGTTGTGGTCCCCGCCACCGCGAAACCTGTAGCGAAAGCAACGGCTGCACCGAAGACTACAAAAAATCCGAAAGCGCAGAAAACCTATACCGTAAAATCCGGCGATACCTTATGGGGGATTGCGAAACGTTTTTATGGCAATGGCGCAAAATATCCTACAATTTTTAACGCAAATCGAAGCAAAATCAAAAATCCGAACCTGATTTATCCGGGACAGGTATTGACGATCCCTTAAACCTTGGTATAATATTCCATTGGAGGGGGATGAAAATGAAATCAAATACAGGAGCAAAAGCATTATTGTTTATACTTGTAATTGGGGTTATTGCAATAGCCGGAATTTTCATTTATGGAAACACTCCGGCGGGTAAAGCAGAAAAGAAAAAGAATTTAGCCGCTTCTGCGGCCGCATCTGCTTCGGAAATCGCCGATATGAAGAAGAACGCCGTACTCGATGTTACCCAATTTGCAGGTCTTACGCCTGACAAGCTCGCAAAAATCATGGGAAATCCGGATAAGACTGAAGCGGATGGGGATGTAAAATATTATCAGTACAGCAAATCAGAATATTGGTGCGAGTTTACTATTTCCGGAGGGGCGGTAAAAAAGCTGGAAATTGATTCGCTGAACTACTATTCGAATAAAGGAAAGGATTTTGCTTTTTACGGCACCGAAAAAGAAAATCTCGCAGCGTTCGGCGTTGTGCCGCAATACCAATACACTGAAAATTACACTGGGCTCGCAATGAATCTTACCGATGGAATAACAGATACAATTTCCGCAATGAAATTTCAGCTTATTGATCAGGACAATAAAACTTTTCAAGTCCTATGGGTTGACTACATTTAATAAAAGCCTTGCGCTTCATAGCGTAGGGCTTTCTTTATACCGAGGTGATGCCTTTGGCCGCCGAACTACTTGTCGAGACCACCGACAAAAAGGTCTATGAAATTAGTGGGCTTGCGAAATCCGCTGAGTGGGAAGACCACTTGAACGACGGATGCAGCAAGTTCACTTTTTCATACACCGCGACCGGCCCTGGGATTGGCAACGGCTCCATCGTGCGCTTCAAATACAATGGGGCAAATATCTTTTACGGCGTTGTTTTCAAACACGAGCACGCCAAAAACAAGGTCGTCACAGTCACCGCCTACGACCTGCTGAGGTATTGCAAGGCCAAGGATACCATCGTCGTGAAAGGTGACACGGCGACGACACTGGCAAAAAAGATGTGCAACTATTTCGGCATACCGGTTGGAACGCTTGCAGACACGGGTTACGTGCTCCCCACGGACGTGCAGAGCGATAAAACGTGGCTTGACATCATGTACTCGGCCATTGGCGACACGCTGCGGGCAACCGGTAAATGGTACGCCCTGCGGGATGAATTTGGGTCCATCTGCTTACGAAACTTGACGGAGCTGGAAACGAATCTGATTCTCGGCGACGGGTCCGCATGTTACGACTACAGCTATTCAAAATCCATTGACGATGATTTTTACGATGAAATCAAGCTGGCTGTAGACAACGAAGTCACCGGGAAGCGGGATATTTACATTGCGAAGGACAGCAAAAACATCAGCAAATATGGCCTTTTGCAGTATTTTGAAGTCATGTCGTTCAACTCGACTTCCACCGGGTCCGGCAGCCAGTCCGACGCAAATAAATCCGCGAACGAAGCGAGGAAAAAATCCCTTACGATTCAGATGTCAAACGCGCTCCTGTCCCTTTACAACGGGGAGACGGAATCCTTTTCCATGAGTTGCCTCGGAAACACCGCAATCCGGGCCGGGAGCAGCTTCCACGCTTATTTATCGGAAATCGGAATCAATAAGCGCTTAATCGTCAAGACGGCCACACATACGTTTTTGCCGAACCACACCATGAAGTTGGAAGTGAGGATTTGATAAACGAAATAAAACAGTGCATCGACGGCTATCTGAACAACCGGAAGCCGGCCTGCCTGATGATCGGCACGGTCGTTTCCGGCGGTGTGAAACTTTCTGAAAAGCTCACTTTGCCGTGGGAAATGGTCTACGGAAATCTGAAAGGCAGCGCGACCGCCGGGCAGCAGGTACGGCTTTTCCGAGACGACGGCGGGCACGCCTATTATATTCTTGAAATCATCGGGTATACCCCTGCGATGAAGGGGCAGACGCTGAAAGTTGAGTCTGGCGATACCGTATCGGAAATCAAAATAGAGGACGTGGTGAAATCGTGAACCTTGCGAATACCGTCACTCCCGACTTAGCAGTTTCCGATGAAGCCGAGCAGACGCGCACTTATAAAGTATCAGAAAACAGGATTCAGGGTTTTACGGATGGGCTGGACGCTCTGAAACAGGCCATTTTCCATATGCTTGGCACCGAACGATACGAATACCCGATTTACTCTCTTGATTATGGTCTCCGTACGGACGACCTGATCGGCAAAGACCGCGAATACGTTGAAGCGGAGTTGCAGCGCCGAATCCGGGAATGTCTGCTTTCCGACGATCGCATTACCGGCGTCGACAATTTTGTGTTTTCGACCGACGGCGACGAAATGTTGTGTATGTTCGACGTCGAAAACATTTACAAAACGATTTCCATGAGCAAGGCGGTGACGGCCTGATGTATGAGGACATGACCTATGAAGCTATTCTTGAGGATGCCCTCAGCCGAGTTCCGAGTGACGTCGATAAACGGGAAGGGTCTATAATCTATGACACCCTGGCCCCTGTCTGCTACAAGCTGGCGGAATGTTATGCGTCGCTTGGCAGCCTGACAGACCTTCTTTTCGGCGACACTGCGGTCGGCGAATTTTTGGACCGATTCGTCAACGACTACGGGATGACACGCAAACAGGCTGTCCCCGCAATTCGTCAGGTGACAGCAAATGAAGCAATTACAATCGGAAGCCGTTGGGCCGTCAATGACGTCGTGTACGATATTACGGCGCTGACTTCCGACGGGGTGTATTCGGCAAAGTGCGAAACCGCTGGCAGCGTTGGGAACACCTATACCGGACAGCTCTCGAACATTGACAATACCAGTGACGCGGAGGTTACACTTGGCGATATTATTACACCAGGTGAGGATGAGGAAACCGATGACGCGCTCCGCGCGCGATTTTACAAATCCGCCCGGCAGGCTGCGTTCGGCGGCAACATCGCGGACTATGAGGGAAAGGTCCTCGCCGTCGACGGGGTGGGCGCCGTGAAAGTATTTCCGGCTCACGAAATGGGCGCTGCCGGGCAGGTCGGGCTTGTAATCGGCGACACGCAGGGCAACACCGCGTCGGCCGCAAAGGTCGCGGAGGTGCAGGCTTTAATGGGAACGGACGGCGACGGCATCGCGCCGATCGGACACACCGTGACGGTAAAGACCTCGGCCGACCTCTCCGTGGACGTTGCGGCGGCCGTCCGGCTCAAGACCGGCTCCAGCTTCGCAATCATCCAACCAATCGTCGTGCAGGCCATCACGGATTACATCAATGCCATTGGGTTTGCGGATGAAACCGTGTTCTTCGCGAAGCTGCAGGCGGTCATCCTCGACTGCCATCCCGACATCGTGGACATCGGTACGGTGACAATCAACGGGGCGTCGGCCAATCTGGCGCTGGAAAAGACCTTTGAAACCTATCAGGTGCCGACGGTGGGCACCATCACGGTGACCGAGGTGACGGGCTGATGTTTTATGAGGACCCTGCGGATTACCTCGATTTCCTGCCCGACCGGCTGCAGGGCATCGCTGAAATCGACGCCATCGCCGGGGCCGTGAACATCCAGCTTGACAAGCTCTCGGCCTATATCAAGCAGCATGTCGATAACCGGTTCCCGTCGACCGCAGACGAAAGCGGCTGTGCCCGGTGGGAGAAGATGCTCGGAATCTCCGCGCCGCTCAACGGCACCCTGCAGGCACGCCGCGATGCCATCCGATCGAAAATCATGACGAAACCGCCCATCAACCTGAAAACCCTGCAATCTATTGTCGAAGCGTACATGGGCCTGCCGGTCGGCATCACTTTGGACGGCTACCAGGTGCGCATCAAATACCGCGGGGAATCCCGCATCGCCGACCTGAATCCGCTCTACGCGACCATGTGGACGACAATCCCCGCGAACATGCTGGTGGACATCGCCTATTTGTACGCCACCTGGGGCGAAGTCAAGGCTGTCTATTCGACGTGGGGCGACGTGAAGGCGAAGACCTGGGAACAAATCCACAAGGGGGTATAAAACCTTGGACACCACGACAAATTACGGGCTGAAAAAGCCGGCGGACACCGACGGGGCCGATATTGAAGTAATCAGCGCCAACATGGATATTATTGACGCCGAACTAAAAAAGCGGGGCTGTGTCAAGAGAAGTTCGCAATTTCAGGGCTCCGGAATATGAATCAGGCAG
>ENA-UOOK01006987-UOOK01006987.1-fermentation-metagenome-genome-assembly--contig:-NODE-6987-length-10502-cov-4.219202_pt1 | contig 10502 bp, 11 predicted proteins | sample MGYA00245777_ERZ724023 | MGnify/ENA primary metagenome ERZ724023 (study PRJEB28704, sample SAMN03018312) | fermentation metagenome | biome: anthropogenic terrestrial biome; feature: soil; material... | reverse complement strand
CGGTGACTTCCCTGCCGCGCTCCCCGACCAGGGCGATCACGTTGACGTCGGCCGTCACATTCTTGGCGATCATGCCCATCAGCGTGCTTTTCCCCACGCCGCTCCCGGAAAAGATTCCGATCCTCTGGCCCTTGCCGATCGTGAGCATGCCGTCGATCGCCTTGATGCCGAACGTGAGCCGCTCGCTGATCCGGGGACGCTCCAGCGGATTGGTGTAAGAGGAATCCACCCCGTAATATCCGGAAGCGGGGAATTCCCCCCGGCCGTCGATGGGGTGACCGGTGGCGTCGACGGTTCTGCCGACGAGAAAATCCCCCACCGGGACCCGCAGCTTGTGCCCGGTCGAGCGCACCAGGCTGCCGAGGCCCACGCCTTTGACATCGCCGTAGGCGACCAGCAGGACATCCCCATTTTTGAACCCGATGACCTCCGACAGAACGGGCCTGTCGGCGGCTTCGCTGTAAATGACGCAGATATCGCCGACGTTGGCCTCAAGGCCGCTGACCTCGATCATCATGCCGACGATGTTCTTCACTTTGCCCATGTAGCACAGAGGATCCAGCCTGCCCAAGACTTCCAGCCTGTCCTGAAGCGTCATTTTTACAGGCCCCCTTTCACTGCGTTTTCAGCTCCAGCGCCTCCCGGATCCGGTCCATCTGCGTGTCCACGCCGGCATCCACCAGCCTGTCGGGCAGTTCTACCCGGCAATCCCCGTCTTTCATTTCGGGGCACGGGATAATCCTGATATTTCCGGAGACATCCTTCATGCGGTCGATCCAGCCGGAATCCGCCTGCACAAGCAGCTCCGCCACATTCGGGGAAACCTGTATCTTCACCCATTCCTGGTTCCGGTACGCCTCGAGCACATCGGAAACGATCGTTCTGACGGCAGTATCCTCCCGCTCTACCTCGCGCCGGATCACTTTCTGCGCAATTTCAAAGGAGAGATTTTCGATTCCCGCCTCAAATTTTCCCAGGGTTTTTTCTTTTTCCTTTTCCATGGTTTCCATCAGGGCGCGGATGTCTTCCCGCGTCTGACGGTCGGCAGCGAGGATTTCCTCCCGCCCTTTCTTTTCGCCCTCCCGGCAGCCCTCCTGATAGCCCTCGCGGTAACCTTCGGCGCGGCCCGCCTCTTCGCCGTCCTTGCGGCCCTGCTTCACGCCGCTCGAGTAGCCCTCTTCGTAGCTGCTGATCTTCATGCGGACGCATTCCTCGTTCATCCGCGCGGCCGCCTCCCGCATTCGGCTCATGCTGTACTGCCGGGCGCTTTCCACGATATTTCTGGCCTGCTCCAGCGCGTCGCGTATCGCGGCCTCGCGGTGCTGGACAAGATCCTGCTGCTGGGCCGCTTTCCGCTCTTCCATCTCCTGCTTTGCCCTGCGGATGATCCTCTCCCTTTCCGCCATCCCCGCCTCCACGGGATCTTCGGCGGCTACGGGTTCATCCTCCGGCGGAGGAGCGGTCGCAACGAGTTCATCCAGGCAGGCCTTCCGGTATCCCCCGGCGACGGCCTGGGAAGCTTTGATGATATTAGGCAATGACCTCATCCCTTCCGCCCTTCATGATGACCAGTTCGCCTTCGCTCTCCAGACGGCGGATCACGCCCACAATGCGCTGCTGGGCGTCTTCGACGTCACGCAGCCTGACGTTGTGCGTGTATTCCAGGTCGGAGCGGACGCTTTCGCTGGAACGGGTGGACATGTTCTTGAAAATGACATCCGCAACCTCCTGGTTGGCGCCCTTGAGGGCGTACACCAGGTCTTTGGAATCGACTTCGCGCAGGAACCGCTGAATCGACATGTCGTCCAGCGTAGTGATATCCTCGAACACGAACATCCGCTTCCGGATCTCTTCGCAGAGCCCGGCATCCTTGCGGGTCAGCTCGTCGAAAATATACTTTTCGTTCGCGCGGTCCATGTTGTTCATGACATCCGCGATATAGTTGACGCCGCCGATTTCCGTAAAGTCCAGCGACATCAGGGACGAGAACTTCTTTTCGAGGTTCTGCTCCACAATCTTCACCACATCCGGCGAAGTGCGGTCCATCGTGGCGATGCGCTCCACCACTTCGAGCCGGATGTCCTTCGGAAGCTCGCCGATCACGTCCGCCGTCTGATCCGACCTTGTGTAGGACAGCACCATCGCGATGGTCTGCGGGTGCTCGTTCTGAATGATGGCCGCGATGTTTTTGGAATCCGCCTTGCGGATAAATTCGAAGACCCTCGTCTGCAGGGATTTGGTGACGCGCTCCAGAAGGGTTGCGGCCTGCTGCGGGCCGTATGCCTTTTCCAGCACGTTGCGCGCGTAATCCACGCCGCCTTCGGTGACGACCTTCTGGGTAAGGCAGACCTGATAGAAGTTGTCCAGCGCGTTTTCGACTTCCTCCGCCGGAAGCTGATCCAGCCTGGCGATTTCAAACGTCAGCTGCTCCACTTCGTCCTCTTTCAGGTATTTGTAGATCTTCGACGCATTTTCCGCCCCCACTGCGACAATGACGGCAGCCGCCTTCTGCTGACCGGAAAGCTGCTTTGCTTCAGTCATCAAAATCATCTCCCCTCAGCCAGACTCTGATTAACTGCGCCGCGATTTCCGGATTCTGTCCGGCGAAATCTTTCAGCTTGCCGCGAAGCACTTCCTCCTTGGTCGCCTGAGCCGCTCTGGATTTCTCCAGCGCCTCCAGCGCTTCCCTCTTGTTGCGCAAAGCTTCCTCCGCGGCTTCCTGAGCCGCCTTCCGTGCCAGGACTTCGGGGTCCTCCTCTTCCTTCTCTTCTTCCGGCTCGCCCTCGTCCTGCGGCTCTTCCGCTTCTTCCGGTTCCTCTTCGCCTTCTTCCGGCTCTTCTTCCTCTTCTTCCGGCTCTTCCGCCGGTGCCTCTTCCTCTTCAGCCTGTTCCAGATCCTCCGGAGCCTGCTGCTCTTCCGTGCTGCCAATCGGATTCATCTCATAGAAATCCGCGGGCACTCCCTGGTCCTCCTGCGCGGCGGCCTCCGCCTCCATACGGGCGCGGCGGCGCCTGGCGCGCACAATGAGGACGATCGCCAGGATCAAAAGCAGCGCGGCAAGCCCGATCCCGCCGTAAAGAAGGATGCGGGTCATCTGCGGGGTCAGGAAGGGATTGGCGGCGGCCGGCGTGGTCTTCGGCTGAGCAAAGGACGCGTTGTAGACCACGACCTTGGAAGGATCGATCGCGGCCGCGTTCGCCACAAGGCTTGTGATCTGCGTTTTCTGATTGCCGTTCATCATGGGCTGATTCACCACGACGGAGATCGTCATGTCCTTGATGCTGGCGGCGTCGCCCTGAATCTGCTCCTTCACCTGGCTGACCAGATATTTGTAAGTCTGTTCATCTTTCGTATAAATCACATTCCCGTTCACCGTCACCCCCGGGTAGGTGGTGACGTCCGAATTGGTTTCCGCGCCGGCAGCGGCTCCGCCGCTGGAGTTTCCGCCCAGCTCCTGCTCTTTGATGGTAGTCGATTCACTGACGACGCCCGTGTTCGACGAGCTTGAAGAAGGCTGGTAAGTGATGATCTCCTGCACCTTCTTGTCCACATCCATCACGCTTTTGGCGGTGACCCCGACATTTCCGGCCCCGTACAGGGGCGTCAGCACTTTCATAACGTTGTTTTCCACGTCTTTTTCATACGCCTTTTCAATGGAACGCTTGAATTCGGAGAGGTTGATCTGGTTGGTGCTGCCGCTTTCGCTGCTGGTGATCTCCTCGCCCGTCGAGGTGTCCACAACCGCGACATCCTCCGCCTTCATGTTCGGCACGCTTTTGGAAACGAGCTGCTTGATGCCGTTCACCTGCTTCGTTTCCAGGCTCTTCCCATCCCGCATCGTCACGGTGACCGATGCCGTGGGGGCCGCGGAGCTCTCATCCCAGGCGTATGTATTTTCATCCGGAATGCTGATGGTGACGTTGCATCCCTCGACCCCATCCAGCGTTTTGATGACCGCTTCCAGCCGCTGGTTCAGCTGGTACTTTTCGATCACCTTGCGCTCGTAATCGGTCGTCATCACATCCGTATTCTGGGTGAAGAAATCGTAGTTCGGGGCGGTTTTCGGATGTCCCATGTTGGACAGATCCATCCGAAGGGAATTCTCCTGGTCCTTCGGCACCAGGATCGTTCCGCCATCCTTTTCCTGATAAGGGACGCCGCGGTCTTTGAGCTCGTTCATGACCTCAACGGCCTCATCCTTGTCAAGGCCCGGATAAAGGACCACATAGGGCTGCCGGTTCATAAGGACCCCAACCAGTATGGCGACCGCCACAACGCCCGTAAACACACTGATCAGAATGATTTTTTTCTTCCTGGTCAGGTTGATCCAAAATGTTTTGATTGGCTCTATATACTTCTTACTTAGTTCGCTCATCGTTCACCCTACATGTCACCTTTCATTTAACTACAAATAAAAAGAGAAAGAACGCCTAGACATTCATTCTCATAATCTCATTGTAGGAATCCAACACCTTGTTTCGGAGCTGAACCAAAAGCTGAACCGACAGTGTTGCCTTCTGGGAGGCAATCATAATGTCGTGCAGGTTGTCCGAATCTCCCGTGGCGAGCTGAGCCACTTTTTGATCCAAATCGCCGCTGGTCTGCTCGACTTTGCTGGCGGCGTCTTCAAAAAGGGCCTGAAACGGCAGCTCGCTGCCGCTTTTCGCCGCAGGAGCCGCCTGATTCAGGTCTGCTATGGTATTGATCGGCTGAATGGGCGTGATATTCATCTTTCATCACCGTCCCATCTCAAGAGCTTTTGTCGCCATTCCCTTAACGGCGTTGAACGCCGTCAGGTTTGCTTCATAAGCTCTGGTTGCAGCCATCATATCGATTGTTTCTTTTACCGGATCCACGTTCGGCATCATCACGTATCCCTGCGCGTTGGCATCCGGATTCGTGGGATCGTAAACCGGGGTCAGCTCGCTGGGATCTTCCGCGATCTTAGTTACCTTTACCCCTTTGTTCAGCTGTCCGCCCGCCGCCAGACGGTCACTCACCATACGGCGAAACTCGCTCTGGGGCTGGGATGCCTGTTCCATCACCACAACTTTTCTGCGGTACGGCCCGCCGTTTTCCGTTCTGGTGGTGGAAGCGTTCGCCATGTTCTCCGAAATGACATCCATTCGCAGGCGTTCCGCCGTCAGGGCGGAGGCGCTGATATCCATGGAGCTTAAAAATGCCATTTTGCTTCTTTCCTCTCCCGTCAATTTATGAACGACTGATGATTCAGCTTTTCTGCATCCTGCCGAAACATTATGATATTAGGAATATCTTTACCGGCACCGTTTCCCGTCTCTCCTAACAGAAAAAAGCGCCGCCCCTTCGGGAAAAATCAGCTCTTTCCTTCCGTAATCGCGTATCTGAGACGCGAAAAATAGTCGGAAAGCTCGCGCAGGGAGTACATATAATTCAGCTGAGTACGCGCCAGTTCCACGTTTTGCTGTTCTTCGTCCACATTGTTGCCGTCAAGCCGCTGGGTCAGGTCATTTGATTTCGTAATCACGGGCTGCGTGTCCTCGATCTGTGCGTTCAGGTCGGATTTCGTTTCGCCGGGGTCCGCCAGGCACTGCCTGAGCTGATCCTCGAAGCTGACGTTCTGGCTTTTGTAGCCGGGGGTCTCCACATTCGCAAGGTTCCCGGAAATCGCCTGCTGACGCGTCCAAAGCCCATCCAAATCCTTGTCCAGAAGATTCATCGAAATGTTGTTAAGCCAGTTCAAATAAGCACCCCACAATCCTTTCGGCCTTACAGCCGTTTTCTTCCTCCGTCACAAAATTCCTTTCCAACTTTCCTGTTTTGCGGATTTTGTGTCCGAAATTACAGGTTCAATTATAATCACTCTGGAAGAATTAGTCAACTTTTTTCTCCTTTTTTCGCCTTTATTCGAGAAAATTTTTTCCATATTCGGAAAAAGGTTTTGTAAATTGTGTTCAGAAACCGTTTCCTCTTTCTCTTGGATTTTTTTGCGCCTGACCAAATAATTCTTTTCCTGCTGAAATATTCACTAAACTGTTGTTCCGTTCTGCCGATATTACTGGTATGAGGTGAAAAAATGATGGTGATTAAAAATCAGGGATATGTGCCGGGTTCCCTGCCCGGCGCGTACCCGGCAAAAAAACCGGTGTCCGCCCTTGACCCGGCCCACAGAGCCGAGGCGAACACCGCAAAGCTGAATCAGATTTCCACCGCGCCGAAAATGGACACCATAGAGATTTCGGGGCAGCACCCCGGCGAACATCTCTCCCTGGCGAATGTCAAAGAGCAGATCATTTCGAGCTTGAATCAGGAGAAGGACCCCGAATCCCTGAACGCGCTGAAAGAGAAGATCGGCTCGGGGGCATACCGGGTCGATCCGGGCGAACTTGCCCGCATTCTGCTGACCGGCTGCAACGGCTGAAAAGCGCGGCTTTATAATGGAAACGAGGGACGGAACAATGGAACAGACTTTGACGATGGAACAGGCTCTTGCGGCGGAATTCCTTTCTTTTCTGGATCGATATCTGTCGTTTTACCGCGACTTTCTCGCGCTGGAAAAAGAGAAATACGACGACATTGCAAAGGGCCGCATCGACCGGATGGACGGCCATGTGAAAAAAGAAGAAGCGTTCCTGCTCCGTTCCAGGGGGCTGGAACAGGAACGCGACCGTCTGGCGGCGCGCGCGGGAAACAGCAGGGTCACCTTCCGGGAGCTGATCCCGCAGTTCGGCCCGCTTCAGGGCAGGGCGCAGCAGATTTACGACGAGCTTTCCCGGGTGCTGCTGGACCTGAAGGAAATGAACATCCGCTGCAATTACCTGACCCAGCTGCGGCTTCACCGCATCCAGTCCGGCATCAAAAAAATGGAAAATCAGCCCGAGCTGCAGAAACAATATAATGAAAAGGCGCGGGAAGGACAGGACAGAAAGGGCTTTCTTTCTAAAAAAGTATAAGGAGAAGGGAAAATGGCATCGACTTTTTCTGCTTATCATATCGCGAAAAGCGGTATTCAGACCGCACAGTATTACCTGAAGGTCACCGGCCAGAACGTATCGAACGTCTACACCGACGGCTACACCCGTCAGCGCCTGGACACGTATGCCGTGGCCCCCACCGGGCTGAACGGCAGGTACGCGAGCAAGGGGGACCTCGCCATCGGCGGCGGCGTGGATGCGAGCGGGGTGACCCAGCTGCGCGACCCGTACCTTGACGTGCGCTACCGCATGGAGCATTCCAAAACCGGGCTGACCGGCACGGAGCTCGACACGATGGACAATGTGCAGGATATCTTCGACGAGATCACGAAGAACGGCATCAACACCCAGCTGACCGACCTGACCAAACAGCTGAACACCCTCGCCGCCTCGCCTTCGGATTCCAATCTGGAAACCATCGTGAAGAATTCCGCCCTGCTGCTGACAAAGGCGTTCAAGAACGCCGCGGAGCAGCTTTCGAAAATCCGCAGCCAGGAAACCGGCTCTTTCCAGAGCGGCGGAATCGACAAGGTCAACAACATCCTTCAGAATATCGCGCAGCTGAACCGCGAGATCAAGAGCAGCGACATCAGCGAAGCGCCCGCGCTGGAGCTGCGGGATCAGCGCAATTCCCTGCTGGACGAGCTTTCCCAGTATTTCGACATCCAGGTCACGTCCAGCAAGGTTCCGATCGGCGCCGGGCGCACCGTGGAGGAAATGCAGGTCAGCCTTGTTTCGGGCGACAAAAAGGTTACGCTTGTCAGCAACGACCAATACAACCAGTTTAAGCTGGACACCGACCCCCAGACGGTGGAGGATTCCGTGGAGGACGGCGGCGGAAATTCGCACGTATACGCTTCGAAGACCATCAACGCGTCGGTCACACTGACGGATTCCAACGGGAACGTTCTGAAAGGCTCGGATGGAACGACGCCCCTTGTCACGAACGACGACCTGAAAACCGGCGTGTTCGGCGGCTACCTTGCCATGCTGAACGACAGCGGCGAGTACGACGCCGTGCCGTCGAAGACCTTCGGCACAGGGGCGGACGAAGTCACCTCCCCGGCAACCGCTTCCACCACGCGCGGGATCGGCTATTATGAAAAGGTGCTCGACCAGTTTGCAAGCGAGCTTTCGAAGACGATGAACGGGATCAACAGCACTGACGGTGCAAACAACAAGCCGATGTTTTCCAACGGCGGCAGCGATTCGTCCAAGCCGATCACCGCCGCGAACATCTCCATTTCGGACCAGTGGAACAACGCGACCGGCTCGTACATCACCGCCACAAAGGATGACGAGCTGCCGGGCGTGGACAATTCCAGCGCCGGAAAGAACATCCTTTACATGGTTTACCAGTTTTCGCAGGAACAGACGTACAAGACGCCGGAGGACGTGACCGTGTTTTCTACGAGCCTGAACTCCTATGTCTCCAAAATATCGACGACGCTCGGGCTCGACATCGAAACGGCCACCCGCCAGAACGACACCTATAACTCCAACCTGGATGGGATCGACACCCAGCGCGCCTCGATTTCATCGGTCGACGTGAACGAAGAGGTCATCAACATGACCGCATACAACCAGTCGCTGGCCGCGTCTTCGCGGTTCATGACCACTATAGACGAAGCAATCGACACCATTATCAACAAAATGGGCATCGTCGGCCGCTGATTTTCGGGAGGGAACACAAGATGAGAATCACTTTGGGCATGATCAACCGCCAATACAATAAAAATCTGAACGCCGCGCTAAACCAACTCAATTCCGGCTATCTGAAAACGACGACGCTGCGCAAATTCGAAAAGACGTCGGACGACCCGTTTTCCGCCTCCAAGGCCTATCAGCTTCGCCGGGAATACGAGGAAAACCAGACGTACCTGGACACGCTGGACAGCGTCGACAGCCAGTTCATGACCTCCGAAAGCGCCATGCGCTCGATTTACAGCGTCATCAGCAGCGCGGACAGCAGCGACGTGCTGCAGGGCATCACCGGGACGATGAACCAGGATGACAGAAAGATCATCGCGGACAAGCTGCGCCAGATGCAGAAGGCGATCGTCGCCCCCGCCAACACGAAATTCGGCGACAAATACGTGTTCGGCGGCAGCGAGATGGATGAGGCTCCGTTCAGCGTGGACGGGGACGGAAACCTTTTTTACCGCGGCATCAACGTGGACACCGGGGAGCTTGAAAACGGCACGGCGGCGAATTTCAACGGCACGCTGATCGAATTCGGCGGCGGCTTCGACACGACGGACGCCGCGGCCAACTATAAGGATTACGTTCTGAAAATCACGGATGCCGGAGAAGGGAACTCCTCATGGGTCGACCCCCCTACTTCAAATTTAATCACGCTGCATGTCGACTTGTCAAAGGTGCACACCAATCAGGACCTGCTCAACGAACTGAGAAGCATGGGCACGAAGTTTACCGGACTGGATTTCAGTAAGGTGCGCATCGTCGGGGATATGAACCGCACGGTCACGGACGGGATGGAATCCAGCGCAATTTACGACTCTGTATCCATGGACACGATGGGCAAGCTCGCAAACGAAGAGATGCTCGCGAACCTCGGCCTCGGCCTTCAGCTCGACGAGGATGGCAAGGTCGACTCCCAAAGCGCGTTCAATACCTCCATCCCCGGCATTTCCTTTTTGGGGTACGGCACTTCCAATACCGACGGGACGGAAATGCCGGACAACCTGTATTCGCTGCTGGGAAAAATCGCGGACCAGCTCGAATCGGACGACTTTTCCATGGACAGCATTCAGCCCTATCTCGACCATTTCAGCGACCAGGAAAATAAGCTTCTGAGCGAGATCACGAAGATGGGCGCGAAATCCAATTTCCTCTCCACGCTCAAATCCAATCTGGACCCGATGGGCGACAAAATTCTGGAGCGCGACCAGAACGTGGAGAACGTGGAGCCCGAAGACGCCATCACGGATTTTTATATGCAGCAATACGCCTATCAGGCCGCGCTGAGCATCGGGACGAAGATCATTTCGAAGACCCTGCTGGACTTTATGTATTGATTTTCAAACCGGTCTTCCACGCATTTTTTCCGTTCCCGCCGCAGACCCGGCGTCATAAAGATCACATTAGCATAACTGCTGCCCTCGAAATAGGTCATTTCTGCCAAATACATGAATTCATTTGAAATTAGCTCAGTCAACCTCTGCACCAAAGAGCCCCATCAGTCGTTGCAAGTCATCTAGACTCCTGTAGCGGATTACGATGGAGCCTTCTCCATCCTTATAAGTAAACCGAACTTTTGTTCCCAATGCTTTGGAAATATTCTCCCCTACCGTTTTGACACTGAGGCTTTGTGCCTCATCTATTTGTACCGGCTTTGTTTTTTTGCGAGGTGTCAATATTGCTTGTACTGCCCTTTCGGTCGCACGTACAGATAGATCCTCATTGATGATACGCTCTGCCAGTTTCAGCTGACTTTCTTCTGTTTTTAGTGCCAATAGCGCCCTAGCATGGCCAGCAGATAGTTTACTGGCCCTAATCGATTTTTGAATAGCTTCAGGCAGCTTCAGC
>ENA-UOOK01006985-UOOK01006985.1-fermentation-metagenome-genome-assembly--contig:-NODE-6985-length-10503-cov-2.688266_pt1 | contig 10503 bp, 4 predicted proteins | sample MGYA00245777_ERZ724023 | MGnify/ENA primary metagenome ERZ724023 (study PRJEB28704, sample SAMN03018312) | fermentation metagenome | biome: anthropogenic terrestrial biome; feature: soil; material... | reverse complement strand
GGGAATTTACCCGACATACCTGGAATTGGTCCTGTGGCCTGCGATTGCAAATTCGTGCGGTACGGATACGCTCAACAGGATTTATAATTATGAAAAAGGCTCTTTTGAAAATGATAAAGTCAAAAAGGTATTGCAGATTCTGGATAGAATCGCCAGCCAGGGGTATTTGATGAAAGGCACGGCTGCGCTGAATCATACGCAGGCTCAGACGGAAATGATGCAGGGCAAGGCGCTGTTTATTCCATGCAGCAGCTGGATTGAGAATGAAATGAAAAATGCTCCGAGGGAGGAAGGCTTTGAATTCGGACTTGCACCGGTTCCAACTTTCAATCAGGGCGATAAACATTATGTGGCAATTACCTGCGAGCAGTTTTCTATTCCTGCGAAGGCAAAGAATCCGGCGTTAGCCAAGGAATTTTTAAGATTTTTGTATTCGGACGCATCCGTTGAGCTTTTTGCCGAGAAGTCAAACGGAGTTATCGCTCTAAAACATGCGCGCGAGCTTGCAAAATATAAGCTGACCGAAACAACCGACGGCTTTTTTTCCATACTGGATGACAGTACGCCCATCATAGACAACTGGACCATACTGCCGAAAAACTCCAGAATCCCGATACAGACGGAGATCTTTGAAAAATGTGTCACGCTGGTGATGAATAAGCAGATGACCATTGATATGGGAATGAACGATGTAGAAAAAGTTTTTGCCCAGGCTCGTGATGAAATAAATAAAAGCAAGGATTAAAAAATCCTAAAGCTCCTGAATATAAATTCGGGAGTTTTTTTGTGCGCGCGGTATGCACTCCGGAATTTACGCTGTGCAGAATATTACAAAGCTTAGTCAAAATAATACAAAAAGTAGCCCGGATTATCAATCCATAATTCACAAAAAATCAACTATTATTGACTTGATGGTCGGAATACTTGACCAAAAATAATATTTGAGGGGGAGTATCGATGAAAAAAAATCTTGCAAGAGCGCTTTCGGTACTATGCGCCAGTGTAATGCTATTGACTGTAATATCGGGCTGCAGTACCGCAAAGACGGACAATTCCGGCACGGCGACCGGGGATTCCTCTACTGCGGCTGAAGCTGGGACAACTGCGGCTGCAACGTCAACCTCCGGGGATACGGGCAAAAAGGAATTTGCAAACAAAACCCTGGATTTCTACATGTTCGAAGGCGGCTATGGCAAGGCTGCCGAAGAGGCAATTGTAGCTAAATTCGAGGAAACCTACGGTGTAAAGGTAAATATGGTTTCCAGCCCGAAGATAGGCGAAATTCTCAGACCGAAAATGATTTCAGGCATGACTCCCGATGTTATCATGATGAACCTGAATGATTCTTCCGGTATCGTTCAGGCTCTCGTTAAAGAGAAGTCGATACTGGAATTGACACCTATGCTGGACGAGAAAGCTCTTGACAGTGACTCGACGATAAGGGATACTTTCCTGTCCGGTTTTCTGGATTGTTCATTCGCCGTACCCTATGGGGACGGGAAAACCTACCTTCTTCCTTTGCTGTATTCTCCGCAGGGGCTGATTTACAACAAGGATTATTTCGATAAGAAGGGCCTGCAGGCTCCGAAAACATGGGACGACTTCTTTGCGCTGGGTGAAGCCGCAAAGAAAGACGGCAGAGCTTTGTTCACGTATCAGGGAATTTATCCGAGCTATCTGGAAATCATGCTTTATCCGTCAATTGCCTCGGCAAACGGTATCGAAGGATATAAGAAGTATGTGAACTATGAAGAAGGTTCGTTTAAAAACGACGCGGTCAGGCAAGTGCTCACAAACTTCCAGGAGATTTCCACAAAGGGTTATCTTTTAAAGGGCACAACTGCAATGAATCATACCCAGGCCCAAACGGCAATGATGCAGGGCAAGGCGCTGTTTATACCTTGCGGGAGCTGGATGGAGGGCGAAATGAAGGACGCGCCGAGAGAAGACGGCTTCAAGTTTGCGATGTGCCCCGCACCGACGCTGACTGCGGAGGGGGAGCAATACGCTTCGGTTGCTCTGGATACTGTTTTAATACCAAAGGCTGCGAAGAATCCCGAGCTTGCGACGGAGTTTTTGAAATTTCTGGTAACGCAGGAATCTCAGAAGACATTTGCCGAAAAGGCATCGGGGATCGAACCTATAGAAGGTACTCTTGATTTATGCAAATCCATCATCTCAGAGAGCCTGTATAATTTCTATGCGATGTTTAACGGCGATGTGCTGCCTCTTGTCGATTCATTAAAAGCATTACCGGACGGCTGCAAGGTTGTAACCAATGATGAGATCTGGGTAAAGCCGACTTCCAAGGTAATGAACGGTCAGATGACCGTCGACCAGTGGATGGAAGATGTTGAAAAAGCTTTTTCACAGATCAGAGAGGACTTTTGCAAAAGCGGAACAACAGTAAGGATTATATTAACTGGATTGGTGAAGGAGCGGCTCCCTTCACCAATCCTTTTACAAGGAAGTGGATGAATGAATAAAAGGTCCGGATATATTTTTGCGGCAGTCACGATTATTCCGGGATTTCTTCTGGTAGCGCTATTTCTGATTTACCCGATGCTCCAGATGATATACCAGTCGTTGTTTAACGTTTCATCCTTATTGGGCAGTCCCTCATTTGCAGGGCTGGATAATTACAAATCCCTGCTTGGAGATGAAAATTTCATTATAGCCTTTAAAAATACGATTTTTCTGACGCTGCTGATACCTGTTGCCGTACCTTTTATATCACTGGTGCTTTCGGTGCTGGTTACGCAGACCAAGCTGAGGGAAAAAGCGTTATACAGGGTTTTATTCTTTTTCCCCAGCGTTTTGCCCATGGTATCGGTCGGAATATTGTGGCAATTCATATATCATCCCACGATCGGAGTCATTAATTCGGCGTTGAATTCTTTAGGCCTGGGAAATATCGCCTTTGCATGGCTCGGGGATGAGAGGTTCGCAATGTGGGCCGTCGTTATTACAATCATATGGCAGGCCGCAGGATATCTGATGGTTATGGATATCGCGGGTATCGACAGAATACCCATAGAACTGTATGAGTCCGCGACGCTTGACGGCGCCGGCGCTTTAAGAAAATTTGCCGCCGTGACGGTACCTTTTTTATGGGAAGTCGTAAGAATGACAATCGTATTTGCCATTGGTATAGCTACAAATGTGGGATTTATTTTAACTGCCGTAATGACGGCGGGCGGGCCGGGCCTGTCAACGACTGTGCTGCTCCAGTATATGTTTACCCAGGCTTTCCAGAATTCCAACTTTGGGTATGCCATGTCGATCGCCGTCGTTGTGCTGCTGATCTCATTTGTTATATCTCTGATTTCAAATAAATTGACAAATAGAGAAATCATTGAGTATTAGGAGGTGACATATGATGAATCATTTTACCGTAAATAGAAGCAAGGTTTCGGAAAGAATGGCCGCTATTGCTGCACGCGTCGTCCTTATAGCGATTTCGTGCACGGTTGTTTTTCCTCTTTTATGGAATCTGACGACCTCACTAAAGACAAATACGGAAATAATGACGTCGCCGTGGTCGCTTCCACAGGTTCTGCAATTTGAAAATTACATAAGAGCTTTTTCAAAGGCAAGAATGGCCGACTATTTTCTGAACTCCGTATTTGTCGTAGCGCTTTCAATGGCTCTCTTGCTTATTTTAGTGGTACCGGCGGCGTATTCCCTGACGAGGCTGAATTTGGAACGCTTATCTAAAATAATAACGAATATTTACATTGCCTGCCTCTTTTTACAGGTCAATGTCCTGCTGGTATCGATTTTTATACTGATGAGCAAGCTCAATATGGTTGATAACAGGGTCGGACTCAGCATCGCTCTGGTTGCTACCAACATACCGTTCAATACGTTTTTTCTGGCAGGGTTCATGAAAACCATCTCGAAGGAGTATGAATATGCGGCGATGATAGACGGGTGCTCGCATTTTTCCATACTCACCAAAATAATAATCCCTTTGTCAGCGCCTGCAATAACGACGGTTTCGATACTCTCGTTTTTTTCCTTCTTCAATGAATACATTTTAACACTTGTAGTAATATCCAGCGACTCCAAGAAAACTCTTCCTGTAGGCCTTGCGAACCTATATGAGGTACAGCGGTACGCTACCGACTGGGGCGCGCTCTTTGCGGCGCTTATCATTATGCTGGTGCCAGTTTTGGTTGTATATTTGTTTGGCCAGAACTCACTGACAAGGGGAATGGGCGTAGGCGGTTTAAAGGGCTGATACCCCTGGCCGGATCGGGACTTTAGCGCAAATAAGTGCGGCCGGTATTATTAGAAAACAGGTGGGAAAGGGTGAATAAATCAGTATGGCAATATTCGGCTACTTCAATGAAGACGGCACAGAATACATTATTGACAAGCCTTTGATACCCAAAAGGCATATGGTGAATTTCAGCTGGAACAGTTCCGTCATATCCGGAGTAAACCAGTTCGGGACAGGCGAGGGCGTATTCAACAACCAGACCTTTTTATATAACGCCCCGACGGGCCGGGCAAGGATGATAAGGGACGGAAGACGGTACTTTTACTTCAGGGACGACGATACGGGCATATACTGGAACACGGGATATTATCCGGTGAAACACGAACCGGCGGAATTAAGGACCGTATTCGGAACAGGATATTCCAGATTCATACACCAGACGGAAGAAATTAAAACAGAAGCCCTATGCTTTGCTGCCGACGACGAAGCGGTTGAAATATGGGAAATAAGCGTTGAAAATATAGCCGGCAGGGAACGGAAGCTCAGGCTATATCCTTATGTGGAATGGCTGCTGCAGGGCTACCCTATCGGGAGCGACTATTATTCCTATCTGAAATCGGAATATTACGGCGATATTCATACCATCGTCGCATATAACCTCTCCGATGAACGTCCCCATGAACGATATAACGGGTTTGTCGCATCAAGCATTAAGCCTGCCGGATACACGGGAAGCGTCAGAGAATTCATGGGCGCCTACGGTGAGGCAACCAGGCCCAAAGCGGTTGCAGAGGGGATTTCTTCAAATAATCCCGCCTGTAATGAGAATCTGGCGGGAGCCCTGGAGATACCCGTCGTTCTGGGGGCAAAAGAGCGGAAAGACTTGATTATCCTCATAGGCAACACCTCGGATATAAATGAAACCCGCAGAGTCGTAAGCAAATTGTTGAATGCCGATATGGCAGAGAAGTCATATAAAGCATTGCTTTCATCAAAAAGAAAAATGATAGAAAGCACAGTTATAGAAACTCCCGGCGAAAAAATCGACAGGCTTATAAATGTATGGGCAAAAAATCAGGTGACATTGTGCTCGGAATTCGGACGCGACGGAGTCAGAGGCTTCCGGGACACATTGCAGGATGCGTGGGCTGTGGTAGCTTTTAATCCTGAACTTGCGAAGGAGAAAATAATCGAGAGCCTGCTGCATCAAAACAGAGACGGTTCTACTTTAAGAGGCTGGATGCCTATAGTTACCAAACACTATTCGGACGGACCGACGTGGATCACTCCTGCGGTAACCGAGTATATAAAATATACGGGCAACAGGGACCTTCTTGATATTGAAGTTCCTTATTATGATAAGGGCAAGGCTACTGTTCTGGAGCACATGCTGACCTCCTTAAGGCATTTATACGGCGATAGGGGAGCAAATGGATTGTGCCTTGCACATCAGGGCGACTGGAACGATTCGCTGGACTGGATGGGCAAAAACGGGCGCGGGGAAAGCGTAATGACCACGATGGCTTTTTACAGGAGCCTGAAGCTGTTTGAAGAGATGGCGCTGGAATTGCTGGAAGATAAAAGACTTGCGGACGAAATGCAGAAAATGGCGGAAGAAATACGAGCCGCAGTTGAAGAGAAGGCATGGGACGGGGAGTGGTATATCCAGGGCTACAGCGATGCGGGTAAAAAAGTCGGATCCAGTCAAAATGCCGAGGGAAAGCTTTTTCTGGTACCTCAGGCATGGGCGGTGTACAGTGGCATTGCGGCCAGTGACCGGCGGGAAAAAGCGATGGCGGCGGTAGAAAAATATCTGGGTTCGAAAACCGGCTGCGTTATGTGTTACCCGCCTTTTACAAAGCGTGATGAAAATGTGGGAAGATTGACTGTAATCCTTCCTGGAATGTATGAAAATGCATCAGCATACTGTCATGGTTCAGCATTCATGATAGCCGCCTATCTAATGTCAGGGAAAGCAGACAAAGCAATCAAATTGTATGAGCAGGTTATACCCGACAGTGAACAGAATCCGTCCGATCTCTCGGGTGTGGAACCCTATGCCTTCACAAACCAGTATCTCGGGCCGGACAGCCTCAGGGCAGGAGTATCGGTATCCGGCTGGATCACAGGGACCGCCGGCTGGATGTACAAAAATATCGTAAATTACTTTTTAGGCTTTCAGCCGGGATACGCAGGTGTAAAATTTTATCCGTGCATCCCCGGCAGTTGGAATAAGGCCGCCTATAAAACCTTTCTGCGGGATACAAGGTATATTGTTGAGATACGGAAAGGAGGGGAAGCCGAAAAGGGTGTTTATTTGCACACGGAAAAGCTGGAAGGGAATTTCCTGCCCTATGGAAAGGAAAAGGAAATCTATATTACGGTTAAGGTGTAAAGGGTAATCCGGATTAGCGGCATCGGCGCAATGGATAATATTGACGGAGCTTGTTGAGGCGGAATGAATATTTGTTTATATGGAAAGGGGAGTTTATGCATGATTAAAAAAATAATCGCTCGGATCCTGGTAATTGCCGTATCGGTTTCAACGATACCTATTGGATTGGCATTTGCGGCAGGGGCCGATAAAACGGCTCTGCAGGAGCTGTACGATGCAAATAAGGATAAGACGCAGGGCGACAGCACGGATACCGAATGGGGAATATTCACATATGGGCTTAACGCGTCAAAATCCGTACTGGATAAGGCTGAGGCGACACAGACGGAAGTAGATGAAGCAAAGGAAGTGCTGGATAATGCAATTAAAGGAATATATCTTAATCCATTAAGCACTGCAGCCGGATTGGAGAATATAAATTTATCCGGTTCGGGCGGAGATTCGAATGGAGCTATATCCGTGGTATCCGGCGGAGTACAGCTGAGCGGAGATACCGGCAATCACTTTATTATCGACGGCAACAGCCCGTCGGCTGCAAACGGAACGGTGAGCGTAAATATCGCGCCGGATAGTCATAATTATTGCAGGTCGGGAGTAATGTTCCGTGTAAAAGATAAGCAAAATTATGTGTGGGTAGGGCTTACGGAAGAAAACACATTTTTTATCCGGGAAGCGATAGACGGCATACGCAGGGATATACATGACGTTCCCAATGCCGGCGGTAAAACCGGCGTTCTTAAGGTCGCATATAACGGCGACAATTTAAAGGTATATATGAACGATCATCTTGTATACGACGGCTTGCGCCCATACGAACGGACGGATGCTATAAAAATAGACCAGGGAGAACCGGCCGATACGGCTGCTTCAGCCGGTAAATCAGGCTTTATGGGGTGGTCGGTAATGAACAGCGTTTTTTCAGATTTGGAGTATGCGGTACCGCCTAAAATAGATGAAAGATATATAGCCTTTATAAACGACATATATAAGAACCTGGACCAGGCGATGTTTACGGCCGAAAGCTGGACTGCGTTTGAAAATGCCGTGAATGCGGCAAGAATTGTCTTTGAAAGCGGAATGTCCGGTGCGGAAGCCAGCTATAACAATGTAGTCAAAGCAAGAAATGCTCTTCGGTATAATGGGACGCAAACAGCGCATGTCAATGATTTCACGGACAACATAGGCAATCTGGAATGGAAAAAAGGACTTGATCTCAGCACAATAAGCCTTGCCGACGGTTCAATTTCACATAATGCCGAGGGAGAACTGCTTTTTATAGATAATAGCACACCGAAGCTGCTCAATGGCGTGGCATCGATGGATGTAAGCTTTCCGGACATGAATGATTCGCGTGCCGCGCTGGTGTTCCGCGGAATAGACGCCAACAATTTATCATTTGTCGGCGTTGAAAGCAAAACAAGCATCCGCATTCGTGAAATGACAGACGGTAACTTGAATGATTTGGTAGTAAATGGATTGTTATTGCCGTCTGGCTTTAAGCTGAAGGTGGAATATGCCGAAGACAACCTGTCCGTATATGCGGACAATACCGTCTTATACGACGGACTCCGCCCTATAGCGTCAGCAAGCGGAGGCAATCCGGTCCTGCCTCCGATATGGGGACAGGTCGGCGTGTACTTATGGTCTGTACATAATGCGACCATTGACAACCTGGCGTCGGATTCCTTCGCGGTTATAAAGAGCGCGTCCTTTGCCGGCCAGTTTACCGCTGCGGATATAGATAAAACATCAAAAACCGTGACCATGTACGCGAAAAAAGAGACGGCCTTGGATAATATCACCCCGGTTATATCCGCAGCGCCTTCCAGCGCTTCGGTATCGCCGCAGGGCGGCCAGGATTTTTCAGGCGGAAAAACGGTTGCGTATACGATAACTTCAAATGACGGATTATCATCGGAATGGACAGTCAAGGTTATGTGCGTAGACGATGCTCTGGAGACCATATCCAGCGACAAGCTGATCGTGCTGGTCAACAAGCAGTATCCTCAGGTGTTCAGTTATACCTTGAAGGGCGACGATCCTCAGACGATTGACGGAGCATTGAATTATTCAACCGATGTAATAATCATCAATGATGTCAGTTACAATCCCCAGGTGAGTATGGAAAAGGCAGATGCCTCAACCGTTAGATACCAGGTAACGATTCCCGGTGTAGATCCGGACGGCGGCGGAGCTGCCGCAGCCAGGAAAGTGGAATTTACCTATGAAATAACGGTAAACGGGAATACCGTTATCAGGAAACTGACAGGATTAACGGGAGACGAGCCGGGTATAAAGTTTAATATCAAGCTGTCGGGAGCGGTCCTTTCGGTAACTTCGGATAAAACGGGCGCGCAGCTTGCAACAAACGGCGGGACTGAAAATACCGTATATACGGTTTCTTCAGTGTCGGCTCTTGACAAATCGGACCTTTCCTACGTGTTTATTTCACACAGCGGCGCATCAGGAACAATATATACGAAGTATCAGTATAATACGCCGTACCGTGCGGTGATTGAAAGCTCCAGCAGCAATAACAAGGCCGGTATTTATGAAACCGGCTATAACCGAAGGCTTCAGGACGGTACTGTTCCTGTAACGGAGACGTCGAAGGGTGTAACAGAGGAAATTGGATACGAATCCTATGTATATATATGCGGCGATACCAACGGCAACGGAACCATAGACTGGCAGGACAGCGCTCTCTGGGTCAGGGAGCAGATCCCGCAGGTGCCCGGGGATCTTGGCAAATTCTTTGAAGGCGGCAATTGGACGCAAACACACGGGGCTTTTCCGGGGAACGGGAGTATAAACGCCTCCACATATAAGGCCTCTTCCTCGCTGTACTCCACTCCGGAACAGCTTGTGGAGATACAGAGACAGTTTAAAAACATGACTGACGGCATGGGCAGAATGGGTTTCTGCTATGTGGGCTGGAACGGACGCGGCCACGACTATGGCTGGCCAAATATAAATGAAGTGACCTTCAATCCTATTTTGGGAACGGCTGATGAATTCAAGGCTAAGCAGGCGGAGATGGAAGAAGCCGGCGGTTCTCTCGGATTTCATTTAAATATGACGGATATGACTACAAACAGTGAATCTTATCTGAGGAATCAAACCGTATCCGACTATGGAAACAGGTCGTCATCTACCGGAACTTATCAGTATACGAACACTTTCGGATGGTCCGCATATAAAATCAACCATTTTACCGATTATCCTTATGCTCTAAAAAGGCAGGACGCATTTGCCGAACGCTTCAGCATACCGTTTATTCTCTATCAGGATGTTATGCTGCCGTATCCCAAGGGAAATTACGGCCTGCTTGAAGAACAGTATGCAATGAGACGCGAAATAGAGCACTGGAAGGTATTGGGAGCCTATGCCGCAACCGAGTATTACTACGCCGAGAAGCGGACAGGCGGGCAGTTTATGATGAAAAATTACAAGTATCCCAATATTGTGGATGAATTTATCATTGCCGGACAGACAATGTTCCACAATACCAGGGATTACCGGACACTGCCTGCCGACTATATATGGGCAAATCTGTACAGCGACAACGCCAGAACCGGGAACATCATGAATACCAATGTTCTTGAGGCTGCGGAGCAGGAAACGGAATTTTCATTCCTGCTGAGTTGCACGAACAGCTATGTTGCAAAAAACAAGCTGACGGAATACGGAGTAAACGGAAATACGCAATATACTCTCTGGGGCAACGGTGTAAAATATGAAGCCGACAACACCGCAAAGACATTGAGAATTACTAAAAACGGAAATGATATTGCCAGAATGTCGGTAGCGGACGGCAGGCTGACGGGCGATTCTTTTGTACCCGCGGCCGACGGCACCGAAAGGATTTTCACCTTTAGTAGCG
>ENA-UOOK01006984-UOOK01006984.1-fermentation-metagenome-genome-assembly--contig:-NODE-6984-length-10505-cov-2.869952_pt1 | contig 10505 bp, 11 predicted proteins | sample MGYA00245777_ERZ724023 | MGnify/ENA primary metagenome ERZ724023 (study PRJEB28704, sample SAMN03018312) | fermentation metagenome | biome: anthropogenic terrestrial biome; feature: soil; material... | reverse complement strand
AACCATCGGTTGACTCGTTTTGCGTTTCATCCTTGCAGGAATATAAGAGCGGTGTGACAAAAAGCACAATCAATAAAATGCATAATAGCTTTTTTTTCATAACTAATTACCCCTCAGATTTATTTTACATCTTTGATTTTAGCACAATATAGCAGTTTAGTCAATAAAATTATTAATTTTTAAACATTGCCTTTTACAAAAAAGCATGATATAATATTTTGATAAAATAGGAAAGAAAGGGTAAAGATTATGTTCGGTTACATCCGTCCGGTGCAAAGCGAGCTTCTCGTACGCGAACATGAGCTTTACCGCGCGGTGTACTGCGGGTTATGCAGATACGGCGGCAAACATATTTCTCATTTTACGAGATTTTTGCTGAATTACGATTTTGTCGCACTTGCTCTGCTGCGTATGTCGGTTGTGCAGGAAGAAGCAAAAATCTCTTTGAAACGTTGTCCTTATCATTTTAAAAAGCGCAGAACACTCTGCGCGGACGGTTCTTACGAGCTGACAAGCGCTGCGTTTGCATTTCTGCTCTATTACAAAGCGCTTGATGATATTAACGATTCAAAGGGCATAAAGAAGTTTTTTAAGAGATTAGCCCTGCCTTTTTTCTCTCACATTAAAAACCGCGTCAAGGGGTATGAGGTTTTAGAGAGTGTCATCGAAAAACAGATTAATAAACTTGCCGAGCTTGAAAAAACAGATACACCCGACGAACAATTCTCGCTTGACAGGGTCGCCGATTGCTTTGCGGTGATAGTCGAGAGTATTGCGTCTTACGGGCTGAAAGATAAAGAAAAGGTTATCGCTTCTCAGTGCGGTTATCATATCGGAAGATACATATATATTATCGACGCGCTCGACGATATTAAAAAGGACAGCGAGAGTGGCAACTACAATCCCTTGCTTATCAAATACGGCGACATTTCGGGAGTTATAGATAATATAGAGGAAATCAAGACTACAATAACAGACAGTCTTAACGCCTTTTCATCGGTTTACGGGTTGAATGTAATCGGAGAGGAAAGGGATAAAAGCTATGACAATATTATTTTTAATATATGTGAACTGGGAGGAAGAGCGGCCTTGAATAAGGTGCTCGGCTCCCTTAATCTTGGAGGTACGAATGACTGATCCCTATAGAGTATTGAATATTAACTCAAATGCGACGGACGAGGAGGTTAAGCAGGCTTACAGAAAGCTTGCGAAACGCTATCATCCGGATAATTACATCAATAACGAACTCGCAGATTTAGCTGCGGAAAAAATGAAGGAAATCAACGCCGCTTACGACGAGATCAACCGTCTGCGCTCGGAGGGAGTCCCGGGCGGAGGATTTTCGGGCGGGGCGGGTTTTTCAGGCGGAGAGTCGGGAAGCGATGTTTATTCCCGTATAAGAATTCTTTTAAACAGTCGTAGAATAAACGAAGCGGAGGTGCTTTTGCAGCGGATTTCTGTAGCTGAGCGCAATGCCGAATGGCACTTTCTTAACGGATTGGTTCTTTATAACAAGGGGTGGCTCCAGGATGCGAGAGTAGAGGTGGAAACAGCCTGCAGGCTTGATCCCTATAACGCTGAATACCGGGCGTTTCTTGACCGCTTCAGCACCGGCTCGGCACATAGTCCTTACGGCCGGACTTATTCGGGAAACGGCTGCAGCGGGTGCGACGTCTGCTCAAGCCTTATCTGTGCGGACTGCTGCTGCGAATGTATGGGAGGAGACTTGATAAGATGCTGTTAGAGCAGCTTTCTTATTGAAAGGAATGATAGTCTTTGAAAAAAAACAGAAAAATCGCACTTTCGGGAATTATGTGCGCATTGTCTGTTATGATAATGCTTATAGGCTCTCTTTTTCAGACACTTGACCTTTCTGCCGCCGCCGCTGCTGGCCTGACTGTGGTTTTTGCAATGGTTGAATTGGGCGGGAAATATGCTTTTTCCATCTATGCGGTCAGCTCTGTTCTTGCATTCCTTCTATTGCCCAATAAATCACCGGCTCTTATTTTTGCCGTATTTGCGGGACACTATCCGATACTGAAAGCGTATATACAAAGGGTAAAATTCCGATGGATTGCGTATTTGCTGAAAATAGCTGTCTTTAACCTTTTTTTCACGTCAATAATCCTTATAGGCAAGGGAGTTTTAGGTTTAGAGGATGATTTATACAGATTCGGGTATATGGTATATTTGTTGGGAAACGTCACGTTTATTGTATATGACTTTGCGCTGGACAGATTGGTTTCGTTTTATATTCACAGGCTCAAAAGAATATTTGACAAGAGCTTCAAAATTTGATAAAATAATAAATCGGTGATGTTTTGTTTTTAGTAGCATTACCCTGAAAGGCTTGGACTATATATGATAAAAAGTATGACCGGTTTCGGCAGACATAAAGAAGTGGTGGGCGGCAGGGACATCCTCTGCGAGATAAAATCGGTAAACAGCCGTTATCTCGATATATCCGTCAAACTCCCGAGGTTGTTTTCCTCGCTTGAGGACAGGGTTAAAAAGCTCGCTGCGGGTTATATTTCCAGAGGCAAGGTGGAGATTTATATTTCGGTCGAGAGCATAGAGGGAGAGAAGACCGACCTGTCTTTGAATAAAGAATATCTTGACAGCTTTATAAGACTGTTAAGCGGTATAAAGGACGAATACAGTCTCAGCGGCGATATTACGCTATCCCTGATAGCTAATAAAAACGAGGTGTTTGTTGTTCACAAGGTCGATGAAGACCTTGAGGAGGTCTGGCTTGCGGTAGAAAAGGTTGCAAAAGAGGCATTTTCACGCTTTATCGAAATGCGAATCTGTGAGGGAACCAGGCTGCAGGCGGACCTTATCGGTAATCTTGAGGAGATAGAAAAACTTGCAATGCTGATAAACGCCCGTGCGCCCGAATCGGTAAGAATAAGCAATGAGCGCATGAAGGCAAGGGTAGCGGAGTTGCTGGGCACCGTTCCTGTCGATGAGGCGCGGCTGCTCACCGAATGTGCCGTTTTTGCCGATAAGACTGATATAAATGAGGAGCTCAAGAGGTTAGGCAGTCATTTTTCACAGTTCAGATCAATACTTAACGAGGAAACCCCGGTCGGTAGAAAGCTCGATTTCCTTTTACAGGAGATTAACAGGGAGATAAATACCATAGGTTCAAAGGCAAATGACAATGAAATAGCAAAGTATGTTATAGATGCGAAATGTGCTGTAGAACGTATAAGGGAACAGATTCAAAATATAGAATAAGGTAAAAAGGCGATTTTACAGTCGTTAGGAATTAAGTTTATTGGTGACGGTTATATGAAATTGATCGATGTCGGCAACGGAAATCTAATATCCTGCGGTCGTGTGGTTGCAATCGTAAGCCCGGAATCGCTGCCTGTCCGCAGACTGATACAGGATGCTAAAAATATAGGCAGAGTGATTGATGTAAGCTGCGGTAAAAAGACCAGAGCTGTCATTATTACCGATAGTGACCATATTATTCTGTCAGCTCAGACGACGGAGCTATTAAATGAGGAATTTGACAGATTATGAGTAATAAGAAGGGCAGACTTTTTGTTATATCAGGCTCAAGCGGCAGCGGGAAGGGCACGGTTATCGCTGAAATTCTCAGAAAAAGCGATAAATTCCATTATTCGGTTTCCGCGACTACAAGACCGCCGAGACCGGGTGATAAGGATGGCGTTGACTATTTTTTTGTTGACCGGGAGCAGTTTGAGCTTTTTATCGATAATGGTGAGATGCTTGAATATGCGGAATACTGCGGCAACTTCTACGGAACGCCGAAATCCTATGTTTATTCGCAAATCGAGCAGGGAATGAACGTAATTCTCGAAATAGAAGTCTGCGGAGCGATGCAGATAAAGAAAAAGTGTCCCGACGCGGTAACGATTTTCATAACACCGCCGAGCTATTCGGAGCTTTGTAGGAGGCTTGAGGAAAGAGCGACGGAGAGCAGCGAGGATATAAGGAAAAGGCTGGAAATCGCTCTGACAGAGATAAAAGCCGCAAAGGATTACGATTATATTATAATAAACAGGGCTAACGAATCTTCAAAAGCTGCCGACGATATCATTGCAATATACGAAGGGAAATACAAAAAAAACGACGAACCCGATTTTATCAATAAATTTATCAATGATTTTACAAAACAATAACAACGACATATAATAAAAGGGGATACGAAAAAAATGATGCTTTATCCGACACTTCAGGATCTTACCAATGAAAAGGTCAACCGATACAGGCTTGTAATCGCAACCGCAAAATGCGCGCGGTATATTACGAAAAAAGCCTGCGACGAAAGGGAGGCAGCAGACCATAAGAGAGAGATTGACAGGTTTGCGAAAGAATCCAAGAACGAGATGACCGCCGATGACGCCAACGACAAGGCTGTTTCGGTAGCCGTAAAGCGAATTGCAAACGGCGAGTATAAAATTATAACCGACTGATATTTATGGAAAAAATCTATGCCGCCGTCTATATACTCGATATTTCATACCGAATAGACAGGCGGTATGTCTATTTTGTTCCGCCGGAGCTGCGGGGAATAATCGTAAAAGGATCGATATGCGTTGTACCTTTCGGGAACGCTAACAAGCAAAAGAGCGCTGTTGCGGTCGATTTTATGGAAACCGCTGACTTTCCGGCTATAAAAACGCTGAATTCGATTATGGATTATCCCATAGTAATTACAGAAGAACTGGTCGATCTCTGCGTTTTTATGAAGGAGCGGTTGTTCTGCAGCTTCGGAAGTGCGATGAAAACCGTACTCCCTCCGGGTGTAAACTTCGGTACGACGGTTTTTTATACCACAGCGCTCGAGAAGCTTCCATTGGGGTATAACACGGTTTCAGAGGTGCTTTTCAGGTATATAAAAACCAAAAAAAAGGCACAGGAAAAGGATATTTTCGCAGAGTACGGAAAGGAAAGCGAAAAGCTTTTGAAAACCCTTGTCAAAAACGGTATTCTGGAGAAGCACAGCGAGGTCTCCGAGCATATTAATGAAAAGAGCAGAAGGCATGTGCGGCTTCTGATAAGCGAGGACGAGGCGGAACAGATACTTGACAGCGAAACAGGGCTTACCGGCAAGCAGAAGGAGCTTTTGGAGCTTTTGCTCCATTATCCGAAGATAAGCATCGCCGAGATAGAACAGCTTAGCGGATTATCCTCATCTGTCGTTTCCGCACTGATTAAAAAAGGCATATGCGAGCGATACGATGATAGGGTGGAGCGTACGCCGTATGAAGACGAAGCCATCGAGGAGGAACAGTCCGAAACACCGCTTTCCGAGGAACAGACGAGAGCGATAGAAGTTATTGACGGGCTCCTGTCAAGCGGCGAACCTAAGGCGGCTCTGCTTTTCGGAGTTACGGGAAGCGGCAAGACGAGAGTTATTACAGAATCGGTAAAAACGGCTATAAACTCAGGTAAAACGGCGATAATACTAATACCCGAAATAGGACTCACAGCGCAGGCGTTGTCGGCATACAGGGCTGTTTTCGGAGACAGGCTTGCCGTGATTCACTCAATGCTTTCAGCGGGAGAGCGTGTAGATACATACCGTCGCATTACCGACGGAAAGGTCGATGTGGTGCTCGGAACCCGCAGTGCGATTTTCGCTCCGCTTTCAAATATCGGCATCATAGTTATCGATGAGGAGCAGGAAGCTACCTATAAATCGGAGCTTACCCCCAAGTACCACGCGCGTGATATTTCAAGATTCCGCTGCGGAAAAAACAATTGCCTGATGCTGTTGGCGTCCGCAACTCCTTCAATAGAGAGCTTTTATAAAGCAAAAACCGGTATATATACACTGATACGGCTGACAGAACGTTATGGCGGCGTTGAACTGCCTGAGGTTAAGGTTGAGGACCTGAGAAACGATGACAATACTTTCCCCGACAAGCTTATCGGAAAAAGGCTTGAAGAGGAGATTAAAATAAACCTTGAAAAAAAAGAGCAGATAATACTGTTCGCCAATCGGCGGGGATATAATTCGTATCTTTCCTGCCGGAGCTGCGGAACGGTTTACACATGTCCGAACTGCTCGGTTTCGCTTACATATCATGCGTATAGCGGTGCGGAACGCAGAGAAAGGCTGATATGCCATTATTGCGGATATATCTCCGTGCCTCCCAAGCTCTGTGTCGCCTGCGGAGGAAAGCATATCGGCTTTTTCGGATTTGGAACGCAAAAATTGCAGGATGAGCTGACGGAGCGATTCCCCGATCATGAATTCATCCGTATGGATACAGATACAACCTCGGCGCGATATTCGCACGATAAGATACTGAAAAGCTTTGGAGAAAAAGAAGCGGATATATTGTTCGGAACACAGATGGTGGCAAAGGGGCTGGATTTTCCGAATGTGAGCCTTGTGGGCGTAATTTCGGTGGATACCCTTTTGTATATGAACGATTTCCGTGCCGGAGAGCGAACATTTTCGCTTATAACTCAGCTTGTAGGCAGAGCGGGCAGAGCAAAAAAACGCGGCAGGGCAATACTGCAGACATATAACCCCGACAACGAGATTCTGAAGCTTGCCGCAAAGCAGGATTACGAGAGTTTTTACGAAAGCGAGATAAAGCTGAGAAGGGCTGTACAGTTTCCGCCCTTCTGCTCGATAGCAGTTTTCGGTATTTCCGGGAACAGTGAGGACGCAGTCTGGGACTACATAAAGCGGTTTGATGCCGATTTGGACGAAACACACAGGAAGGCTCATTCAGGTGTATTCATCAAAAGATTCGGACCGTTCAGGGACGGGATTTATAAGATGGGCGGAAGGTTCAGACAGCGGATAATAATAAAATACAGCGATAATCCACAGTCGAGGGCTTTTTTGCAGGATGTATATTCCGATACACTCTCAAAGCTCCCGAATACGATAAAGTTCGATCTTGATATAAATCCGTCATTGGTATAGCTCGTTTTATTTTTAAAAGAGGGTGAAAGGTTTGGCAATACTGAATATTGTAAAAATCGGTGACGAGGTTTTGCGTAAAAAATGCCGTCCCGTTGAAAGAATAGATAAAAGGATATGTACGCTATTGGACGATATGAAGGAGACAATGGCGCTTGCGAGTGGAGTCGGACTTGCGGCTCCGCAGGTCGGCGTATTGAAAAGAATCGCTATAGTCGATAACGGCAAAGAGGTTCTTGAGCTTATAAATCCCGAAATTATCAAGGAGGAGGAAGTTCAGGAGGGCTACGAGGCTTGTCTTTCCCTCCCCGGACAGTGCGGCATAGTAAAAAGACCGCTGAAGGTTACAATCAAAGCCAAAGACAGGAATGGCAGTGAAATAACGGTTTTCGGAGAGGGCCTGACAGCGCGTGCGTTCTGTCACGAGCTTGATCATTTAGACGGGAAATTATATATAGATATAGCGAGTGAAATGATCGATGAGTCGGGTGCCGAATAGTTTTTATCGGAAAGGGTGAGGATAATTTGAGCGAAAACGGAAAATTCAGAATTGTTTTTATGGGAACTCCCGCCTTTGCCGCCGCTGCGCTTGATCCACTCATTTCTGACGGGCAGGAGATAGCTCTTGTCGTTACAAAGAAGGACAAACCCAAGGGCAGGGGATATCAGGTTGAGCAGTCCGAGGTAAAAAAACTTGCATTAAAGCACGGGATAGAGGTAATAACACCCGATACGCTTAAAGACCAGTCGGTGCAGGACAAGCTCAAAAGCGCAGGTGCGGATCTGTTCATTGTTGCCGCATACGGAAAAATTCTTCCCAAAGAGGTGCTTGATATTCCGCCTATGGGATGCATAAACATCCACGCTTCGCTGCTACCTGCACTGCGCGGAGCGGCACCTATAAACCGTGCGATTATGGAGGGGCATACCGAGGGCGGAATTACGATTATGTATATGGACGAAGGGGTGGATACCGGAGATATTATCCTTCAGGAAAAAATGCCGATCCCTTCGGATATGAATGTGGGAAAATATCACGACGAGATGTCTGCTTTGGGCGGAAAAGCCATTATCAGCTTTCTTAAAATGGCGGAAAAGGGCTTGATTCCGAGGACAAAACAGGATGATTCAAAAGCAACTTATGCGAAAAAAATAGAAAAAAGCGAGTGTAAAATTGATTTTTCCCTCGCCGCAGAGCAGACCTGCAATATGATACGCGGGCTTTCTCCCTGCCCCGGCGCTTACGCATTTCTTTGCGGAAAGCGCATAAAAATCGGGTGTGCCGAGAAAGGAACGGGTTCGGGTAAACCCGGCCGGATATTGTCGGCCGGCAGCAAGGGCATTGAGGTCGCCTGTGCCAAGGGAAGTATTTTTATAAAAGAGCTGTGTCCCGAGGGGAAATGCAGGATGACCTGCGAGCAGTATCTGCGCGGCAACAAGGCGGAGATCGGTACGTGCTTCAATGAGTGAAGTCAAGTATAAAACAAGGCGGGTATGCTTCGAGGTTTTGCGCAGAATCGCAGTCGATAAAGCTTATTCAAATCTTGAATCGGCAAATCTTTATAATAATTACGGGCTAAGTATCAATGACAGGCGCTTTGTAAAAACTCTTGTTTTCGGTGTTTTGGAGAGGCAGCTTCTGCTCGACTATATAATCGCACTTTTCGTAAACAAAAAACCCGATATCGAAACCCGGCTCTTGCTGAGAATCGGTCTGCAGCAGATAATGTTTATGGAGGTGCCTCCGAGCGCAGCCTGTGACGAAACTGTCGATGTCGCAAAAAACGTGCTCGATAAGAGCAGAGCGGGATTTGTAAACGCGGTTTTACGCAATATATGCAGGAACGAAAAAAAGGTCAGGGATGCGGTTGAAAAAGCGGAGGGCTATATTAAATATTCCGTAAGCGAAAGTATTTACGGATTATTGAAGGAGCAGTACGGCGAAACAGCAGAGGACATTTTAAAAAGCTTTTATGATAAAAAGACGCTGTTCCTGCGTGTAAATACGTTAAAAACAACCGCAGAAGAGCTATGTGATAAGCTCGGTTCGGAAGGCGCGGAAGCGGTAAAGGTCTCCGATGGCACGATAGAGATTATAAAGGGCGGCGGAACTGCCGTCAGAATGATTGACGGGGGAGAATTCTTTATACAGGGGCTCGGCTCGCAATATGCCGTGGAAAGCCTTTGCGCAACCGGGGGTCAGACTGTAATTGATGTTTGTGCCAGCCCGGGCGGAAAAAGCCTCGGTGCAGCTATCGATATGAAAAACAGGGGTACCGTCATAAGCTTTGACATTCATAAAAACAAGCTGTCTTTGATAGAAAAGAGCGCGCATATTCTCGGAATAGATATTATTAAAACATCGGCTTTTGACAGCCGCGGGGTATGCGATGAATATATCGGTGCGGCGGACAGGGTTATCTGCGACGTGCCGTGCTCGGGTTTGGGGGTAATCTCCTCAAAGCCGGAGATAAGGTATAAAAATGTATCCGATTTTACGGGTCTTTATGATACTCAAAAGCAAATAATCGCTTCCGGCTCAAAATATCTGAAAAAAGGCGGAGTGATGGTTTATTCCACCTGTACTTTGAAAAAATATGAAAACGAGGAGATCGTAAGGGGATTTTTACGGGATCACTCCGGTTTTGAAATCGCTTTCGAGAAAACCTTTTTACCGTATGAAAGAGCCGGAGAGGGTTTCTATATCGCAAAGATAATCAAAGTATAAACACCCTGCTTTTTGCAGGAAAAACCAAAGGGAGAAATCAAGATGAAGTTTTCCGAAATGAAGTACGAAAGAATCGACTTGGAAAAGTATAAAGCCCTGTACGCAAGGCTTGCTTCCGATGTCAATTCTGCAAAGAGCGTTGATGAAATAGCCGCTATTATTGCAGAGCACGAAAAGGCCGTCTCGTATATTAAGTCTATGACAGTATTGGCATATATACGCAATACCATCGACACAACCGATGAATATTATGCCGAGGAGTATAAGTTTGTAGATGAAAATATGCCTGTGCTGCAGGAATCGATGTTCGGTTTTGCAAAAGCACTGTTCGACTCACCGTTCCGCAACGAGCTTGAGGACAGAGTCGGCAGTCTGTTGTTCAAAAACATTGAGATGGAGCTTAAATGCTTCTCACCGGAAATCGTACCCATGCTTCAGGAGGAAAACCGTCTTGTTTCCGAATATCAGAAGCTGATGGCGTCGGCTCAGATAGATTTTGACGGAAAGAAGCTCACGACCTCGCAGATGACTCCCTATGCGATAGACAAAAACAGAGAGGCAAGAAAAGCGGCGTACACGGCGCTTGCGGGATTTTATAACTCCATCGGTAATCAGCTTGACGATAATTTTGACAAACTCGTTAAAATCAGGACTAAGATCGCAAAAACACTCGGATATAACAGTTTTACCGAGCTTGGTTATCTGCGTATGACAAGAAATTGCTATACTCCGGAGGATGTAGCTTCGTTCAGAAAGCAGGTCGTGGAGGATATCGTTCCCATCGTAAACGAGCTCAAAAGAAAGCAGGCTCTTCGTATTGGCGTGACGGATATGAAGTTTTATGACGACAACTTCACC
>ENA-UOOK01006983-UOOK01006983.1-fermentation-metagenome-genome-assembly--contig:-NODE-6983-length-10505-cov-3.872919_pt1 | contig 10505 bp, 4 predicted proteins | sample MGYA00245777_ERZ724023 | MGnify/ENA primary metagenome ERZ724023 (study PRJEB28704, sample SAMN03018312) | fermentation metagenome | biome: anthropogenic terrestrial biome; feature: soil; material... | reverse complement strand
TGTATAAATAATAAATATCTTCTTTATCTAATTTAAAATTAGTTGATTTTATCTCATTATTATTATTTATAATTATAGTTCTAACTAAATCTTTATTTCGAACATAAAATGTCTCATCCATATTAATTGTTGCACCCACAGGTAACACAAAGCTTGAAACTTCATGGTCAACACCCAGTTTGTTAGTCACTCTATCTATTGTAACTGGAAGGGTAGCAGCACTTGAACTTGTGGAAAATCCCAGAAGTTGCGCCGGAGCAATACCTTTAATAAACCAGCGAGGTTTTCTCCCGGTAAACAGATAAAGTATGATAAGATAAATGCCGATCATGATTATTAGTCCCACAAGTACTGTTATCACATAATTGAGCAGCTTTAGCAGAATCTCTGAATCGTTTGAACTTACAATAATCTGTGCCAACAGAGCAAACACAGCATAAGGTGCTATCATCATGATGATATTAACCATTTTCAGGATCACATGATTCAGGGAGTCAAAAAGCTTTGACAGAGGCTTAGATTTCTCGTGATCAATCATAAGCATACTAATCCCGAATAATATTGCAAAGAATATTACCTGTAGCATAAGCTGATTATTACTCATGGCACTAAATATATTATCAGGAACGATATCCACTAAAAAGTCAAGAGGTTTACCCGCTTCCTGATTCTCTGCCTGCTCTATGTTAGATGTGATTGTGCTGTCTCCTGAATAGGTTATTGTCAATTCCTGAATTGTTTCCTCCGAAAGCCCTTTCCCCGGTTTTAAAATATTTACCAATAGAAGACCTATAGTGATTGCCAAACAGGTGGTTATAATAAATATCACTATGGTACGCAGTCCGATATTTTTAAATGCAGAAATATCCTTCAGGTCAGAAACACCTTTAATTAGAGAAACCAAAATTAAAGGAATTGCAATTAACCTTAACAGTCGTATAAATATTTCTCCAAATGGAGCAATCCAGTTTAAAACAAACTCGTAACCTCTACTGAAAGAGCTTATTAGAAAACCGAATAATATTCCGGCACCCATTCCTATTAAGATCTTCCAGTGTAGTTCCAGTTTATTCATATTTATTTATCAATTCCAACCCTGTTAAGGATAAATGCAAATTCAAAAGCGGTATCTTTTATACCTTCATAGCGTCCAGTAGCGCCACCATGACCTGAATCCATATTCATCTTAAGCAACAGGATATTATTATCTGTTTTCATAGATCTAAGCTTGGCAGTGTACTTTGCAGGCTCGTGAAAAAGAACCTGGGAATCGTTGATACCACCGGTTACCAGCATATTGGGGTAATCCTGGGGTTTGATATTATCATACGGAGAGTAGGAGAGAATATAGTTATAATACTCTTCAACATTTGGATTTCCCCACTCTTCATATTCACCAGTAGTTAGAGGTAAAGTGTCGTCAAGCATTGTATTGATGACATCTATAAACGGAACTTGAGCTACAATAGTCTGATAAAGATCCGGTCTCAAATTGGTGACAGCACCCATAAGCAGCCCTCCGGCACTTCCACCCATTGCTGCAAGTTTATCTGACGATGTGTAGCCGTCATCGATAAGCTTTTCACTACATGCAATAAAGTCGGTAAAAGTATTCTTCTTTTTCAGTAATTTGCCATCTTCATACCATTGTTCACCCAGATCACTGCCGCCGCGTATTTGTGCAAGTGCATAAACAAAGCCCCGATCAATAAGACTATATAAGCTGGCACTAAAATATACATCAGAACTGGATCCATAACTACCGTAAGAGTAAATCAGCGCAGGAGCACTGCCATCTTTTTTCAATCCCTTCTTATATACAACTGCCATTGGAACTTGAATGCCATCAGGGGCGGTTGCCCAAAGCCTTTCCACAGTGTAATCATCAGGGTTAAAGCCTGAAGGGATCTCCTGTTCCTTTAGCTTTTCAGAATCTCCTGTTTCGATACTATATTCGTAAAGAGTAGTAGGGCGATTAAGTGATGTGTATGTGTATCTTATAGTTGTAGCGTCATATTCAGGATTACCGCTTAGTGAAGCTGAATATACCGGTTCAGGAAAAGCAATAGTTTGTACTGCACTTCCGTTAAGAGGCATAATGTGAATTTCTGAGAGTCCGTTTTTTCGCAACTCCACTGAAACATAATCTTTAAGGATATCTATACCTTCTATCCGAACATCATTATTATGAGGTAAAAATACTTTCCATGCTGACCGGTCTTCATAACCTGTGAGTGGTACTTCATAAATCATGGAATTAAGATTTTCCCGATCTTTATAACGTACAAAAAACTTCTCTTTATGTGGATGTATTGAATATTCCACATCCTGAACACGCGGAAGGAAAATTTTAAACTGATCTAAAGGTCTATCAGCTGAGATATAGCGCTCTTCTGATGTGGTAGAGCTGGAACTGCCTATAAAAATATGCTCCTTTGTTTTGGTGCCTGAAACATAAGTTCTGAATTTATTATCTTTCTCTTCGTAGATTAATGTACTTTGAGGTTCATTAAGTGCCCTGCGGTGAATTTGATAAGGACGCAAAGTCTCATCGATAATACCATAAAACAGAGTCTGATTATCATTAGCCCATGCCACTGAAGTAGCACCAATTACCGTATAACCTATCTCTTCGTCTGTATTAAGATCTTTAATTTTCATAACAAACTCGGCGTAAGATCCTGTCTCATTAAACAGATATGCCACTTTGTTGTTATCCGGACTGATAGAATAACCTCCAAAAATGAATGCAGGCGTGCCTTCAGCCATCTTATTCAAATCAAATATTATTTCTTCTGCGGCATCTGTCGAACCTTTGCGACGACAATAAGTTCGGTACTGTTTACCTTTTTCGGTGCGGCTATAATACCAATAGCCGTTTATATAAGTAGGATAGCTCTCATCATCCTCTTTCATTCTGCCTAAAATCTCCTCATAAATCGTCTGCTGCAGATCTTTTGTCGATGCCATCACATTATCAGTGTACGCATTTTCAGCATTCAGATAATCAATTACCTTCGGATTATTTTTGTCTTTGAGCCAATAATAATTGTCGATTCGCTGTTGTCCGAAGTTTATAAACGTATCGGGGTTTACTTCTGCAACCGGTGCTGCAGGAAAATCAGATTGTTTTAATATAGTCACTTCTTCTTTTTTTGTATTACAGGCTGTGATCAATATCACGCCGGATATAATTATTAAATATAAATGTTTCATGACTTTTATTTTAGGCTTTTGTAATTTTATGATTCGTTTAATACCTGATTAATGTCACATATCGAAACAGGGTCTTATTGAAATAATAATATTCATAGCAAATATACATAATTAGGAGTAATATAGTAACATTGAACATTCTTTTTATACCAATGTTATTATTTATATAATTCACTTTTATGCACGTACACAATCATAGTCATGGTAATAATGATGTGAAGAATATCAGGGCTGCATTTTTTCTAAATTTATTTTTCACTATAATCGAATTCATCGGGGGAATACTAACCAACAGTATGGCAATACTCTCTGATGCTGTACACGATTTGGGCGATTGCATCACTTTGGGTCTAAGCTGGTATTTTCAGAAAGTCTCAAAAAAACCTCGCAATCAGGATTATACTTACGGTTATAAACGCTTTTCCCTGTTAGGTGCTGTGATAAATTCAGTAGTTCTTTTAGTGGGAAGCGTTGTTATTCTAATTCATGCCTTTCCCCGTCTTTTTAATCCGCAACAGCCAAATGTGGAAGGGATGCTTTTACTGGCTGTTTTAGGTGTTATAATTAACGGCATAGCTTTATTTAGATTGCGTAAAGGCAGTTCAATAAACGAGAAAGTAGTGTCTCTGCACATGCTGGAAGATGTGTTGGGATGGGTGGCAGTACTGATTGGTGCAGGAGTGATGTATTTTTTCGATGCACCAATAATCGACACAATACTGTCTATTGCAATTGCCCTGTTTATTCTGGTTAACGTTTTCCGTAATATGCGCATAAGCTTGCGCATTATTTTGCAGGGTAGTCCCACCAGACTTGACCTTGATGAGGTGAAAAACGTACTACTGAATATTGATGAAGTAAATAGTGTGCACGATCTGCATGCATGGTCTGTGGATGGTGAGTATAACGTACTTACCATACATGTGGTGCTCAAAAATGAATTGAGCATGGAAGACCAACAATTATTAAAGACCAGGATAAGAGAATCTCTGGATAATTTAGGTGCACACCACAGCACTATAGAATTCGAACTAGAAGATGAGGATTGTATATTGGATGACTGCAAGTAAGATTACTCCAGATATGTGTACCCATATAATCCTGAGCGATAGTTCGACAAAAACTCCTTGCCTTCTTCTACAGATATTTTACCCTGTTTCACAGAACTCATTACCCATGTCTCAACAGTGCGCACCAATTTCTTAGGATTATATTGTACATACTCAAGCACTTCTGCTACAGACTCGCCATCAATAACCTGATCAATATGATAACCATTTTCACCCGTAGATACATGTACTACGTTGGTATCACCAAAAAGATTGTGGAGGTCTCCTAATATTTCCTGATATGCACCCACAAGAAATACACCTAAATAATAGGGTTCGGTTTTCTTTAGTGAATGAACGGGAAGAAGTGAAGAACGAAAACCATCCTGTGAGGCAAAATTCGAAATATTTCCGTCTGAATCACAGGTTATATCCTGCAAAGTAGCAGTCCTGTCGGGCTTTTCATCAAGGCGATGTATTGGAATTATAGGGAATACCTGATCAATACCCCATGAGTCGGGAAGCGACTGAAAGAGAGAGAAGTTACAGAAATACTTATCTCCAAGAAGTTTAGAAAGCTGACGCAGTTCCTGTGGCGCATGTTTTGCCCTGTTGCTTGTGATATTAATTTCACGTGCAATAGAGTAGTATAGCTGCTCCACCTGTGCCCTGGTTTTTAAGTCTAGCATACCCAGGCTGAAAAGGTCCATCGACTCGTCTCTGATCTGCTGCGCATCATGCCATGCTTCCAGCATTCGTGGCTGAGTGAGAGTGTCCCAAATCTTATAAAGTTCTTTAACCAGTTCATGATCATCTTCGTGTATATCTTTCTCTTCAGGCCATTCAGGAAGTGTTGTAGTCTCCAGAACCTCAAAAATAAGTACAGAATGATGTGCTGTAAGTGCACGACCTGATTCGGTAATTATATTGGGATGAGGGAGTTCATTCTTATTTGCAGCATCAACAAAAGTTGAAACAGAGTCATTTACATACTCCTGAATAGAGTAGTTGATGCTGTTCTCTGTAAATGAAGAGCGGGTACCGTCGTAGTCAACGCCAAGACCGCCGCCTATATCAACAAACTCAATATTAAAGCCTAATGCGTGCAGCTGAACATAAAACTGTGCAGCCTCACGAAGTGCAGTTTTAATTTTCCTTATCTTAGTGATCTGGCTGCCAATGTGGAAATGTATCAATCGAAAGCAATCACCCATATTATTCTTATTCAAAACCTCAAGTGACTCCAATAGTTCACTTGAATTCAATCCGAATTTACTGGCATCACCACCTGAATCTTCCCATTTTCCGCTTCCGGAGCTCGAGAGTTTCACTCTAACACCAATATTTGGCTTTACTTTTAGTCGTTTTGCTATCTTGATTATTAGCTCCAGCTCATTTTGTTTCTCAATCACAAGAAAAACCTGCTTACCCATCTTTTGTGCAAGCAAAGCTAGTTCTATATAACTTTCATCTTTATAACCATTGCAAATAATAAGCGAGTTATTGTCGGTGTTAATTGCAAGAACAGCATGAAGTTCAGGCTTTGAACCTGCTTCCAGACCAATATTAAATCTCTTGCCACTTGACACGATCTCCTCAACCACCTGACGCATCTGATTTACCTTGATGGGGTAAATGATATGGTTCTTGGCCTTGTATTCATACTCTTTAGAGGCCTTCGCAAAGCTCTGTGATATTTTCTCGATACGATTGTCAAGAATCTCGGGAAAGCGAATTAATACAGGTGCAACTACATCTCTTAAATACAGCTCACGCATAAGATCATTAAGGTCAACACTCAATTCTTCCTGTTTTGTTGGAGTTACCTGAACATTACCCTTATCATTAATGGAGAAATAACCGTTTCCCCAACCATTTATGTTGTAAAGCTCTTCTGAATCTTCAATGCGCCATTTTCTCATTACAGCAAAATTTTAAAAAAGTGAATCTACGTGTTGATTTTAAGTGCAAAATTAAGCAATTATTTTGTCAAAACACTATGTTAACATAAAACATAGTCCTGATTGTATTTACATTGTATTTAATATGATTTCTTGACAAAATATACCTGAAAAATGTCCAATCAAACCTTACTTACTACTAACAAAGTCCTAACAAAGTCCTAACCAACTCCTAATAACCCTTATATAAATTAAGAGTTTGTTAGAATTTGCTTAGGACTAAATTAGATTTTAATTTACATTTAATTGCAGCCTGTAATTGTTAAATATCATGTCCGATGCAACATATTGCCTTTTAAAACATCTTTCTTATATTGACATCTGAATATTCAAAATAAAACAGAAAACTTTAATAAAATGAAGTCGAAATTTAGTACTCTTTTTTTTCTTGCTTTTACAACTATTTTATTAGTTGCATCGTGTGAAAAAAGTAACAGTGAAATCAATAAAGATCTGCCGGACCCTATAAAAATTGATTTGCGTTCCTCTGAAGCAAAAATGGTGAAGTCGGATCAGCAATTTGCTTTTGAGTTTTTTGCTAATGTTTTTAATGAAGAAGCAGCTGATAAGGATGATAATTTTATGGTGTCTCCTTTGAGCCTGAGTATGGCTCTGGCAATGACATGGAATGGTGCGGATGGTGAAACAAAACAGGCTATGCAGAAGGTTTTGAGGCTTGACGGATATTCTGATGAGGAAGTAAACGAGTATTACAAGAAATTGAGAGAGGCATTGCTGAAAACAGATCCATCCACTAAACTGGCTATTGCCAACTCAATATGGACTAATAAGAATGTGGTAATTGATAGTGATTTTATCAAGGTAAACCAGGATTACTTTAACTCTGTCGTTAAATCTGTAGATTTTGCAGACAGTAAAACTGTTAATGAGTTGAATCAATGGGCAGCAGAAAATACTAATAATCTGATAGATCATGTGATTGACGAGACTGATCCAATGGCACTGATGTATCTTATGAATGCAATATATTTTAAAGGCGTCTGGACTTCTGAATTTGATGCGAAGAATACAACAAAAAAGCCTTTTTTCTATATGAACGGTAAATCAAAGAATGTTGATATGATGCATCAGAAAACAGATTTTAATTATACTGAAAACCAATTGTTGCAGATGGTTGAACTTCCTTATGGAAACCAGGCGTTTAGCATGCTTGTGTTGTTGCCTAAAGAGGGTAAAATGCTGGCAGATATTATATCTGATTTACAGAAAGGGGATTCATGGACCGCACTTGCATCAGGTTTGAGGGAAAGTGAAGTGGATCTGTATCTGCCAAAATTCAAAACTGAATACAGTAAGCGACTCAACGATGCGCTGATTAATATGGGTATGGGGATTGCATTCGACCCTTCAAGAGCAGATTTCTCACGTATGTCTGATCATGATGCATTTATTTCCTTTGTTGATCAGTTTACATATATAAGTACTGACGAAGTAGGTACAGAAGCTGCGGCTGTCACAGTAGTTGGGATTGAACTTACATCTTATCAGCCACCCAGAACTGTTACTTTTAATGCAAACAGACCTTTTATTTACATAATTCAGGAAAATTCTACAGGTTCGATATTATTTATGGGTGCAGTGAAGGATTTAGACTAAATAGGGACAATCTTTTATAAATATTATACCTAAAAAGTAAATCACTCAGCGAGTTAGTCTCAATGAGTGATTTTTTTTCTTCACTTTTATAGATTTTTTTCTTTAATTAGCTTGTTTATTTTATCTATCTACAAATCAGTGTAGTTTACCATAATGGACAACATTTTATGTCTGTTTGGTTTTTAATGTGCACAAAATCAATGCTGTATGATTTATTTTAGAAAAGTTTGCAAAAATGTTGATAAATATATTTGCAAATGTTTTGCGTTCTTGCAATCTTTCTGTAAACTTGTATAACCAAATAAGTCTGACTTTGAAAAGTTGTAGATTTCGGATTATCTAAATTTGTAGTTTGTTCTTATTTACAGTCAATTATTTATTTTTTTTAGTAAAATCATTAGCTTATGAAAAAGAAAACGTACACTTTCGACGAAGCTTATAAAGCATCATTGGAGTATTTTATGGGAGACGAGCTCGCGGCCAAAGTGTGGGTAAGTAAGTATGCACTGAAAGACAGTCAGGGTGTAATTTATGAAAAAAACCCTGAGGAAATGCATTGGAGATTGGCAAAAGAGGTTGCCAGAATTGAGAAAAAGTATGACAATCCTTTAAGCGAGCAGGAGCTTTTTGATCTGTTCGACCGTTTTAAATATATAATTCCGCAAGGGAGTCCGATGACCGGTATCGGAAACGATTATCAGGTTGCGTCCTTGTCTAACTGTTTTGTGATCGGGATGGATGGTAATGCTGATTCTTATGGCGCTATCATCCGTATTGATGAAGAACAGGTGCAACTGATGAAACGTCGCGGTGGTGTGGGACACGACTTATCTCATATTCGCCCTAAAGGATCTCCTGTTAAAAACTCTGCGCTTACATCAACCGGACTTGTTCCATTTATGGAGAGATATTCAAACTCAACACGCGAAGTTGCACAAGATGGTCGTCGCGGCGCTTTAATGCTTAGTGTTTCTATAAAACATCCAGATTCGGAAGATTTTATTGATGCTAAAATGGAGCAGGGTAAAGTCACCGGTGCCAATATTTCAGTAAAAATCGATGATGATTTTATGAAAGCGGCTTCCAAGGGAGAGAATTATGTGCAGAAGTTTCCAATAGACTCAGATAACCCAAAGTATGAGAAAACAATTGATGCTCAGAAGTTATGGAAAAAGATAGTACATAATGCATGGAAATCAGCTGAACCGGGGGTTTTATTCTGGGATACTATAATAAATGAATCAGTACCTGATTGTTATGCCGATCTGGGATTCAAAACAGTGTCTACCAATCCCTGCGGTGAGATTCCATTGTGTACTTATGACAGTTGCCGATTGCTGGCAATCAACCTTTACTCTTATGTGGTGAATCCTTTTAAAGAGGATGCTTACTTCGACTTCGAGCTGTTTTCTAAGCACGTACAGCTTGCACAAAGGATCATGGACGATATCGTTGATCTGGAGGCTGAAAAGATTGATAAGATTCTTGAGAAAATAGAGGCTGACCCTGAAACGGAAGAGGTGAAATTCACAGAGAGAAATCTTTGGAAAAAGATTCAGCGTAAAACATTACAGGGTCGTCGAACAGGTGTTGGAATTACTGCAGAAGGTGATATGCTTGCAGCAATGGGGATAAGATACGGAACAGACGAAGGGAATGACTTCTCTGAGAAAGTTCATCGTGAAGTGGCTATAAATGCCTATACCTCTTCTGTGCAAATGGCTAAAGAAAGAGGTGCCTTTGAGATATTTGATGCTGAGCGTGAGAAAAACAATCCTTTTATAAATAGGCTGAAAGAAGCTAGTCCTCAGATGTATGAGGATATGGTGAGATATGGAAGAAGGAATATTGCATGTCTCACGATAGCACCAACAGGTACCACCAGTTTGATGTCGCAGACAACATCAGGAATTGAGCCGGTATTTCTTCCGGTATATACTCGCAGACGCAAAGTGAATCCTAATGACAGGGATGTGAAAATTGATTTTGTTGATGAGAATGGAGATTCGTGGGAAGAATATACCGTGTTTCATCACAAATTTGTGACCTGGATGGAAGCAAACGGTTATCCTACTGCAAAGAAATATACAAACGCTGAAATTGATGAGTTGGTTGCAAAATCACCATATTATAAAGCTACTTCCAATGATGTCGACTGGCTCCAAAAGGTGCGTATGCAAGGTCGTGTACAGAAGTGGGTTGACCACTCAATAAGTGTAACTATTAATCTGCCTAATGATGTATCGGAAGATCTGGTAGGTGAGCTTTATATGGAGGCTTGGAAAAGTGGATGTAAAGGGTGTACCGTATATCGAGACGGATCCAGAGCGGGTGTTTTAATATCAAATGGTGATGCAGAAGAAAAAGATAAGAAAGATGATAAAGATTGCTTTGAAATGCCATCCATTGTAACCTCACGCCCTATAGAGCTTGATGCGGATGTGATTAAGTTTCAGAATAATAAAGAGAAATGGATCGCATTTATCGGATTGCTTAATGGCAGACCTTATGAGATTTTTACCGGTATCAACGATGAGGATGATGGTATCATGATTCCCAAGAGTGTATCATCAGGTAAAATCATAAAAGCATATGATAATGATGGTACAAAGCATTACGATTTCCAGTTTCAGAATCGCCGTGGATATAAAGTAACAATTGA
>ENA-UOOK01006982-UOOK01006982.1-fermentation-metagenome-genome-assembly--contig:-NODE-6982-length-10506-cov-3.101043_pt1 | contig 10506 bp, 9 predicted proteins | sample MGYA00245777_ERZ724023 | MGnify/ENA primary metagenome ERZ724023 (study PRJEB28704, sample SAMN03018312) | fermentation metagenome | biome: anthropogenic terrestrial biome; feature: soil; material... | reverse complement strand
ACTCTGTTGTAGGAGAATCCATATGTATCCTCCTTTCCGTTGCCGTCCGGATCTTCCTTTGTAAAGGCCAGCATGACGTCCGCAAACTCATCCGGGGTTACAGGCACCTGTTTATCGACAGCTTCCAGCCAGTCCTGACGGTCAATAATATTGTCCCATGGCTTCGTCTGAACCCTTGGCAGTGAGAACAGGCCATTATCAAGCTCTACAATTCTGGTATAATACAATTCTTCATCTGTCAATACAGTTTTGGCATTCGGCATGGATTTGTCGAAATAATCATCCAGCTTAACCAAAAGTCCGTCAGCTGCCCATTGGTGATATAGGTCACCGGTATTCCCTAAATAAATGATATCGGGAATATCTCCCGATGCCATGACGATATTGAGACGGTCGCTATAGTTATTGATGGGCGGAGCCTCAATTTCCAGTTTGGTTGCGGTCCGCTTTCCCCATTCTTCAAGGATCGGATTGTCTTCCACTACATAGGTGGCAGGCAATCTTTGAATCATGGTAAGCGAAATAACTTCTTTTTCATTTGAATTGCTTTTGTTGTTCTGGTTACTGTTGCTTTCTTTCGTACCCTTATCCGACTGGCATGCAATCAATGAGAAGACCAGCAGAAAGGCAAGTGCACTCATTAGCATTTTTTTTATAAGTTTCATTCTAATCCCCCGCTTTACTTTTTTATATTACTGCGCATATGATTGAATTCGCGCAGCAAATATCAATAAATGGAATGGCCGCGTATTTTATTGGCCAGCTTATTTGTTGAGAACAGCAGGACAGCAGCGATAACAGATTTAAAAAGCTCCACCGCCGTGGAATAAGAGTACCTTCCGCCTACAATGCCGATTTGATAGGTATAGGTTTCAAAAACCTGTGATACCGATATATTCATAGGATTCTGAAACAGATAAATTTGTTCGAAACCATTGTTCATGATTCCGCCGACTGCCAGAATCAACATGACCACAATGGTATCGGCCAATCCGGGAAGAGTGATGTGCAACAATCTTTGCCACCGATTGGCACCGTCAACCGTAGCGGCTTCGTAGTATTCTGGATTGATAGCAGACAAACCTGCGAGATATATAATAGTGCCCCAACCGGCTTCTTTCCATATATTACTACCTATAATAACCGTACGGAACCATTCCGCAGAGCCAAGAAAATTGATTTTTTCCCCTGTTATATTTTCCACCAGAATGTTGATCAATCCATCATCCATGGAAAGGAAGTTGGTTAAAATACCGCCCAGTACTACCCATGAAATAAAGTGAGGCAGATACATGAAAGTCTGGGCAACTTTTTTGTATTTCACCGTTTTGATTTCATTCAGGAGCAGCGCCAGTAGGATTGGGATGGGAAAAGTAATCACCAATCTGGATACGCTCAAAAATAAGGAGTTTGACAGGACATTATAGAATATTTCACTTGAAAAAAGCTGAGTGAAATTGGAAAAGTTGTTAAAAGGGCTTCCGAATATACCCTTTTTAAAGCTGAAATCCTGAAACGCCATTGTTATGCCATACATAGGTATGTATCTAAAAATGATAAGGTATGCAAGTCCGGGTATGCACATAAGATACAGATATCGTCTTTTCAGGATATACCGCCATAATTCACGAAACGTAAGGGAATGATTACGGTTTACAGGAATCGTTGCTGTTTTCAATTCTAGCCCTCCATTTCTAAAATCGTAAAAATGAATTTAAGGTTACTCTTTCACTCCTCCCAATACCAAGCCTCTCATAAAATATTTCTGCAGGAAGGGATAAACACACATGATCGGCAGTGTTGCTATTACAATGGATGCCATTTTCAGAATAAACGGCGGGGTAACCCGTTCTTCTGCCGCCATACCCTGCTGCATCTCGTTACTGGCCGATTCAAAAACGATCTCGCGCAGCACTAATTGTAACGGCCATAAATTACGTTTCGTCAAGTAAATAATAGCATTGAAATAGGAATTCCAATATCCGACTACAGTAAACAGTCCCAAAGTAGCCAGAATCGGCAGACACAAAGGAAGCACCACACGGAAAAGCACTTGGGCGTCATTGGCTCCGTCAATTAAGGCGGCTTCTTCGATGGAAATCGGCAAACCTCTGATGTAATTAATCATAAGGATCAAATTATATGCTCCCAGCAAGCCCGGTAAAATCATAGACCAAAGATTGTTTAAAAGCCCCAGACTTCGAATCAGAAAATAGTTCGGAATCATACCACCGCCGAAAAACATGGTGATTACCCAGAGTGTCATAATTGCTTTACGGCCTTTCATATCTTTCTTGGTTAACGGATATGCAGTCAGGACCAAAAGAATCATGGATAGAAAAGTTCCAAAAAAGGATATGAATATCGTATTCGCATAACCTGACCAAATATACTGATAGTTAAATGCCATCTTGTAGGCACTGCCGGAAAATACCCTGGGGATGATCCGGAAAGGATGTTTCAGAAACTCCTCATAAGGTGATATGGAATAGGTAATGACATACAAAAAAGGTATGACACAGATAATTGCAAAGAAGCCGGTTATAAAATAGGATAAACCGGATAAAGTGATATCGTCCCATCCGATCCTGATGGATGCTTTCTTTTTCGTTTTCATGCTCATCCGTTCTCTCTCCATTCCACTGCTTTAATTTTTGGTTATCTGTCATCCCTGCAGTTACCCAAATATCGATGCTTCTAAAATATGGTTTTTATTATGTATATAAAGTCAATGATATTAAAGTCAAACTATCAAGATCACGTAATCCACATTACGTGAACCTTTTATCGCCATTATAATCCTCGATTTGTGAATTGTCAACATAATTTTCGTTAATTTTTTAAATTTATTTTCAATTTGTGGATATATTAACTCCTACCTAATAACTGGATTTATAATTTTATAAGAATGCTTTTTATTTCTATATTTACCATCATCGAACAGTGGAATGGAGGTTACTATGGATCTAAAAGACCGATTACGGGCTCTCAGAGAGGAAACAGGCCTTACACAAAAAGACTTTGCCAAGAAGATGAATATTGCAAACACCACATATAACAATTACGAAACCGGAACGAGAGAGCCGGATAAAGAAACATTGAAGAGATTTGCAACCTTCTTTGACTGCACTATCGACTATCTGCTGGGATATAGCGATATACGGAATCCATATATCAGCGCGAGAGAAAACAAAAGGGACGATAGCAGCAATGAATCCGGTGAAAACGAATGGTTTTCATTAAAGCAATTGAAAGAGTTTTTAAAAGAGCAGCGGGAGAGCCGAAAGAGCCAAAACAGAAACGAATGAATATCATAAGCAATGGGGAGCAAATTACACAGCGTTTACTTCCCATGCCTATGTTAGATTTTAAGGACATCGAAAGCACAATCCCTTTTCCTTTTTCGCTTCAGTAAAAACACCCGCCGGATAAACCGTTGGAAGGAAAAGCGCCGGATTGGCCCCCCCGTCACCGGGTTTCGCCCCTTCGGAATATCCTTTGTTTGAGAGGCTGGGATGTTAGTGTTAGTTGACCGACTGCCGTTGCCGTGGGTGGTTTGGACGATGCGTTACCGTTCTTCTCCTTTATTTTTGCCATGTGCATTCCACCTTTTCATTCTGTCCGAAAAATGACGGAGCGGCAACATTGTCACCCCAGCATGTTCCAATGGTCTTACTTCCTCTGAGGTTATTCCTTTTGCCTTCCGAATGAACGGATTGCGTCACCGACATGTTTCACATAAATGTCATGCACCGATTGGAGCTCGCCCAGTCCATGGAGAATGGTCTCCACTTCGAAACCTTCTGCCTTGAATGCGGTCTTCCAGGAACCCTCCTCGTCACCGGCCATATCATTTTTGGCATGATCGCCCGCCACCACCATCAAAGGCCGGAGGATGACCTTTTTATAACCGCCGGTTTTAACACGCGCCATAACGGTATCGAGATCGGGGTAACCTTCAACGGTGCCCACAAAAACATTTCTCATAGCCTTATCCCTGAACATATAATTCAACGCGGCATAGGTCGCGTTGGCGAAGTGATTCGTACCATGTCCCATCAGCACCAAGGCGGCGTCGCCTGCCAGGTTGGGCACTATTTCGGTTTGGAAACAGTCGATCAGCGCCAGATAGTCCTCCACACCGGAGAGCAGCGGTGCGCCGTACGCAAAGGAAGCAAAATTCCTGGCATACGGATCGATACCCGCTACCATCTTGTCGTACTCATACCCGTTCATCATGTGTGTCGGCTGAACGACAAGCGTGCTTACGCAGTCGGCCACCAACTGCTCCATCGCCTCGTCCACATTCTGAATTTCAAGGCCGTCCCGATCCTTGAGCTTGTCGATAATGATCTGGCTGGTAAAGGCGCGGCGCACCTCATAGTCCGGATATGCCCTGGCAATGGCCGCTTCAATCGCGTTGATGGTCAGCGCCCGCGTATCGTTGTAGCTTGTCCCGACACTGACAACCAGAATGGCCTTTTCCTCCCGATCACGGCTCTTTTCCTCCTGAATAGCGTCCAACACATGTCCACCTTTCCTGGTAAACTAAAAAAATCTTGTTTTCTTCCGGCAAAAAAAACAAGATTCATTTTTGCGCCATTCGGCCATCCCAAACAAAACCACCGCTTTACGCAGGGTCAAGCCCTTCCTGGCAGCTCCTTTTCACCTTAAGATCTGACAAACCGATGAGAGCCGGTCTTCTGACTCGCATATCATGCCTGCCGTCTTCCCGGAGCAATTCCAGTGACTTATAAGGGCAAGCGCTGTATCATGCATACAGCAGCGGCGACTGTGTGGGCATTCCACCCACTTCCCGTCCACTCACATCGTATCAATATTCTGATTCATTGAGATTCCGTATCTCAATCCAATCTTTTCTTATATTAACACGACGACCTCGAAAACACAATCCCCCTGAAATCCCAGGAAAATATTTCTGGAAAATGTAGTTGACTTTCTGCCGAACGCGTGATATGATAATCAAGTATTCTAAATGTTGCATTGCCTCACATGTTTTTGTAAGTCATTGGTCGCATTTGATGATTTACAAAAGCATGTGATTTTTTATGCAATTATGAGTGCAAATAATTTATGGAGGTACTGATTATGAATAGCGGTACAGTAAAATGGTTTAATTCTGACAAGGGTTTTGGCTTCATCACCAACGATGACGGCAGCGATGATGTATTCGTGCATTTCTCTGCCATCCAGAGCGACGGCTATAAGGTCCTGAATGAAGGCGACAAGGTCACCTTTGATACCGAACGCGACCCCAAGGACAGCAGAAAGCTGCGCGCTGTCAACGTCAAACTGGCGTAGCAAAGAGATGTCAAAACCGCCGGGCCTGAATGGGTTCGGCGGTTTTCATCCTTTATATCTTTCATCCTTTATATCAATCAATAAGAGAAAAGAAATGGAGAAAACGATTATCACAAACTTTGATAAATTTAACCTTACCCCGGAGCTTATGCGGGGACTCACAAAAATGAACTTTAAAAACCCCTCCGTCGTACAGGAAGCGGCGATTGGACCGATGCTCAGACGGCGGGATATGATGGTACAGGCGCCGACCGGCACGGGTAAAACGGCCGCATTCGGCATCCCTGTGGTGGAAAATGTCAATCTGCCCGACCGACACATCCAAACCCTCATCCTCTCCCCTACAAGAGAGCTTGCGGTGCAGACCGCATCCGTGCTGAAACAACTTGCGGCATTCAAGTCCGGAATCCGAATATTGGCCCTGTATGGCGGAGAGCCGATTCAACGCCAGATTATGTCATTGAAGCGCCGCCCGCAGATTATTGTGGCAACACCCGGACGCCTGATGGATCACTTGCGGCGGCGCACGGCCCACTTGGACCATGTTGCCTGCATTGTACTGGACGAAGCGGATCGAATGCTGGATATGGGATTCCGGGAGGATATCCACACGATTCTGAAGAGCGTACCCAAAGCTCGGCAGACTGTTCTGTTTTCCGCAACACTGTCCGACGAAATCAAAAAAATCGCCGCGACTTATCAAAACGACGCGCAGCAGGTCTGCATTCAACAGAATTCCCTTGCTGTCGATAAAGTGGAGCAGTATTATTCGATAGTACGCAGCAATGCAAAAACGCCGGCTCTACTGCAGTTGCTGAGAGAAGAACAGTTCGGACTCTCTCTGGTGTTTGTGGCTACCAAAGTTATGGCGGATCGTCTGGCCCATCAGCTGACCGATGCGGGACACCCGGCAGACGCCATTCACAGCGACTTGCGACAAAGCCAGCGGGACAAGGTGATGAAGCGGTATCGCAGCGGCAAGGTGAATATTCTGGTGGCAACCGACGTTGCGGCCCGCGGTATCGATGTATGCGGGATTGACGCCGTGATCAACTATGATATTCCCGGCGATTCGGACAGCTATATTCACCGGATCGGGCGCACCGGCAGAGCTGACCGGAGCGGAGTGGCCTATACCTTTATCTATCCCAAAGAGCGCAGCAAACTCCGGGGGATTATGCTCAATACCAAGGCATCGATTTTACCCGCCCGACTGCAATCGAATGCATTCCCGAGCCAAATACCGTTGACCGAAGGGAATCGTCCCTCCGGGAAATCCTCCGGCCACAGGTATGGCAATAAGCACTGGAACAGTGGCCGTTCCTCTGTCCGGGCACATGGCTGATTATCCAATTATCCGATACAGGTCAAAACAACGATATCCTATTTTCCGGCGGTTCTGTAAGCAAACAAGCTGCACGCGATTCTGTCAATCAGAGAATCATGCTTTTCCGCCCGAAGTATAAACAAGCTCTGTCTTACTGCGCATGTAAAACAGGGCTCGTTCTGTTTCAATTCCCATACGACACTCTTTTACAAGTGCAGCCTCCTCTGTATTTCTGCCCATAGCGCTTTCCCTTCAAAGAACAGCAAGGCCGCAAGGAAAATAACAGAAGCCCCAAAGCAGATCGCGGACGGGGCAACCACACGGACGGTTCCCGTCAGGATCAGCACAAACGAGATAATTCCCAGCAAACAATCCATAACAAGATATAGGATATAATTCTGTATGTGCAGTTTTCGTATTCGGGCAATCAAAGTCATGGCAATCATGGCGCAGGTACAGAGAATGGGCAGGACATAATCCAGCGACCAGCCAAAGAAGCCTGTAAAGCGATCCCACAGATAAGCGAGGAAGGATACAACTGCCACCTGCCACAGAATGTTTTTGGGAAGATTCTCCCGTTTCCGGATCAGGACGGCCAAGTCGATCCACAAAGTGCCAATGCCGGTGACGACAAACAGGGACCACCAGCCGCCCGCCGGCAGGATCAGATTGACGGTGACGCAGACAGCGGCAGCACAGACCGAGCCAAAAGCAATCAAGGTAAGCAACATCCGGCTGAACGCTTCCTGGCAGGAGGACAAAACAGGAAAGCGGTTCCCGGTATTGTCGGGTGTTCCGGAGGGCTTGTCCTGACAGAGAGGACAACGGCCGGGGTTCCCCGGCAAGTCAATTCCGCAGTGATCACACCGAAGCATGGGACACCTCCTCTCTGCCGCCTTGCTCCAGATTGGACACTACCTGCAAGGGAATGCCCAGACCGGTCAGGCTGCGGAAAAACCGCCGTTGAATCCCCGTGTCAACCAGAGGAGACGACACACTGATCGCCAGAGTATCTCCAAAGGAGCACAGACAAAGCTGCGGACGCTTGGCGCACAGGAACACGTCGAACAGTCGGATATAACCTGCCGCTTCGGCCGGCATGACGATCCGGCCGATGTTGGAAAAAGCCGCGGTGTCCTCCCCCTCCGACCGCAGCCCCGCCAGACGAAGAATCGGAATTTTGACCGCCAAAGGGATGGCTTTAATCAAAGGATTATTTTCCATAACCGAATAACGGCTGATAATACCGGAAAGGTATTCCTTTGTCAGCTGTTGTTCAAAGGACTGTTTTACATGAGCGAGAACCTGTTCAAACTCCTCTCCGTCTTTGCGGAAATCATGGGCGATCTGAATCAGGCCGAAGAAGTTTCGGACTGTCCGGGCAGAGAAAAAGCGACGCAAATCCACCGGAACGGTAATAACCACCGGACGGGTTCGTTCCCGAACCGCCATACCGTCATAAATCGAGCTGATCAGCAGCGCAATCAAAAACTCACTGAGGGTGGCGTGATGTTTATGCGCCTTTTCCAATACAGCCCCGACGGAAAGAAAACCTTCGATAATGCTCAGACGGCCGTCGGGCCATCTTTCCCCCCGGATACGGTAAGCCCGGCATCGCTTCGCCTTAGGAGCGATTTCATTTTTGTCATGGTATTTGTCATAATATTTGTAAAACGCATCCAGACTTTTCTGATCCTGCGCGGCGTCATAATCTGACAACCGGCCCGGGATCCCATACTTCTCCGCCAAATAGGCAAAAATCATAGTGCGCAGGAACTGCAAAGCGCCGGTACCGTCCGCCAGGGCGTGAAAAATCTCCAGATTCACCCGCCGCCCGAAGTAGGTGACCTCAAATAAAAGATCCTTGTGGTCGCCCCGGTAAATCTGGGAGCAGGGCGGTTTATATTCCGGACAAACCAACGGCCGGGACTTTTTATCCTCCAGGTAATACCAGAATAAACCTTTACGCAGCCTGGCGCAAAAGAAAGGAAATTGGCGTATGGTCCGGTCCAGGGCGCGCTGCAAAAGGACCGGGTCGATTTTCTCCGCCAGGCAGCAGGAAAAACGGAAAACCTTAGGATCCCGCCGGGTGCTGGTAGGCGGAAAAATCTTTGCCGCATTGTCCAGCCTTCTCCACTGGCTGGTCCGGGGCTGATTCAACTTGACTCACCTCTTCAGGAAACGGTTAATGTACTCATAAGTCATTTTCACCGGTGCAAAGCTCGGCGGAAGGGAGAAAAATCCGTGAAGGGCATCGGGGATCCGGCGGATCTCCGTTTCCACGCCGGAACGGGCCAGCATTTCGCCATAGGCCTCGCCTTCATCCCGCAGGGGGTCGTATTCCGCGGTAATAATCAGGGTGCGGGGCTGGCGGGAAAAATCCCGGGCCAAAAGGGGAGCAAAATAAGGGCTCCGCCGATCCTCGGGCCGGGCGGCGTAAAGATCCATATAGTCGCTGATCCGTTTTGCGGTCAAAAGATAATCGGTGCCGTTTTCCCGGATAGAAGGGAAAGGGGACTTTTCGTCATGATAGCCGGCGGTGGCGGGATAGATCAGAATCTGCCGCTCCGGCAGGAATTCTCCCCGGTCCCGGGCCATCAGGGATACCGCCGCCGCCAGGTTTGCCCCGGCGGAATCGCCGATTAAGGTGATCCCCTCCCGGCTGCAATCCAACAGCCGCTGTTCTTTATAGACTTCCCGGGCTACCGCATAGCAATCCTCCAGCCCTACAGGAAAAGGATGCTCCGGAGCCAGGCGGTAATCCACAGATACCACCAGGTGGCGGGTGTTGCGGCTCATATAAGCGCAGACCTTGTTGTAGCTGTCGATATTGCCGGTGACCCAGCCGCCGCCGTGGAAAAACAGCAGGATGGAACAGGGCCGGGAACCGGGAACGGTGAAGATGCGCACGGGCACATTGTAACCGTCCCGGGGTACCAGATGGTCCCAGGTCTTATAGGGCAGGGCTCCGGGAACGGAGGCGGCTTTCAGCTGTTCCAGCTGCCGCTTTATCTTGTAGTTCTTTTTGATATTTAACTCCGAATAAGATAGAGCTTTCAACACTGCTTTCATCAAAGAATTTATCGTCATGGCCGGCTCTCCGAAGGGTTTTGGATTTCGCCTTTTCGGCGGGGAGGATATCAACTTTTAGAATATCATGTTTCCCGCCGGTCAACAAGAAAAAGAAAAAGCCCGGGCTTGTTATCCTTAATCCCAGGTTGTATAATCAGGAAGAAAAAGGGCGTTTGCGACGGTAGCGGCAAGCGCTCTTTTCTGATTGGAATAATTGAGTGGAAAATCACAGATCTGGTAAATCTAAGATCAGGAGGTGTACAGGAAATGAACGCAAATCAGATGAAAGGGATCCGGGGGCTCAAGAGGATCAATTGGAAAAAAGAGGCGCAGATAATCGCCATGGAGCTTTTGGGCGGCTTTCTGGTCACGGTGGGCGTATATAATTTCGCGGTCTACGCCAAATTCCCCATGACCGGCTTTACCGGCCTGGCGCTGATCGCTTATAGGCTCTGGGGACTTCCTATCGGCATCAGCACCATTGTGCTCAATATCCCGGTGGCCCTTTTGTGCTACCGGCTTTTGGGCCGGGGCTTTTTCCTGCGCTCTTTCCGGGCCATGGTGCTGTCGTCCCTGATGATCGACTACCTGGGACCCCTTTTGCCCGCTTATCAGGGCAGCCGCCTTTTGGCCGCCATTTGCACGGGAGTCATCGCCGGCTTAGGTTTTGCGATTATTTATATGCAAAATTCCTCTACCGGGGGCATGGACTTCATTACCATGTCCCTCAAATCCCTGTATCCCCATGTTTCCCTGGGGAAACTCATCTTTTGCGCCGACGCCGG
>ENA-UOOK01006981-UOOK01006981.1-fermentation-metagenome-genome-assembly--contig:-NODE-6981-length-10506-cov-8.120276_pt1 | contig 10506 bp, 10 predicted proteins | sample MGYA00245777_ERZ724023 | MGnify/ENA primary metagenome ERZ724023 (study PRJEB28704, sample SAMN03018312) | fermentation metagenome | biome: anthropogenic terrestrial biome; feature: soil; material... | reverse complement strand
TAGTCCGTCCAAGGCGATATTACAATTATCATTTACATAAATGCTGCTATATCTGTAATTCATTAATTCCGGGTATTTCATTCATAATAGTGGTTTTATCGTATCCTTCGGTTAACAAAGGTTTTAACACATCTCTTTCGATGTTCCCGATGGTGGATACAATCAACCGACAATCTTTTCCGTCTATAATTGTTTGATCGCAACAAGCCGGAATCATACAAGACATTCCTTTTTTGACAGATATCACGTTGTCCTTCCATCGCACTTTTGCATCTCCATTGATGCAAGTAAACAAATAGAAGCGTTCATCATGGGTTTGTACAGTCACACCGGATTTCAAATGCCAATCCTCAACACAAAAATGTTTGGATGCGACTAAAATCTTACGGTCTGCCTCCGGTGTGGAAATTTTCAAGCCTCTATAGACTGCCCGTCGACCGGCATGTTTAAAATCGATCACGTCCAATGCCTTGTCGATATGCAAAGGTCTAAGCTTACCGTCTGCCCCTTTTCGATTATAATCAAAGACACGGTAGGTGGAATTGGAGTTTTGTTGTATTTCAATCAAGACAATACCGGCTCCGATGGCATGAACCAATCCTGCCGGGATATAGATGACATCTCCTTCTTTGACGTTTACAAAATTAAGGTATTGATCAAGATTACCTTGAGACAAACCTGTTAAGAACTGATCCTTATGTACATTTTTTTTGACATCAATAATCAGTTGGGCATCGGGAGCCGCCCATAAAATGTACCACATTTCATTTTTCCCGTTTTCTTGTTCGTGCAAAAGAGCATAAGAATCATCGGGATGAACTTGCACAGAGAGTTTGTTTTGCGCATCAATTAATTTCACTAGTAAAGGAAAATCAGTATGAATTTCCGATACTTTCGTTCCCATCATTTCTTTCGGATAACGGGTGATCAAATCGGCGAGGGTCTCCCCTTCAAATTCACCATTGACAACACGGCTAGGGCCGTCCGGATGACAGGATATTTCCCAACTTTCGGCGACAATACCCTCAGGAAGCTTTTTCCCCCATTGTTCAAGATTTCTCCCTCCCCAGATATAGTCTTTATACACATCACTAAAGATCAAAGGAACCATTGTATTCTCCCTCATCAAAAATATATTTTGAAAAATAAAAAACCGTATCCACATGGAATACAGTTTTTGGTGGGCGCTATAGGGCTCGAACCTATGACCCCCTGCTTGTAAGGCAGGTGCTCTCCCAGCTGAGCTATGCGCCCAAGTTTTATCCGCTGAATTAACCGCGGCTTTAACAGTATACAAAATAATCGGAAGATTGTCAATACGTTATGAAGAAATTTATCTTTTTTAGTTCGTGGAATTTTGTACCATTTCATTGTAATATCATTAATGTTGCTTTGTCTCATCAACACTATTTCGTTACATCGACGCCATCCACTACCAAGCATTTTTTAACCAGAATAGTTGAAGATATGAGGTGGGGGACATGTTAGCCTCTTTATATATCTTTGTCATGTAGCTGTTACTTTCTCATATCAGTGTTTCTATATTACTTTACTCAATTGCTGTTACTTTCTTATATCGCTAATTTACACTACTTTTACGCTGCATGTTATGATTGTTCCCAGAAAATCGTGAAACGACTTTTCCCTACGGGTTTGGTTGCAGGAAGTTGCAGCGAGCTGCAACCTGGTACAATACAATATGGTTATCCAGACTTAATAAGAAATCTGATGAGATTTAAGAAGTCTTAAATCTCATCAGAAAGCCACTTTGTGACTTTCTAGGTGATAACCATGTTATAGCTAAAACAAACTCATCTGTACGTATGGCAAATCATTTTTTTGCTCAGTTATATAATCTTTTATCGCATCGCTTTCAAAAGGTGCGTTGCCATAATATTTCCCTCTGCAAGTGATAAAATAACGGGCTCGCTTTAAAACCACCCTGAACTGCTTTAGGTTTTCATAAGATAAGCTACCAAGCTTTCTTGCTCTAACAATTTTAAGAGCTGATTTAACACCTATTCCCGGAACCCTTAAAAGCATTTCATAAGAAACCTTGTTAATTTCCACGGGAAACAGCTCTAAATGGCGCAAGGCCCAATCGCACTTTGGATCAACCTCCATACTAAAGTCCGGGTGTGATTCATCGAGCAGCTCCTTTGCCTGAAACCCGTAAAACCGGAGAAGCCAATCCGCTTGATAAATTCTATGCTCCCGCAGTAGCGGTGGCTCGGTGTATATGGCAGGAAGATTTGGGTGCTGATTAACAGGAACGTATGCAGAATAATAAACCCTTTTCAATGAATATTTATTATAAAGCTGCTCGGACAGATGAAGAATTGAAACATCATGCTCTCCTGTAGCGCCGACTATCATTTGAGTGGATTGACCTGCCGGAACAAAGGATGGTGTGCTGCGGATTATCTTTTTTTGCTCCTTGCTTTCCAATATTCTTTGATGAATGTATGACATGGGTGTAATGATCTGGTTATGCTCCTTTTGTGGTGCCAATAGCCTTAAACTCTGCCGGGAAGGTAATTCAATATTTACACTCATTCGATCTGCATATAAGCCGGCTTCCTCAATTAGCTTCGGATCTGAACCGGGAATCGCTTTAAAATGAATATAACCGTTAAAGCGGTAATTAAGCCTTAAAAGCTTAATAGCTTTAATCATTAATTCCATCGTAAAATCCGGTGTTCTAAGAACCGCCGAGCTTAAAAACAGACCTTCGATATAGTTTCTGCGGTAAAACTGTATGGTCAACTCACAGAGCTCTTGCGGGGTAAAGCTGGTTCTGGGAACATCATTTGTGATACGGTTTACACAATAGGCGCAATCATAAACGCAGGCATTTGAGAACAAGACCTTTAAAAGAGAGATACATCTTCCATCGTCTGCCCAAGAATGGCAAATACCGGCCATATGCCCGTTTCCTATTCCGTTTGGCGTGTTTTTTCTGCTGCTGCCGCTGGATGAGCAGGAAACATCGTATTTTGCTGAATCGGATAGGATCTTTAGTTTTTCCATTAAATCCACAATATCACCCGAACGTATGTTTGATATAATTGTAGCATGGTCACATTCAAAATGCAACAGGATTTAACAGGAATACGCTCATTAAGGGCGTGGACGTTACTACTATGAAACCATACTGCTGCCGGAACTTAAACCAGCCTAGTTTCGTTCACCGGGTGTAGGTGGACTTCATGGAGAACTGTTTACAGATAACTGAAAAGACAGAGGAACACCTTATGTTCGGGTTTGTTTGTAATAAAAAACTCAACTTTCCTAAAGTATTTTGGACGCTTGCCTGCACAGCAGGCTATCGACGGCGGTGTGACATCACACCTAAGCATGTCGGTACCAGCGCTTCAAAATACTACTCACAAGCTGAGGTGGGAAAGTTGAGTAAAAAACTAATATCCGGCACTAAACGGTTCAGGCCTTTTATCGGAAATGCCGAACCAATATCGCATTGCTTGAAGAATTCTTTCTGACGCGTTGCCATCACCATAAGGATTTACACTTTGAGCCATCCTTGTGTATTCGGCTTTATCATTAAGAAGCTGATCTGTTTCATTAATTATTCTCTGGCAATCTGTTCCTATCACTTTTACTGTGCCTGCCTTAACTGCCTCCGGACGCTCTGTCTCATTACGAAGAACCAGAACAGGTTTCCCTAATGAAGGAGCTTCCTCCTGAAGACCTCCGGAATCGGTTAAAACAAGGTATGACCGTGACATAAGGTTATGCATATCTCTTGCCTGTATTGGATCCAATAAATGCATGCGCGGAATTCCGCTTAAAATGCTTCTAGCCGTTTCTTGAACAGCTGGATTCAAGTGCACGGGGTATATAATCTCCACGTCCTCATGCCTATTAAGTATCTCCTTAAAGGCAAGGCATATATTTTCAAGCGGCTTCCCTAAGTTCTCACGGCGGTGAGCGGTTACTGCAATTATCCGCTTTCCGGCGTAATCTATATTATTTAAGACCTCATTTTCAAAACTGTAATCCTTTGACACCGTAAACTTAAGCGCATCCATAACAGTGTTCCCTGTTATATGTATTGCTTCGGGATTGATACCCTCTTTCACCAGGTTATTATAATTATTTACGGTCGGCGAAAAATGCAAATCAGCAATACACCCTGTAAGCTTGCGATTTATTTCCTCAGGAAACGGGAAGTATTTATTATAAGTTCTAAGCCCTGCTTCCACATGCCCAACGGCTATTTTTGCGTAGAAAGCAGCTAAAGCGGCTGAAAAGGTTGTTGTTGTGTCGCCATGTACCAAAACCATATCTGGTTTTAAACTGCCCAAAATCTCTTCTAAGCCCTCTAAAGCTGTTTTTGTGACGCCACTTAGAGTTTGCCGGTTTTTCATTATATCTAAATCGTAATCCGGTTTTATATTAAAAATTTCAAGAACCTGATCCAGCATTTGTCTGTGTTGTGCAGTGACGCATACTTTAGATACAAAATCATCAGACTCTTCTATGACTTTAACCAGAGGTGCCATTTTTATAGCCTCTGGTCTCGTTCCAAAGACTGTTAGTATTACAGGTTTTTTCTTCATTTTATTTACTCCATTATAATTCATTAAAATAAGGTTGGTTTAATTAACAAATATTTAATGCTATTATCAAACGCTTAGACTCATGCACAGAATGTCAGTCTATAGATTTTTGGTTCGGTCTTTTACACAAATACCGAAAAAAGCTGCAAATATCCAGATGCATAACGTTTCTTGAAGGAGCCTACGCAAAAGCTAAGGTGACAAGCCATACATAATAAGAACCAGCTCCTAAAGGTTACAATTCATACATCATAAGAACCAGCTCCTATTAGTCTGCTCTAAAAAGTATATTTATTTAACTGCGAAATTTATAAGGCCTGAAACACGCATAACTTCGTTTAAATAAACACTTTTATACGTGATTTCTTCACAAAGGTCGGGTTTCCGTGCAGTCTCCCTAGGCTTACTGGTTTATTGCGGGCTTTTCTTTGTGCTCTGTGCTTTCTTTTTCAGCATCCTTTTGGTTCATATCTTGCTGCCTGCTTCCGATAATTTCCGAAAGATATCTGGCACCTGCTACTACAAAAACAGAAATGATAACAACAAGAATAATTGCAGGCAAAAGACCCTTGTTTGCAAGTAGTATGGATATAAGACCTAAAGCCCCACTTACAACATATAAGATTATGACTGAAAACTTAGGTGAAATCCCCATGTCAACCAAGCGGTGATGAATGTGCCCTCTGTCACCTTCACCAATGGGTTTCCTATTCATCGTACGTCTGATAATAGCAAATAGCATATCAAAGATTGGGAAGCCCAAAGCTATCAGCGAAACAATCATCGTCAAAGCTGTGTATGCTTTAGTTGCTCCTTCGATGGATATAACTGCAAAAACAAAGCCCAAAAAGTATGCTCCGGTAGAGCCTAAGAAAATTTTTGCCGGGTTAAAATTATATGGTAAAAAGCCCATAATTGAACCTGCCAATGCAACGTACAAGATAGCAAAAACAATGTGAATATCGGGCGTCATCATAACAGACACGACAAACAGAGACAGAGCCGCTATTCCTGAAACCCCTGCTGCAAGCCCGTCTAAACCGTCTATAAGGTTAACTGCGTTCGTGATACCAGCTATCCACAAAATCGACAATATTATTGACAATATTTCGTTTACAGGAATATACCTGATATCACTTACAGACACGGTGATAAATTTAATTTGTGTTCCGCTTAAAACAACAACTGCGGCAGCAATTAATTGAATCGGAAACTTAACTTTTGAGGTCAATGGATGAATATCATCAATGATACCCATGACTACTACTATAACCAAACCAACTAAAAAGCCTACTACTTTCATGGTTGGAAGACTGGAAAACCAATTTGCAGTATTTTCAGGCTCATAAACGAGAAATGTGTAAAGAATCGAGACGGTAAAACCTATAATTACTGCAACCCCGCCCATTAAAGCAACGGGTTTTTTATGGATCCTCCGCTCATCTTTTGGTACATCAATGGCATTAAGCCGTACTGCAATTTTTTTTGCAATAGGGCTTGAGAAAAAAGAAACAATCAATGCAACTGCAAAGGGTATAATATATTCTATCATCATTATTCAAGCACCTCTTATATATCCTCTATATCATCGTTAATCTTCTTAAGCAATCCCGCTTTCGCTGCATTCAACGAACACTTGTGTGAATTATGCGTCGCAGGTACTTTAGCAGCTTCATTATGCGGTTTGTGTACAACATGCGTTTTTGCTTGCAAAATACGCTTTACATCGCGAGCGTTTCATAAAACTCAACTGATTTACCAAACGCTTGATTATGTTTTTATATAAAAATAATGCTGTTACCGAATTACTTAAAACTCTATTGATAATATTTATGTATTCAAAAAATTTCGTTATGCCATAACAAATGGCGTGTTGAGATTATAGCTTGCTTCGCAAGTACATAAATTAAAGTACGTTATTTTGCATCGCGAAAAACGGAACAAGCAATTCCCTCCATTATTTTAATCAACCGCATCATATCCATATTGTAACCAAATTCTCAGGCAATATAACGAGGCTCAGATGCTCACCGCCCTTTAATGTTGATGCAGGCGTACTTCACTCTATTCCTCATATTTAACAACCCTAACCCCGGCTTCTTGCAAAAGCTCCATTGCCAAGGTATCGGGATAGTCTCCCTTAAACATAATTTTTGTGATTCCGGCATTTATTATGAGCTTTGCGCACAATACACAGGGTTGTGTTGTTACATACATAACACTGTTCTTTACGCTGGTGCCGGAATAAGCCGCCTGAACAATAGCATTTTGCTCCGCATGGGCTGCTCTGCAGATCTCATGCCGTTGACCGGATGGAACCTTAAGTTCGTCTCTCAGGCACCCGGTTTCAGTACAATGCTTACAACCTGCAGGTGCACCGTTATAACCGGTTGCCAAAATACGCTTATCCTTTACAATCAATGCTCCTACCTGTCGTCTCAGGCAAGTGGAGCGTTTTTTCACAAGCTCAACAATATCCATAAAATACTCGTCCCAGGATGGCCTCACATAAGCACTCCCCTTCATTTGTATTACTTGGTGCCGAAAAGCCTGTCCCCTGCGTCACCAAGACCAGGTATAATATATCCATGCTCATTAAGCTTTTCATCAACAGCTGCACAGTATATAGAAACATCCGGATGCTCTCTGTGAAGCCGATCGATTCCGGTTTTTGATGCAATAAGGCACATGAACTTAATATTTTTCACATTACGCCTTTTTATAAAGCATACCGCATCACAGGCTGAACCGCCGGTAGCAAGCATTGGATCAACCAATACCACATCCCGTTCATCAATGTCTGAGGGCAGCTTGCAGTAATATTCAACAGGCTCTAATGTCTCATGATCCCGGTACAGTCCTATATGTCCCACACGAGCCATTGGAACCAGATGCAGAAAACCATCTGCCATTCCAAGGCCTGCTCTTAATATTGGAACAACCGCCAGTTTCTTGCCTGATATTACCTTTGTTTTTGCAACACCCACCGGGGTTTCCAGCTCTACCTCTTTAAGAGGAATATCCCTTGTAACTTCGTATCCCATAAGTACGGATATTTCGGACACCAATTCTCTGAATTCCTTTGAACTGGTGTTTTTGTCCCTTAGTAATGATATCTTATGTTGAATCAATGGGTGATCAAAAATGAAAACATTTTGCATAATATAGTCTGCCTCCCGTTTAATTGTAAATTTTAATTCCATAAACAATCTTTTGTAAAAATTGTCTGATTCCAAGAAACACTGCAATAATTAAATTTAAATCAAAGCTTTCATATTTAGACCTTTCATATACCAAAATATATCCCAAAAAAAGGAATGTCGGTGTCAACATCCCGTATCTTTATTTATCATTAAAATTATCGTCAAGTGCTTTCAACTTATTAATACGATTCTTGTGACGTTCTCCTTGCGAAAACGGGGTGTTTATAAATACTTTTACAATTTCCAGAGCCAGCCCAACACCCACAACACGCCCACCAAGAGCGAGTACATTAGCATCATTATGCTCCCGTGTCATACGAGCCATGTAAGGGTCGGTGCACAAAGCTGCTCGTATTCCGGGCACCTTATTTGCTGCAATTGAAATACCTATACCTGTGCTACAAATAATTATGCCTGATTCATAACCGCCTTCGGTTACCGCTTTGGCAACCTCTATTGCAACGTCTGAATAATCAACAGATTCACGTGAGAATGTCCCAAAATCTTTATACTCAATTTGTTTTTCGTCAAAAAAACGCATTATTTCTTCTTTTAGCTCAAACCCACCATGATCACTTCCGATTGCTATCATATATTCCTCCTGTGTCTCTTTTCTTTGTCTAAATATGTATGTGTGATTCACTACACTCTCCAAAATCATCCATATTTAATGTTTAATAAAACCATGTATAAATCTTAAGCTGTAAAAACAGGAAATTCCTATCCCGACTTTATTTTTCACAGCAGAGTGATTTTTTAACTCATAGTAATTTTATAAGATTTCAGTCCTATTGTCAAAGCCTATCCAACATTTTTAAAAGTACGGTTTTAATCTCTCTAAAGCAGGCTGCGTAAGCTTCCTCACCCATACCGAAAGGATCTGTAACATCATTGTCATATTTGCTGTATTCTGCAAATTCCTTTAACGTAAAAACCTTATCCTGGGCTTCGGGATAAACATCCAAAATCATGCGTTTATGATTGATTGTCATTGTTAAAATAATATATGCATTCTTCACCATGTCATGGTTTAGAGTTCTGGCATAATGGTTTGAAATGTCCAAGCTTTCCTGCTTTGCCACTAGAACGGCTTCATATGATGCGTTGTCTCCTTCGAATGCATACACTCCTGCTGAACAGCAGCTATAATCATTGTCCATATTCCGTTCTTCTAGCATTCTTTTACACAATGCTTCTGCAATTGGGCTTCTGCATGTGTTGCCTGTGCAAACAAAAAGAATTTCCTTCTTCATAGTTTGAGCCTCCAACATAAATTAAATGACTTTCCTCAGCAGATACCAGTCAGCTTGCTTTTCATCACTCTGATTATACATCTCTAAACTGCAATATGAATAATTTTATCATCTACCATCATAACTGAATAACTTTTCCACCCGCAGCCTTTTCAATCCTGTTCATTGCTGCAAGACCAATTCCTGTTTTGGGGATTGCTTCTACATAAATTTTTTCCACGCCACGCATATCACATTCCCTGAAAATACTGAAAATACTTGCAGCTAATTCCTCAGGTGCTTGAATGCTTCCATAAGGTATGACGTTTTCAACGCTATAAAACGGTAAGTGCTCAACAGCTGCTATAACCACAGTCTGAAGCCCTGACTGCTTATCTTTCTTTGCTTTTTTATTAACCCACTCAAAAACATCAGATTTATCACCTGATACAACAACCACTTCTCCTTTTGGCTTGTAATGAGTGTATTTCATTCCAGGAGATCTCGGTTTGTCGACAGTTTGAAGACCAAAAATACTTTTATCCAAGGTAACCTTGCCTATTACCTGCTCAAGCATTGACGGTGTAACACCACCCGGTCTTAATATAATCGGCGTTTCGGACGTCATATCAAGAACCGTGGATTCAACACCGACCCTACATGCACCTCCATCAATAATAAACGGGATTCTGCCATTCAAATCATCAACCACATGCTTAGCTATTGTCGGGCTGGGTTTGCCGGACAAATTTGCACTGGGTGCAGCTATCGGAACACCTGACCTTCTTATAAGCTCAAGCGCAATGTCATTATCCGGCATTCTGACCGCAACAGTATCAAGACCCGCAGTTGTTTCATAAGGTACAATTGGTGCTTTTTTTAAGACCATAGTTAAAGGTCCCGGCCAAAAAGCTTCCGCCAGCTTTATTACATCCGGCTTTATATCCTCCGCAAGAATTTCAAGCGTTTTTGTTTGTGCTATATGAACAATTAAAGGGTTGTCATTTGGACGCCCCTTAGCTGTAAAAATGGATAAAACAGCTTTTGGGTTCAGAGCATCTGCACCGAGTCCATAAACCGTTTCCGTTGGAAAAGCTACCAAGCAGCCATCTTTTAATGCGTTTGCAGCTCTATCTAGCTGTGACATATTATTATCAGTTATTATTATATATTCTGTTACCATTTTTATATCCTTCTTCTTGGAACCCAGAAATGATTATACCACATCCCTAATAGGTTGACTAAATAATTTCATTTTAAACAAACCTATCGCATTTTTTCATCTCTGTGGTACAATATGATCAGTTTTATCAAATGCTCCTAAGACCCCCTACTTCTATAGGCGGGGTTAAACAGATTTTCACTCCAGTGGTGGGTTCAATTCTCCACTGAAGAAGCATTTGATTAAATGCTCGCTTGTTAATTCCAGGCGTGCGCTAGGAGACTGCTCGAAAACTCGATTTCGATGAATATTTATAAAAAGTACAGCCC
>ENA-UOOK01006980-UOOK01006980.1-fermentation-metagenome-genome-assembly--contig:-NODE-6980-length-10508-cov-8.387831_pt1 | contig 10508 bp, 13 predicted proteins | sample MGYA00245777_ERZ724023 | MGnify/ENA primary metagenome ERZ724023 (study PRJEB28704, sample SAMN03018312) | fermentation metagenome | biome: anthropogenic terrestrial biome; feature: soil; material... | reverse complement strand
GGTTTCAATCCTGTCCACCTCACATCTGCGGACATCGCCCTGCACAGAACACCCGAAAGCCGCCCGTTCCCGCGCGGCGCGGCGCGCCGCCTCATCCGCCGGTCGATTCCACTTGCATTGGATGCGGCTTTCCGGTATAATGAATACCGGTGATACCGGGAGCAACTGCGAAAGCGGGGCGGGATTCCGCAGGCAGCGGGGTCTGACCGCCGCAGGCAAACGCTGACTTGCGGGGAAGCCCGTAAAACCGGGCCACCCGTTCCCATAAAAAATTCTCTGACAGAAGAAGGGTTTAAGAATGGCAGATTACAGAATCAAACAGGTCGAAGGGATGCAGATTCTCGACTCGCGCGGAAATCCGACCGTGGAAGCCCGCGTGACGCTGGAAGACGGCACCACGGGCACGGCCGCGGTGCCGAGCGGCGCCTCCACCGGCGCGTTCGAGGCGCTGGAGCTGCGCGACGGGGACAAGTCCCGCTTTGGCGGAAAAGGCGTGACCAAGGCCGTGGGCCATGTGGAAAACGAGCTGGCCCGGGCCGTGCGCGGCCTTGACGCGACCGACAGCGCCGCCGTGGACGCCGCCCTGCTGAAGGCCGACGGGACCAAGGACAAATCGAAATGCGGCGCGAACGCCATCCTGGCCGTCTCGCTGGCCTCCGCGAGAGCCGGGGCCAACGCGCTCGGCCTGCCGCTGTACCGCTTCATCGGCGGAATTACGGCGGACACCCTGCCCGTGCCGATGATGAACATCTTGAACGGCGGCGCGCATGCCGCGAACAACATCGACATTCAGGAGTTCATGATTATGCCGGCGGGCGCGCCCTCTTTCTCGGAAGGGCTGCGCTGGTGCGCGGAGGTCTTCCACAAGCTGGCGGCCATCCTGAAATCGAAGGGCCTCTCGACCGCCGTGGGTGACGAGGGCGGCTACGCCCCGAGCCTTTCCACCGACGAAGAGGCCATCGAGCTGATCCTCAGCGCAATCAAGGAAGCGGGCTACAAGCCCGGCAAGGACTTCTTCCTCGCGCTGGACGCGGCGGCGAGCGAATGGGCCGGGCCGGACGGCTACACCCTGCCCAAGCACAAGACGCACTACACCACCGACCAGCTGATTGACCTGTGGAAAAACCTGACGTCGAAATACCCCGTCCGCTCGCTGGAGGACCCCCTCGGCGAAGAGGACTGGCAGGGCTGGTCCAAAATCACCGAGGAGCTGGGCGACAAGCTGCAGCTCGTCGGCGACGACCTGTTTGTGACCAACACCAGCCGCCTGGAGCGCGGAATCCGTATGCACTGCGCGAACTCCATTCTGATTAAGCTGAACCAGATCGGCTCGCTCAGCGAGACCATCGCGGCCATCCGCACGGCCCACCGCGCGGGGTACACGGCGGTCGTCTCCCACCGCTCCGGCGAGACGGAAGACACCACCATCGCCGACCTGGCCGTGGCGCTCAACGCCGGGCAGATTAAGACCGGCGCCCCCAGCCGCACCGAGCGCGTGGCGAAGTACAACCGCCTGCTGCACATCCAGAAGGAGCTCGGCGAAAACGCGAAATTCCCGGGCATCCACTGCTACAACCAGTAATTCAGTAATTTGCCGAAACCCGGACAAAATGAAGCCCCATGCGAAAAAAGCATGGGGCTTCATTGTTTGCCGGAAACAGGCTTACGGGTGCGTCTTGCGCCTCTGCATGTGGTACGCGGCCCGGACGACCGCCGCCTCCGGAAGGAAACGCTCGGCAAACCGGGCCAGCTTCATCTGCATCCCCGGCACAATCACGGTCTTGCGCGCGAACATGCGGTCCACGGCATACCGCGCCACGGCAAAGCTCGAAAGGCTCCGCACGCTGAAACGCACGTCCGCGACGGAATCGAACTCCGTCGCCACGGGGCCGGGGCACAGCGCGCCGATGTAGACGCGGCTGCCGTCGCGCCGCAGCTCCTCCGCCAGCGCTTCGGTCAGGCGAAGGACATACGCCTTGGCGGCGTAATAGCTGGAAAACAGCGGCCCGGGCTGGAACGCCGCGGCGGAGGCGACGTTCAGGATGTACCCGGAATCCCGCTTTTTGAAGTCGCGGTAGAACAGCTTCGTGAGGATATGCAGCGCGCGGACGTCCACGTCGATCATCCTGAGCTCCCGGTCCAGATCGGTCTCGTCGAACGGGCCGAAAACGCCGAAGCCCGCGTCGTTGACCAGGATGTCGATTCCGTCGTCCCGGGTCTTCTCATACAGGCCGAAGCAGGCGGCCGGGTCGGAAAGGTCGGCGGGCAGGATGCGGACCCCGGCCCCGAGCTCGCGTTTCAGCTCCTCCAGCCGCTCTTCCCGGCGCGCGGTCAGGACCAGCTCGCATCCGCGCGCGCTCAGCACGCGCGCCAGGTCGCGGCCCATCCCGGAGCTCGCCCCCGTAATCAGCGCCTTCATTCTTTCGCCCCTTCCCCCAGCCGCTGCGCGGCCAGCTCCGTATAGACCGGCCCGGAGGCCGTCCGGTCCGAGCGCATCAGGCTGATTTTACGGACCTGCATCTTCATGGCCGGGACCGTGAACGCGCCGCGGTCGCAGCCCTCCTTCAGCACGGCCTGCCGCACCAGCGTAAGATGGGGGCGGTAGGCGCGCGCCTCCAGCCGGAATCCGCGCCCGCGCAGCGCGGCGCAGAGCTGCCTGTACACCTGCAGCAAGGCGGGCGTCCGCTCCACGCCGGCCCAGTAAAGGTCCCCGCCCTGCCGGCGGAAGCACCCCATCCCGCCGATGCGCAGCACGAACGGCCCGGCGTCCACCGCCGCAAGCGCCTCTTTCGCGGCGGCGAGCCGGCCCGGCGGGCATTCCCCCAGAAAGACGAGCGTGAGGTGCAGGTTCTCGGGGCGCGTAAAGCGGCCGCCTTCACAGCAGGGGCGCAGACCGCGTATCACGCCGCAGAGCCGGTCCCGGATCTCCTCCTCGAAATTCACGGCATAAAACAGGCGCATCCCCCGTCACTCCGCAAATCTCAGAACGTCCCGCAGGCTCCGGCGGTCTTTTTTCCGCAGCGGGTCGCCGTCCGCGGCATACCCCACGGCAATCAGCAGGCACAGCCGCTCTTCGGGGGAAAGCCGCATCGCTTTCTTCGCCTTCTCTTCGTCAAAAGCCCCGATCATGCAGGTGGAAAGGCCCTGTTCCGTCGCGGCAAGGCAGAACTGCATCGCCGCGAGGCCAAGATTGAACTTTCCCCATTTCTGGTCGACGGGTTCGCCCGCCAGCCCGCTCCTTTCCACCACGGCGACAAAAGCGGGGCAGTTTTCCGCCCAATGGTTCGCGCCCGCTCCCTGCGCACTCTGCGCCGCGCTTTCGCGCAGCTTGCCGCCGTTGACCACGACGAATCCCCACGGCTGGCTGTTGCACGCGGAGGGCGCAAGGCGCGCGGCCTCCACACAGCGGACGATTTTTTCCTTCTCCACCGGTTTCTCCGAAAAGCTGCGGCAGCTCTGGCGCATGCGAATCAGGTCAAAGAAATCTTTCATCCCGAAACACTCCCTTCCTGCCATACACGGCATCTGTCGATTCGATTTCGTCATAAAGTCCAATCAAAAAACCTGCGCGGGAGCGCGGGCTCACGGCTTTCTGCGGCGGCCGCGCAGGGCGGACCTGGCCAGTCCCGCGCCGAGGGCCAGCGCAAGCAGAAAACCCGCAAACCCCGCCGCCGGAATGCCGAACGGCCCTTTCGGCAAATCCGAAGCGCACAGAATCGCCGACGCCACCAGCAGCCCGGCCTCGACCAGTGCGCCCGCCAGGCGGGAAGCCATCCGGTCCAGCGCGTGCATCGGCCCGTCATAGCTGGTCAGTTCCACGTTGAGCTTCCCCTGCCCCTTGATGCCAATTTTCAGCAGCTCGGCGACCTGCGACGGAATCTGCGGAAAGCGGACGCCGGAGCGGAACAGCTCGAAGGCGAGCTTTTTCATTTCTCTGGCGGGCTTGAATTCTTCCAGCACGGAATCGGAAACATGGCCGAGCATCACCTGCATCACGTTGATTTCCGGGCTGATGCGGCTGATCACGCCTTCCAGCGTGACGAGGCCGCGCCCGAGCATCGTCACGCCCTGCGGCATGGAGAGGTTGTTGCGGTTTGCGACGGCCAGCATGTCGCTTCGGATTCTGGCGATGTTCACGCTGCCGAAATCCAGCATCTCGTACTTGTTCAGCATGTTCTCCACGTCGGCGAACAGGCGGGAGCGGTCTTCCGGCGCCGGCGCGTCGCAAAAAACCAGCAGCAGGCTGCACAGTTCGTTCACGTCGCCCCGCACGGCGGCGGCCAGCGCGCGGCGGAGCAGGTGCCGGTCGCGCTGCGTCAGGCGGCCCATCATGCCGAGGTCCAGCCAGACGATTTTGCCGCCGCGGACGCGCAGGTTGCCCGGATGCGGGTCCGCGTGGAAAAAGCCGTCGTCCACGACCTGCTTCACGTAGTTTTCGGCCAGCTTCCGCCCGATTTCGTTTAAATCGTACCCCTCCGCCTTCAGGGCGCGGGCGTCGTCGATGGGGATGCCGCCCAGGTACTCCATCACCAGCACGGCCGCCGTGGAGTACCGGCGGAAAACGCGCGGCGAGGTCACATAGGCGACGCCGGCGTTCAGCTTGCGGAACTTTTCGGCCTGGTCGGCCTCGTTGAGAAAGTCCATCTCCTGCCGGGCGGCCTGCCACATTTCGTCGATCACCTGGTTGAAGTCGATGGCCTCCCCCGTGCCGCCCGCGATTTTCAGAAGGCCGGAGACGCGGTGCAGCAGGGTCACGTCGCGCTGCATCACGGCGTAGATGCCCGGCCGCCTGATTTTGACCACGACCTTCTCGCCGCTTTTCAGCACCGCCGAGTGCACCTGCGCAATGGAGGCGGAGCCGATGGGCTCCCGGTCGAAGCGGGCAAACAGTTCGCCGACCGGCCGGCCCAGCTCATGCTCCACCTGGCCGGCCGCCCGCTCAAAGCTCATCGGGCGCACGTCGGCGCACAGGCGGCCAAGCTCCTCGCAGTACGGGGCGGGCAGCACGTCCGGCCGGGTGGAGAGAATCTGCCCGAACTTGATGAACGTGGGGCCGAGGTCCTCGAAAATCTGCCGGAGCTTGACCGGCGTCATGCCTTTTACAATCTGGTACCTGCGCAGGACCGCGAGGATTTCCCTCAGGCGCTCCCTGCTGCCGGAATTTTTATTTCCCGGCATCTTCCTGCTTTCCGCCGGAGGCCTGCCGTGCAGCCTCCACTTCGGCGATTTTTTTCTTGAGGGCCTCCAGCTGCTCCGGGCTCAGCTTTTCGACGGTCTTGGCCACGGTCTCCGCGTTTTTCTTGGACGACTGTTCCCGGGCTTTCTCCCGGACCCGGTGCTGGAGTTCCTCGTTCAGGACCTTGCCCTGCTCCAGCGTGAGCTCCCCTTTTTTCACCAGCTCGTCGACGACCTGCTTTGATTTTTCCGAAGTGACCGCGACAGCGCCCAGCCCCGCCAGAAAAATCTTCCTCAAATCCTCACTGAATTCCGAAATCATCACAGAAGCCTCCTTCACTGAATTTTTGTTTCCGCTTCTATTATACCTGAAAAAATAAAAATTCCAACCGAAAAATAAAAAATCGGTTGGAAGACTGCAAAAAAGACCGCCGGGGCGCGCGGGCAGGCGCGGCTTTGCCGTGCCCGCACGGCCTGCCGGCGGCCCGCCCGTTTTTCGCCGGGCCGGGGTTCATCTCATTTTCTTGTATTTCAGCCGGGTGGCGATGCCGCCGCGGATATGGCGCTGCGCCTTGTTGAAATCCAGAACGACCTTGACCTTCCGGTACAACTGCGGGTCAATATATTTCAGCCGCTGCGCAACGTCTTTATGTACCGTGCTCTTGCTGACGCCGAATTTCTTCGCCGCACCCCGCACGGTGGTCCTGTTTTCAATAATATACTCGCCAAGCTCCACGGCGCGCTCTTCCACGATTCCCTTCACTGCTCTGCCGCCTCCCCAAACTTTTGCGATATTCAATCTTATGCGGAGGATGCGGCAAACATGCCGTTTCAGGGGGGCGGAGGCGGAAAAATCACGCAAAAATGCCGAAGCGCGCGCAAAGGCCCCGCCTCCTGTTTTCAGAAGGCGGGGCCGGACGCGCAGAAAGGCGCTAAATCAGCGCCAGCACGATGAAGTTCAGGATGAACAGAATCGCGGAAACCAGAAGGATCGGGTGGATCTCCTTAAATTTGCCCTTCGCGATTTTCACGATGCAGTAGAAGATAAAGCCCGCCGCGATGCCGTAGGAAATGCTGTAACACAGGGCCATGAAGATGCCGGCGCCGAACGCCGGGATAGCCTCTTCCAAATCGGGCCAGTTCACTTCGCGGAACGAGCTCATCATCATCACGCCGACGAGCACCAGCGCCGGGGCGGTCGCGGCCGCGGGGATGCAGCCCGCGATGGGCGCCAGCACCGTGCACAGCAGGAACATCACGGCGGTCGTCACGCTGGTAAGGCCGGTGCGGCCCCCGGCGCCGATGCCGGCCGCGCTCTCGACATAGGTCGTCGTGTTGGAGGTGCCGAACAGCGCGCCGATGGAGGTAGCAACCGAGTCGGCAAAGAGGGCCTTGTCCATCTTGGACTTAAATCCGCTGGAAGTTTCCAGCAGCTTCTGATCCTCGGCGCTGAAGATACCGGCGCGGCGGCCGGTGCCGATGAAGGTACCGATCGTATCAAAGGTATCTGACAGGCTGAAGGCAAAGATAGTCATCAATACCAGGGGAATCTTGCTGGCGTCACTGAACAGCGAAAGCAGGCCTTCCGAACCAAAGGCAGCGCCAAAGGTCGTACCAAGCTCAGAGAAAGACTTGCTCAGGTTGGAGGCTACGCCGATCTGGCTGACGTCTACAACCTTCATGAAGATACCAATGATGGTGGAGGCGATGATGCTGATGAAAATGGCGCCGGGGACTTTTTTGAGGACCAGCACCACCATCAGGACAAGGGAGATGACGGACAGCAGAATGGCGGGGGTATTAAACTTGGCAAGGGCGGGGATGATGCTGCTGTCTGCCACCACGGTCTGGCTGTCCAGCAGAAGGTAGGTGCCGGGGTCCGCCGTAAAGCTGAGGAAGCCGGCGTTTTTAATGCCGATGTAGGCGATAAAGATGCCAATCCCGCCGCCGATGGCGTTCTGCAGGCTTTCGGGGATGGATTTAATGATGGATTTGCGGATGCTGGTCACGGTGATGATGACGTTGATGACGCCGCACAAAAATACCATGGCCAAAGCCTGCTGCCAGGTAAAGTCAAGGGCGAAGCAGACCGTATAGGTAAACAGGGCGTTAAGCCCCATCCCCGGCGCCTGGGCGTAGGGCACGTTGGCAAACAGGGCCATAACCAGGGTGCCCGTGGCAGAAGCCAGGATCGTGGCCAGAAACACGGCTCCGTAGGGCATACCGGTCTGCGACAGCATACTGGGGTTGACAAACAGAATGTACGCCATGGCAAAAAAGGTGGTAAGCCCCGCCAGTACCTCCGTGGAGACGGTGGTGCCGTGCTCCTTCAGTTTGAAAAATTTCTCCATTTTTCATCCTCCCACAACATTTTTTATATAATGAACAGAATCCCTTCCTTTCAGGAGGGATTCCGTTTGCCGATGGACAGCGCCGCGTTAAGCAGGATTCCCACAATGGACGCGGTGGCAATGGCGGGTATCCGGGCGCCAAAGAAGGGAATCATTCCGCCGGGGAAGCCGTAGTGCCCCCCCAGTCCCACAACCAGGATGACCGCGATAACCGCCAGATTGCGCGCGTCGAACATGTCCACCTCTTTGTTGATCATAATAGCGATGCCCTGGGCGGCAATGACCCCGAACAGGAAGATGCACGCGCCGTTGATAACGGCTGCAGGCACGCTGTTGACCAGGTTGGAAAGCGGCGTAAAGAACGAGATGATCATGGCGATGATGGCCGCAGTACCCAGCATCTTCACGGAGAAGTTCTTGGTGATGGCCATGGTTTTTTCCCTTGCCGGCTGTAACCTTATTAAAGGTGTGCTACAAAAGCCCGGTGCTGAAGAGCCGGGGGACGAACCTGGCGACAACTCGGGCGGCGAGGGCGAAGAACCGGGAGACGAACCCGGAGAAGACCCCGGGAACGAGCCTGGGGACGATCCCGACGAGGAGCCCGATGATCAGGAACTCGCTTTGGAAGGGGAATTTTTCCACTTTGAAGAGGGGGACAATCCCGGTGTCGACGTCCTTCTTAGTTTCAAAGCCCTAGAATTTACCTGGCACAGCTACGACGAGGGTGAGGAATCAGCCTGGGTATACAGGCAGCACTATGTGGGCGATGAAAACGTTGAGGGTGTACCGACGAAAAAGTTTGAGGTTTCGGTGGAGTACGAAGGGGAAGAAACAGTTACCGAATTATGGCTGGGGGCGGACGGGGAACTGCTAAAAGCCGGTACAGGCGGGGAGTACGCCAGCGGAGACATGGCTGCCGCCTACTCTTTCTGCTTGATCTACACTTTCCCCATTTACGCCTACTCGGCGGAGTACGGCGAGGCCTTTAGCGCCGGTGTTTTCGATGAATATGGCTGGAATATATCCGCCCACGACTTCAATACCCGGAGCTTTGGCGGCGGCAATGTCAAAACAGAGTCCTATACTTTTTCCTGCGTAGCGGAAGGCCAGAACGCCAGGTACTTCATGGAGATTGCCGACTTCGGGGGCAAAAACCTCTTCACGAAGTTAAATTTTGAAGCGGACAATGGCGCCAGCCTAGATATGGTTGTGGAAAAGGCTATACTATTTTAGGATTTGAGCAGGTCTTTGGGACCTGCTTTTTTCATCTCACAAACGTTCAAGCAGGGAAAGTCTGCCCATCTTGCGAAATACTGTATAAAGAAATTCTTGGAGGGTGGAAACATGAAAGGGAGAGCAGCGGTTATTATCCTCATCCTTGCCCTCATCTCATCGGTTCTGGGCGGCTGTAAAAAAGGAGAGGAGTACGTGGAAGACCTGGATGAAAAACTGGTTCAGGCAGAGAGGCTGGAAGATGAGGTGCTGGCCCGGGCCATGGACAGTGGGGCAGCGGCCTGGGTATTGGATCAAGCCACTTCGGAGGGGGACGGCCTATCCTGGGGCCAGTTGAAGCAATACCTGGATGAACAATCCTGCTCCTACCTAGAAGGCCTGGGCGAAGCAAACTATTCTCACAAGACCCTGGCGGCCTCAATTTGTCCCGGGGGCTGGATCAGGGTCAGGCAGGGCTGGATTGACGTGAGCAAAACCGAGAGATACCGCTTTACCTATCGGGCGGAGAAACCGTAAAAAAAACCCCTTCCCGGGGATTCTAGAAAATATGAGGTCGTACTAACCAGACAAGGACAACCTGGAGGACAATGATGAGGGGAAGCCCCAGCATGAACTTACGTTTCCGGGTCTTGTGACGTACGAGACCCATGGCCAGGAGCATGGCCAAGGAACCCCCCAGGACAGAAACGAGAAAAAGGGTCCGCTCTCTTATGCGCCGGGCATTTCTCTTAGCCGCCCATTTGTCATAGAGAACCAGCCCCCCTGCCAGGATACTGATGGCGAGCAAGTAGTAAAACCACATGATCCACAAGTCCCTTCTAATTAGCTATCCGGCTCAATAAGTGCGCAAAGTTTTTTCCCCTAGAATTATTGGTTCGTCAGGCGCCGGGGTTTTCCCTGCAAGGATACGGACCAAGGAAGGAGTGTTTGCAGTGAAACACATCGTTACCGGGGACAGAGTTAATGCTTCGGCGGTAGTCCTGCCTGAGGGTGTGCTGGTCATCGACGCCTCGGTAGATTCCCAAGGGGCTCAGGCTGTCTACGCCGAAGCCCACCGGCAGGGAAAAGTCCTCTACCTCATCAACACCCATGAACACCACGACCACCTGGCTGGAAACCACCTATTTGCTTGCCCCATCATCAGCTCCCTCCCGGCCCGGGAAAGCATGGTCAGGGCCGGGGCCCGCGGCCTCCCTACCCTTGCCTTTTCCCGGGAAATGGAACTCCATCTCAGCGAGCCGGTGCGGCTCCGCCATTTTGGCGGCCACAGCCCTGGCTCGGCGGCGGTCTATTTTCTCGAAAGGAAGCTCCTTTTCACCGGCGACCTGATCTTTGCCGGTCGGGTTCCCTACATGGGAGAGGCGGACTTTCCCGCCTGGCTAGCGGCCTTGAAGACCATGGAAGCCTGGGAAGTGGAGACGGTGGTTCCGGGCCATGGCCCCCAGGGCGGGAAGGAGCTGCTGGCCCAGCAAAGTCAGTGGCTGGAGGACTACATTCGGGATGTGCGGGAATGGATCGGTCAATCTCTTGCGCCGCAGGAAATGCTGGACCGGGTCCTGGCCCGGTTCCAGGTAGTCCAGCACTGGCAGGAAATGCTAGTAAAGTCCTTCCAGCTTATTCAGGAACAATTTGGTCCGAACCCAAAGCTAGAATAGCCCGGTGAAAAATACTTAATGGAAATCCGCCCCTCTCATGACTGCCGAGGTACCGGTGCTACCGGACGTCCTGACCGCCCAGCGGGAAAATATA
>ENA-UOOK01006978-UOOK01006978.1-fermentation-metagenome-genome-assembly--contig:-NODE-6978-length-10509-cov-3.911613_pt1 | contig 10509 bp, 9 predicted proteins | sample MGYA00245777_ERZ724023 | MGnify/ENA primary metagenome ERZ724023 (study PRJEB28704, sample SAMN03018312) | fermentation metagenome | biome: anthropogenic terrestrial biome; feature: soil; material... | reverse complement strand
CTCTTTCTTGACCCGGTCGGGATTGGCGCCCGGTTTATCCATTTTATTGATAGCAACAATAATCGGTACCTTGGCCGCCTTTGCATGATTGATTGCCTCTACGGTCTGAGGCATCACTCCGTCATCCGCCGCCACAACCAGGATTGCCACATCGGTAACCTGAGCTCCTCTGGCTCTCATGGAGGTAAACGCCTCATGTCCGGGGGTATCCAGGAACGTTATCATCCTGTTTTTGATATTGACCGTATAAGCTCCGATATGCTGGGTAATACCACCGGCTTCCGCATCGGTCACATGGGAATTGCGGATGGCATCCAGCAGAGAAGTCTTGCCATGGTCAACATGGCCCATAACCGTTACGACAGGAGGTCTGTCGACCAGGTTCTCTTCCGCATCCTCGGCATCTTCCTCTTCCAACTGTTCCTCATAGGTTTTCACCGCCTTGCGTTCCAACTCGATGTGGAACTCGGAAGCGATCACATTAGCGGTATCATAATCCAGTTCCTTGTTTATGGTTGCCAGAATGCCAAGACCCATCAGTTTTTTGATGATCTCTGCTACCTGTATGCCGATTTTCTCCGATAACTCCTTTACGGTTATAATATCGCCCATGGTAATGGCCTTTTTCCTTTCGGGAACAGGCACTGCCTGGCGGAACTGGCCTGCCTTCCCTTTTTTAGGCCTGTGGTTTCGTTTGTTCCATATATGATAATTGGACTCTTCCCAGTAATCCTTTCTGCTCTTTCTGTTTTTGTCCCTGCTTTGATCGCCGTACCGGCTGGGCGCCTTGACATTGTCGGTTTTTTCCTTTTCCGCGGTCACGGGAGGCTGTGACAAAAATTTATCTACAATGTCCTCGTTGCGCCGGTTCCCGCCTCTTTGCGGACGACCGTCCTGGTAGACCTTCTTGTGAGCATTGTCAAATCCCGGTCTGCCAGAGTTCCTTCCCGCGTCAGGAGCTCCATGCTGCCTCTGGCCTACTGTTCCCTGAGCTCTCGGATTCCGGTCGGAGAAGCTCTGCGGCCGCTGACTGCGGTCCGCAGGTTCCTGCCGCCTTCTCTCCGAGGAGACCGGAAGCCTTTGCGCCGCCCTCTCATCCTTCTGGTTCGATATGGCTTTCCCTTTTTCTGCAGCCTTTTCCCTGGCTTCATTATCCCGTGCGGCTTTCGCCTGCTCTTCTTTCTGCCTTTCCTTTTCCCGTCTTTCCGCTTCCAGTCGAGCTTCCTCTTCCTTCCGTTTTTTCTCTGCGGCCAATTCCTCCTGCCGTTTTTTTTCTTCCAGCTCACGGGCTTTCTTTTCTGCCTTCGTCTTTGTTTCATTCAGTAAACGGATGTATTGGTCAACATCAGCCTTCAGCTCCCCCACCCTACTGGTAAGCTCTTTGGCATTTCGGTTTACTTTTCTGGTTGTATCAAATACCTTTATTTTTGCCATTATCTATCACCCCCGTGCCGGATTTCGTTCTGTACCTTCAGCAGCATATCCTTGAATGCCTTATCCAGTATCACCAGTACCGTCCTGCTGAATTTCCCGATTGCTCCGCCAAGCTGCTCCCTGGTTCCTGCAATCATCATATCAACCTGATAGGTACGGCTCAAACCGGAGAATTTGTCCACCGTTGCCTCCGAGGCCTCCTGACTGATAATAATCAGTTGGGCTCTGCCGGAACGGATGGTATTTTCACACAGCATACCGCCCGAGACCAATTTCCCTGCTTTCTGGCATAACCCCAACAGAGAAAAAAACTTTTCACTAATAAGATTCACCCTCATTCAACTGTGTTTTCAGCTTATCGTAAACTTCCTGTTCAATCTTCTGTTCAAAGGCTTTTTCCAGCAGCTTGTTTTTTGCTGCTTTGTCAATACAAACCTGATTCCGACAAAGATAGGCTCCACGTCCGGGCGCCTTGCCCTTCAAGTCGAGGTCGATAGACCCTTCCGGACCCTTGACGACCCGAATCAGATCTTTTTTCGGCATCATTTGACGACAGCCGATACACATTCTCATAGGAATCTTTCTTTTTTTCAATGGAGATCACCATCCCCTTGCTCTGTTTGTTCTGCAGTCATCTGACTATCATAGGATGCCTGAACCTGTGACAGGCTTTTGATGTCGATCTTCCAGCCGGTCAGCTTCGCAGCCAGCCTTGCATTCTGGCCTTCTTTCCCGATGGCAAGGGACAATTGGTTGTCCGGAACAATTACCATGGCGGATTTTTCCGTCGGTGACGGCAGGACATTCAAAACCTTTGCCGGGCTCAAAGCACTGGATATATAGTCCCTCGGGTCATCGCTCCATTTGATGATGTCGATCTTCTCACCCCTGAGCTCCTCCACAATCTTCTGAACCCGGGTACCCTTATGACCGACGCAGGACCCTACCGGATCGATGTTCCTATCTTCAGCATATACCGAAATTTTGGTCCGGGAACCTGCCTCCCGGGAAATATTTTTAATCAGCACTTCTCCTCTGGATATTTCCGGCACTTCAAATTCGAACAGTCTTTTGACCAGACCGGGATGGGTTCTGGAAACGGTAATCTGGGGCCCTTTTGTGGTCTTCTTTACTTCCGTAATATATACTTTGAGGCGGTTGTTGACCTGGTAATTCTCGCCGGGCATCTGCTCGTTGGAAGGAAGGATGGCTTCTGTCTTGTCCAGGTCAATGAATACGTTACGTTTCTCCACCCGTTGGACCAGGCCGGTTACGATCTCATTCTCCTTCTCGATGTATTTTTCGAAAATCAGCCCTCGTTCCGCTTCGCGGATACGCTGGACCACAACCTGCTTTGCGTTCTGGGCCGCAATCCTGCCGAAATTCTTGGGAGTAACCTCCACATCTATCACATCGTTCAACTGGGCTCCGGGGCTTAATTTCCTGGCCTCTTCCTCGTCGATCTCCAACAGGCGGTCCTGAACTTCCGCTACGACCTGCTTTTGTGCGAATACCTTGACAACGCCGGTCTGACGGTCGATAATTACCTTCACATTGGGCGCGGAGCCAAAATTCTTTTTGTATGCGGAAACCAGTGCCGCTTCTATGGCCTCCAGCAGGACATCCTTGTCAATTCCCTTTTCCCGGCATATTTGTTCAATAGCCTCTAAAAACTCCCCAGACATTCTTACTACTCCTCCCTGATAGCTGCTTAAAATTCTACCGACAATCTGACCATAGCAACATCCGACCGCGGAAAGGACAGAATTTCATTTCGGTCCTGAATCAACAATTGATCCTCCGTCCGTTCGATCAGCTCACCCGTAAACTTTTTCCTGCCATCCTTTGGCTTGTATAGGGAAACATCCACTTTGGAGCCCTTATATCTTTCAAAATCCGAATCCTTTTTCAGGATGCGGTCCAATCCCGGGGAAGAAACCTCCAGAAAATAGCTGTGAGGAATCGGATCGCTCTCGTCCAGCAGATCACTGATCCGCTCGCTTACCGCCTGGCAATCATCAATGGTTACACCCCCCGGCTGTTTGTCTATGTAGATCCGCAGATACCAATGGCTTCCTTCTTTTTTGTATTCGATGTCTACCAATTCGCAATGCAGGTCATCCATGACCGGAAGCACCATCTGTTCCACCAATTGTTCCACTTTACCCTGCGACAAATTATTCCCTCCGCACCAGAAATCAAATTTCCTGTCAAACAGGCCGATAATCTGTTCTATCTCTATCTTATCCCATTCTCATCTATAACATGAAAGAGTGGGTTTGACCCACTCTATCTCTGAATTCCTATTCATGCCATCGGCATTATACCATTAAATTGAAGGAAATGCAAGGGAAAAAACGAAATTGTGTATAGATCTATTCCCCCTCAATTTCTCCATCTCAAAGGCTTTTTAAACGGCAGCTTAGTTGAACATCTCCTTCAGCATCTCCCGGTTTGTCTGATCGGTAAGAGCCAATATCTCATCATCGACCAGGATTTCCGTACCCCCTCTTGGAATCAGGAATGTTTCCCCCCGGGTGATTGCGATCAGCACCAGATCCTTTGGAATCCCCAGATCCCGAATCAGCCGGTTTGCGGCTTTTGCATTGGGCTGTACCTTCATCTGTACAATGGAGTATCTGCCGCGGTTGAGCTTCAGAATGGTAAACATATCGTTCAGGTCCATTTCCTCAACGACGAAATGAGCCATCAAATCCGCTTGATTGATTGCAACATCGACACCCATTCCATTGTTGTACAGCCAGACATTCTTTGGATTGTTGACTCTGGCTACCACACGGGGCACGCCGAATTCCATTTTTGCCAGAGTGGAAACCACCAGATTGGTTTCATCCGCGCCGGTAACAGCCGCCACGACATTTGCCGATGCAATGCCTGCACTCTCCAGCAGTTTGGGATCGGTGCCGCTCCCGCAAATCAGCACTTCCTGGGGTAATTCCTTTTCCAACTTCTTGTATACATTCTCCCGATTTTCAATAATACGTACATTATGTCCGTTGGACAGCAACATGCTGGCAAGGTAGGACCCTACCTGCCCACCGCCTACAATAATGATCTTCATTCCGGTTGCCTCCTTTATGCGATTCCCAGCATGGATTTGAGTTTATCATGGGAAGAAGCCATAACAGACACATAGAGAATATCTCCTGCCTCCAGAATTGTTCCCATTGTCGGTATAAATGTCCTGTCATTTCTGCTGACGGATACCACATGGATTTCTCCCAAAGCAGTTATTTCGTTGACATTATGGCCGACCAATAAGGGAGGCACCTCGATTCGCACCAGATGGACCCCCCCGTTGCCCAGCTCGTAAACGCTGTCCAATTGGTTGTACGTCAGCATTTCGGTAGCTCTGTCAATACCCCAGGTAGTGGTGGAGATCGTCTGAATGCCCAGACGATGATAGATATCTGCCTTAATCGGCTCATAAAGCCGTGCGATCACCCGGGGTACCCGATATACATTCCTTGCAATTCTGGCAATAACTGCATTTGCTTCATCGGTTGAAGTAGAGGCCACAACGGCATCTACACGATCAATTCTGGCCTGACGTAATATATCCCGGTCAAATCCGACACCGGCTATTTTGACTCCCGGGAAATCTTTTCCCAGGGAATCGAAGGCATCCGGATCCATGTCGATGACCGTCACCTGATGGCCTTTTTTAACCAGATTCAGAGCCAGACCCGTACCCATTCTTCCGCAGCCAACAACAATCACTTTCATTCTATAACACCTCTCTGTATTCCTATCAGGATATGATATAATGGGGGAATTTCAACCTATCTGTCTCTTTTGCGAAGCCAGGCTTTTCTTGTCTCTTCCGTCAACAAAATCAGCGGCGGCCAGACGCACAGCAGAAGCCAATCCGCTAGGTCCAGGGGACCCGTATGGAAAACCGTCTGCAACGGCGGCAGATAGACCAGTGCAACAATCAATAGGATCTCGGCAAGGATTCCGACATTGACCTGTTTGTTGCTGAATAATCCTATCCGGAATACCGACTGCTTCTCCGTACGACAATTGAAAACGGCGCCGATCTGACTGAATACGATAGCTGCCAGGGTCATGGCGGTGGCTTTGATATATACCGGATCCGTTCCGCCGACAAGCGGCACCTGTGGCCATCCATTCTGCATATTGACATAGAAGTAGGAAAACATGGATACGGCGGATCCCATCAGACCATACCATAAGAAAGCCTTCCAGACCAGTCTTTTGCTGAGCAAAGGCTCCCTCTTGCTGCGGGGGGGTCTTTTCATAATGTCCTTCTCCGGCTTTTCCGTGCCCAAACCCAATGCGGGCAGCATATCGGTGCCCAGATCAATTGTAAGAATCTGCATGACGGTAAGGGGCAGCGGCACTGCTCCCCTTGAGAACAGGTAAAAAGCGGAAGGGATTGCTTCCGACATGTTGGAATTCAGGATATAAAGCAGAAATTTCTGGATATTACTGTAGACGGTACGCCCTTCTTCAATGGCATGCACAATGGAAGCAAAATTGTCATCCGTCAGGATCATGTCTGCCGATTCCTTTGCCACATCGGTACCTGCAATTCCCATGGCTACTCCGATATCCGCTTTTTTCAGGGCAGGGGAATCGTTAACCCCGTCCCCGGTTACCGCAACGATCTCACCGATTTCCTGCAGGTTGGTTACGACACGCAGCTTCTGTTCCGGTGCCACGCGGGCAAAAATAATCTCATCCTTCAGGTATTCCTTCAGCCGTTCATCCGAAAGCTTCTCCAATTCAATCCCGGATACAACCCGGGGATGAGAACCCTTTACAATGCCGATACGCTTTGCAATGCTTTCTGCCGTCAGGCCATAGTCGCCTGTTATCATGATGATACGGATACCTGCCTGGCGGCACTGGTCTACGGCTGCGGCGACCTCCGGGCGGGGTGGGTCAGCCATTACGATCAGGCCGATGAAGACCAGGTCCTGCTCAATGATTTCCGGCGTATAAGCACTCATAGCGGTGGGAATTCCGTCGTCCTTGTGAAGCAGGCGATAGGCGGCAGCCAATACGCGCAAGCCGTCACGGGCATACCGGTCGTTGGCAGCCATAATGGCGCTGCGGTAATGATCCGTCATTACCTGGACCTGGCCGTTTATACAGATGAATCGGCTCAGTTCCATGACTTCCTTCGGAGCTCCTTTGGCGTAAGCGATGCGGTTTGTTCCTTCCATCGTTTTGGGAAGCTGATGGATGGTAGTCATTCTTTTACGGCGGGATTCAAAGGGCAGTTCACGCAGCCTGGGGGTACGCTCCATTTCTCTTTCCACATCGATGCCGGCTTTTTGAGCCGCAACACCCAGGCAGGCTTCGGTAGGATCTCCAAGCACCGTATAGCGCGACGATTCCTCATTGGGAAGCAACAGCCTGGCATTGCTGCATAGGGCGGCAACCGTCAGCAGCAGCCTCAGGTCATTGTCGTCATTTGCCGTTACTTTTTTGCCGTTCCGTAAGATATCTCCCTTCGCCTCATATCCGACGCCGGTCACTTCAAACTCCTTTTCCGCCAACCAAAGGCGGTTTACGGTCATCTCATTCTGGGTCAGGGTTCCTGTTTTATCCGTACAGATGACCGTTGTGCTTCCCAAAGCTTCGACGGAGGACAGCTTCTTTACCAGCGCATTCCTTTTGGACATGCGTTGTACTGCCATGGCCAGGGACAATGTTACCGTCGGAAGCAGGCCTTCGGGGATAAAAGCGACAATCATGCCCAGAGCGAAAACAAAAGAAGGGGCAAAGGGCTCGTTTACAAAAAAGATGGATGCCAGAAAAAACAGCAGACCGATGGAAACGGCAATGACCGAGATCTGCTTGGTAAGGCGGTCCAGCTCACGCTGGAGCGGGCTTTGCTCCTCCTCCATGGTTTGGGTGAGATTCGCTATCTTGCCGAACTCGGTACCCATACCAATGGCCAGGACGACCGCTTTCCCATTGCCGCCGGAAACACTGGTACCGGCAAAGATAAGGTTCGGAGTTTCGGCCCGGGTCATATCATTTTTCAATACCGCATCCTTTGTCTTGCGAACCGGGTTGGATTCTCCGGTCAGAGTGGACTGGTTCACCTGTAGGTCACTGCTTTCGATCAGCCGGGCGTCGGCAGAGATCTGATCCCCTTCCTCCAGCAGCACGATATCCCCAATGACCAGATTCTCCGCAAGGATTTTTTCTTCGGCGCCGTCCCGTATCACACGGGCATAGGAAGGCAGCATATTCTTCAGTGCTTCGGTAGCCTGTCCCGCCCGATACTCCTGCCAAAAGCTGAACAGGCCGTTTATGATATTGACCAGCCAAATGGCAATACCAAGCTGAGGCATGTCCGCCAAAAAGGCAATGAAACCTCCGATCCACAACAGGATTGCCATCAGATTGATAAAATTTTCCAGAAAAACCAGCAAAATCGATTCTTTCTTTTTCTCATTTATTACATTCTTCCCCTGTGCTTTTTGGCTCTCTTCGGCCTGGACCTGCGAAAGACCTTCCGGCTTTGTGCCCAATACCTCGTAGACCTTGTCTACAGGGAGTTTGTAAATATTTCTTATTCTATCAGACAGAATTCTCTTGTCTGCCATTGTGTCAGCTCTCTTTCCAAATGAAGGGGTAAACTCAAACCCTGTTCCATTCCTTTGCAATCTCCCAGTACATCTTCAGCCGGGCCCGTACGCCCCTGGTCAGACCCAGTTTTTCTTCCTTGATGACTTGTGTTACATTTTCCAAAGGGACCTCCAGTATCCGAAGCTGATTATCCCTGGCATGCCGGGTCAATGCGATTTCAATTCCGTAGCCGGATATCCATTCCTCTTTCTCCAGGCCCAGAAGGAAATCCCTGCCGGCACCTCTCTGCCCGGAAAGAAATGGGGTCAACTTCTGAGCCAGATCCGTAATACCTCTACCGGAGTTGAATATTCCAAGCGTCATATCCGTCAGCCCCTCGGCAATGGGCTGATACAACCTTCTTACATGTTCGGGCTGCAGGCTGACAAGATCCGCATCCAGAAACAATACAATTTCTCCAGATGTGTTGTTCAGTCCTGTCCACATGGCATTGCCCTTTCCTCCGTTCTGCGGCAGATCCAGCACCCGAACTCCGAAGGAACGCGCAATCTCTGAAGTTTTGTCGGCGGAACCGTCGTTGACGACCAGAACTTCACGGATATCCTCCATGGTGTGCACGGGCTCCAGGACCAGATGAATATTTTTCTCCTCATTGAAGGCCGGAATGATTACCGAAACATTCACTTTGAATCATCTCCTGAAATAGCTTCCGGTTAGATCTTTAAGATATCCTTATAGGTTACAATGACCATCAAAATCATCAGCAGGACAAAACCGATCAGGTGAAAATAGCCTTCCTTGTTCCGGTCAATGGGTTTGCCCCGGAGGCCTTCCACAATGAGCAGAGTCAACCTGCCTCCGTCCAATGCCGGGAATGGGATCAGGTTCATGATTCCCAGATTGACCGTAATCACGATACCCAGATTGAGAAGCTGCTGGATCCCGGCCTGGGCAGCCCTGCCGATTTCACCGACAATCCCTACCGGGCCCATGACATCGCCCACACCTTTTCCAGAAAAAATCAAATCCTTCAGTACCGTGACCATCATGCCGATAATCTGGAAGGTCTGCCGGAACGACATGCCAATGGCTTCCAGGAAACCGGGCGTCCTGGTTCGTATCTTGAAATAAAATCCAAGCTGATAGCGGTTGTTCTCTTCATCATAGCTGGGGACCACATCAAAGTGTTTCGCCTGTCCGTCCCGCTCTATGGTGATCTGGAACGGGTCCGGTCCATTTTCATTGATGAAGGAACGGATCTCCTGTACGGCTTTCGAATCCTCCAATTTGGAAACATCCACATCCCCGACGGCCGTTATGCGGTCTCCGGGCAGCATGCCGGCCTGTTCAGCGGGATAGCCGGAAATGACATCCTCTATGATGGGAAGGTCCGCATCATAAATACCGAAGGAAAGATAAGCTATGCTCAGCAGCAGAATCGCCAGTACAAAGTTCATCAGCGGGCCGGAAACAATAACGGCCATCCTTTTCCATACGCTGGCGTTGTTGAATGCCCTCGGGTCGGTACTGGCCTCATCCTCCCCCAGAAAACGCACATAGCCGCCGATAGGCAGCAAACGCAGGGAGTATTCCGTTTCCTTGCCGGGTATTTTCAACAGCCTTGGCCCCATACCGATGGAAAACTCCTCGGCATAAATGCCTACACTCTTCGCCACCAAAAAATGTCCCAACTCATGGATCATTATGATTATGCTGAAAAAAACCAAAGCAACTAAAATCGTTGTCATCTTCCATCATCCTTTATTTTAATAGGTCCCTGGTTTCCTGATCCGCCCTGAGGATATCCTCCAGGGAAGGGGAGAAAATCGCCCGATGGGACTTCATGGCCCTCTCCACAGTCCGGGGGATGTCGGTAAAGGTTATGGATTCCTCCAGAAATTTTCCCACGGCAACCTCATTGCCTGCATTCATGACTGCAGGCATGGTTCCGCCGATACGGGCTGCCTCAATTGCAAGAGCCAGACTGGGAAACAGGGAGACATCGGGCTTTTCAAAGGTCAGGCTGCCCAGCTCCAAAAAATTGACGGAAGGCAGACCGGTAGGATAACGCTCCGGCCATGTAAAGGCATACAGAATGGGAAGCCTCATATCGGGAATGCCCATCTGCGCGATGACCGAACCGTCCAAAAATTCCACCATGGAGTGGATCACACTCTGAGGATGGATGAGGACTTCGATCCGGTCCAGGCCTACTCCAAAAAGCCATTTTGCCTCGATGACCTCCAGCCCCTTGTTCATAAGGGTGGCACAGTCGACGGTAATCTTTTTCCCCATATTCCATCTGGGATGCTTCAGGGCGTCGGAAACCCGGACATGCCGGAGACTTTCCCTGTCAAACCCCCGGAAAGGGCCGCCGGAGGCGGTCAGCAATATTTTGCGGATAACCGGGGAAGAAGATTTCGGGATTCCCTGAAGGCATTGGAATATGGCGGAATGTTCACTGTCAACGGGCAGGACCCTGGC
>ENA-UOOK01006977-UOOK01006977.1-fermentation-metagenome-genome-assembly--contig:-NODE-6977-length-10509-cov-22.602544_pt1 | contig 10509 bp, 5 predicted proteins | sample MGYA00245777_ERZ724023 | MGnify/ENA primary metagenome ERZ724023 (study PRJEB28704, sample SAMN03018312) | fermentation metagenome | biome: anthropogenic terrestrial biome; feature: soil; material... | reverse complement strand
TCTTTCGCAAAATGATTCACCGTCGTCTCCTGATGCACGTACCGGGCGATAAGGATCACGCAAGCCAGGCTCACCGCAAGCCCGATGATATTCACCACCGTATATAATCGAAATTTCCCAAGCGAACGAAACGCTGTCTTTAGTAACTTCATATCGATTCTAATTCAAGATCATTCTCCTATTCTTACATTTATCATCAATTCTATCGCGCAGCATTATCGCCGAAGATAATTATCCGCGAAACGCTATCAACATATCGACCTATCACCCAATTTACACATTTGCCAATCTGCTAATTTGATAATTTACACATTCGCTAATTTGCTAATTACCGAATCACCAACTCCTCCGCATCCCCGAAGCCGGCATATCCGCTCACAACCACCTTGTCGCCGTCCTCAAGCCCGCTCAAGACCTCATATTGCACGGGGTTCTGGCGCCCGATAGTGATGGCTGTCCGTATCGCCCGGTCGCCCGATTTATTCAATTTATAAATCCATTGCCCGCCCGTCGACTGAAAGAAATCGCCCCGGGGAATGACCACCGCCGACTCAGGCTGCCCGAGTTCCACCTGTACGCGAAAGCTTTTGCCGATGCGGACATTGTCGGGCTGTTCGCCGGTAAAGACCATATCCACTTGAAACTGCCGGTCTTTCACTTCCGGCACGACCTTCGACACCCGCAACGGGTACTTCTTCCCTTGATAAGTCACCGAAGCGGGCAACCCTACCGTAATACGATCGATATAATATTCGCTCAACTGCGTATTGAGTTTGAAATTATCCATCACTTTTATTTCACCGATGTTCTCCGATTGGCCGACACGCTGCCCGAGAGTTACGTTCAGGAAACTCAATTGCCCGTCGAGCGGCGCCTGCACCACTAAATCATCCGTGCGTCCGCGCACATGATCGGTTTTCTTCCGCGCACGCACCAAATCGGCATCCATCAGTTCGCGGCTCAACAGCGTGGCGGCGCTATCCTGCCGCAATCCTTCGAGTTGCAACGCCGTGCTTTTCGTTTTGTACGCATATTCCTCGCGCTGCAGGTCGAGTTGCGCCTTACTCTTCACACCCATCTTAAACTCTTCCTGTCCCAACACGAAATCTTTCTCCAACCGGTTCATCTCGTACCGGGCCTGAAGCGTTTGCTGCTTCAAGAGTATGGTTTTTTGTTCCATTTCCACCTTTTTTTCCTGATAAAGAATGCGTTGTTTTTCCCATTCATCCTGCTGTTCTTCAATGATACGTTCGAGTTCGGGATTATGCAACACGAGTATGGTATCGCCTTTTTGTAGCATGGCGCCCTCTTCGGCTACGATGCGATCGACCATGCCCGCTTCCAACGTATTCAGTTTGAGGGTAAGGATGGGCTGTACGATGCCTTCCGTATCGACATAATCGAGGAACTTATCCTGCTTCACATCGGCAATACCGATTTTATCGGTATCAATGCGCAACTTCCGTCCTCCCGAAACGGCAATCGCTACGTAAACGAGAAAAGCGATAAAGACCACTCCGCCCAGGAAATAATATTTGTATTTCTGAAAAACCGACCGCTTAGGCAACTGCCGGTCCATCGATGAATCACGCGACTCGTGAAACGTATCATGCTCGTACATCTGTTTTTTCGTTTTTTGTAAATCATCCATTATTACAATTCCTTAAAAATACATTCTATTCCGATTTTATTACTTCCGCCGGATTTTTGCTTGCCGACCGCCGGATCATCCCGAATATCGTTAGAAAGACGAATATCGCTATGATCCCCCATGTCGTAATCACGTTTACAAAGCTGAATAACTTAATTTCATTCGGACCAAGATTTGTCGTTTTTACGAACAACATATCGAATGGCAGGGTTATCAACAAGGTGATAAGAAGCAATATTGTATATAGTTTTACGAATTGCCATACGATATCGCGGTAAGTTGCGCCGTTGATCTTACGAATGGCAATCTCTTTTTTTCGACGTTCAGTATCGGAGTCGACAGCCGTATAAATGCCGAAAAGCGTCAAGATCAAACTCATCAACGTAGCAATTCCAAAAACAACCATAATATTGTAAAACAAGTTATTATCAGACATTATTGTATCGTATAAAGAAGATATTTGATACGGAATAGTCTCCGGAAGATACTCACGAATCATTTGTATTATTTCTTTTTTTATCTGTGCCGCCTGTGCGGGATGGCATTTTACAAGGCCTATTGAAGTTCCGTCTATTGTCGATTCGGGAAAAATAGCTCCATAATCTCCTTCTTCCGTGTAAGGTATGCTTTGAATAATTCCTGCGATTTTAAAAGTTCCATGTACTGTATTTAAATCATCTTGTCCCTTCTCGATGAGCAAATCAGCCAATTTTTTATTGACAATCATTTCATCGGGTGCCAACGAGCGTAGCGGAAGCGGCGTCTTTAATTCAAAGAAGCGACTGTAGCCATCGAAAATAGCGGCTCTTGTTAACCAAATTTTCCTACCGTCAGAAAGCATAGCTTCACTATAATTTATGGCTTCTTTCGTAAGAAGCGCATCTTCCACTCCGGGAATTTGGCGGATACGCGCCACTATCTCTTCTTTTTTTATTCCTACTTTAAGAATATGTACCGGCATCTGAAAAACAGCTTTCTCCTGTTGTTTCAAGAGGGGACGATAAAGGTCGGGCATCGCTTCATTCACCGTGCGAAACGCCCCGAGGGCAAAAGAAGAAAAGATCAAGGTGAAGATCAGTTGAAAAGCTATTAATCCGTCCCTTACGTGATTCCGGTGTGCCTTATAAAGCTTTCCGCGAATCCCCTGCACCAATACAATTCGCTCAATACGTTGCATGAAGAGGAGAGCTATTATCAGGCAAACAAGAAAAGTTCCCCCTGTCACCATTAAAGGATAAAAATAAATTAAATCAATAAGGCCTCTATCGATTATATTCGCAGGAAATAACGGCAATGACAGGACCCATTTTATCAGTAATTCTATGAACACGTAACTGACTAACAAGGCTCCGGCTAAAACAGGAATCATTTCACAAATGAACATAATGAAAAATGCCCAACGGTTTGCTCCTGTTATTCTCCGCAAGGTGAACTGACGTATGCGAACTTGTACGGAACTCATCAGAAGAATAAAAAAATTGAATAAAGCGACAATCAATACGGTCGACGCTAACAATAAGATTAAGGTGCGTATAACAACAGACCTCTTTAATTTCGTATCGTTTATAGAACTGATTTGTAAATAAAAATCGGCATTCTTGCCACCTTGCCAAGGATGTGAAACATGATAATTCTGCGTAACGGACTTTAACGATTGATTGAGCACTTGAGGCGAAACTCCGGTTTTCAGTTTTACAAGTCCTGCCACAAGATCTTTATAAGGGTGGAAATCCAATTCCAAAAAAACGTCCGCTTGATAATACTGAGCATAAATCGATTTTATTACACCGGCAATAGTATATGTACCATCTAAAGCCTCTACGTTATCTCTGATCTGTATGCTTTTTCCTAAAGGATTTTCATTCCCGAACATCTTTTTGGCGTAACTTTCGGTGACTACCGCTAATTGCCTGTTACCCCATCCCTCGATATTCCCTTTTTTGAATACAGCGCCGATAATTGAAAAAAAATCCTGATTCACATAACGAACAACACTCTCGAAAATGGCCTTTTCATTATTGGCCTTGTTACAAAACTGTTCCGAAGGATACGAGTAAAAAGCCAAATACTCAAATTCAGCGACATCTTGTTCGACAAGTTGTAACGCAGCATCAAAAGGTAAATCACGATACTTTGAATCCGGAGAATGATTCGATTGCACGATCGTTCGTATTTCGAAAATATTCTTTTCATCCGGTAGTTTTCCAACCAAATAGTCAAAAACATCGAATAAGAAATACATCACGGCAAAAATCGTTATACCTACCGCCAAACCCAACGTGGTAAGCAAATAGCGAATTTTATTTTTCCGAATATCTCGAAATGTTATCTTTAGATAATGTAAAATCATACATGTTTGTTTTTTCTCCTCAATCGCGGCATTTCCGGTCGCTATCCATGCGCAAATTACGGGTTCCCAACAGGCTCCCTTCACGCAAGTGAAAAATTCGTGGAACTTTATTGCTTCATATTGAGAAATTTACTTTTTCGCGTTTTCTTTTTCTAATAAATTGGTTAAAGTCCCTTCCAGATTATAAATATTTAAGCCTTTTGTCATTACTCTTCCCTCGCGATTGATGTATTCGTAATGCGGAATGCCATTGAATTTAAAGAGTTCGCGCATTCTGTGATACTGGTCTTTTGTCAGTCGATAGCTATTCTTCAGGCCTTGCTCAGCTACATAATTTTTGTAAGTATCTTCCGGCGTTTCCTCACTGCAAATAAAAAGGAAAGCGATTTCCTTGCTATCGTTCAGTTTTTCCCGTAACGCTTTATTCTGTTTTATTCCTGCTACACAAGGTCCGCACCACGATTCCCAGAAATCGACTACGATATACTTCCCTTTTAGCGGGGCTGTCATTTCCCTGAATAATTTTCCGGCTCTCGTTTCGGGCAAGTCGTATGTGGTTACACCGTCTACGGGAAACTTCTGCGTATAAAGTCTCAGGGCTTCGGCGGTCAAAAAAGGATTTCGAATATCTTTTGTTGTGATTGCAAGAAGTTGTTCCGCGCTTTTATTGTCCGATAAATTACGGAAATCGGATTGCAATCCGCGTACTTTCGTAATATCATAAATGAGATTGGGTGTGGTAAGACGGAGCACATGGGTGAAGACCGAATCGCGTAGCTGAATCTCTTTTATATTGACCTCCCTTTGTTTGTTTTCAATGATTTTTTTAATTTGCGATGCATATTTTTGATTAAATGATTCGAAGGCTGCTGCATGAGTTTCATAATATTTCGTCCTTTCCTCGTCATTCGTTATATGCGACAGTTGTTCTTCAATTTTCAGCACCTCTTCATCCTCTTCTGTCCAACGATCTTTGCATTCATTTTTCAACTGTTGTGCAGAACTACCGGTGGAATAGGACAATTGTTTCCATATAGAGGTAAAAGGATCGCAAAATTCAAAACGGTTGACAAATACGGATACGCCTGATGGACACAATAATGAAGGATCATTGATGGGCATCTGCTGCAGGAAATCGTAATAATCAACCGGCAACGGAGTTTGAATGGTGGTATCTTCCAATAAGCGTTGGTTGTAATTGCTTGCATATTCCAGCAGGTTGGTACCATAAGTCAAAAGCGCTTCGTTTGTCAAAAGTGCTGCTGCCTTAGTTGATAAATCGCTTTGACGGACTAATTTCCTGTTTTCATCGATAACTTGCAGCTCATACGCTTTGTATTCCTTCGGATTTAATGTTTTGGATTTTTCCTGAATCTCCTTCCATGGTATTCTCTTGAGTTCAACTTTTGCTAATTGACGGTTGATATCAGACAATCCCCCTTTGAATTCAACCTCCTTGAACTTATACGATATATTCCGCAAACGATCGGCCGTTAAAAATTCTTCCCAATTTAACACCATAGCCAATGTGTGACCGGGTTCCATATAAAAATTAATCGGCTTGTCATTGACACTTACATAAAAAACAGTCGGGTATTGCATGGGAATATCAGCCTCAAAACGTCCGTCGGGATGAATTTCCACCGTAACCGGGAAATCTTCATTTGTGATCACATTACCCGCGTAGATAATTCCCGTACTGAATCCTAATCGGGGATCGTACCCTTTGATATAACCCGCCAAACGTCCCGGCTGGCGGGTAAAGAACCGATCCGACCGGTAATCGGGCAGCGCTTCCTTGATTTTTGAATTTTCAATTTCCGTGTCCAGCCATTCTGCAATCTTATCCGGTATCGCCTTATGCTCTTTTTCTACTTGCTTGTTTTTCTCTAAGGATACGCCGAAAATAATGGTTTTGTCGCCTTCCCCGTAATTTATCTTCTTTACGGATTTATCCAACGCAGGGAACGAAAGGACAAACAGGGAATCACCCGATTGAGGCATATAAATCTCCTTGTCGAATTCACCGTTCTCAATTCCGGTCGCCAATAATTTTTCAGAGCTTCCTTCCGGTTGAATAAAAGTTGTTTTAGGAAAATTCACCCACCAGCCGGGGATAAAAGTGGTTCTTACATGCACACGTGTTTCTTGATCCGACAAATCGATTTTGACAATATTGTCAATACCTGAATTCTTCACTTCGTATGCGGGATGATTGATCACACGGTTTTTACCCGCCACAGGAATTAAAACGGATAATAAAAATAATACGCTCAAGATGTCTTTTTTCATAAGGTTTGTTTTTTATTGAATTTTCGATCATTAAATTATTCATGTTTCATTATATCATTTATCCCTACCCCACCCATAACTTTTCGCGACATCCCTGAATGTTATGAAAAGGGAGGTAGCAACACTTTCTTGTCATTCTGATTACCAACAATGGATAAAGTTACTCAAAAGTTTCTTTCAGAGCCTGTAAGGGGTTATTTTTTTCAAAATCCCATCCGGTCATGCTTCGCAACCCGAAATACAAGCTCCAAAAGCGTTGCAATTCGCTAATATAGCTCCGCTGCGAACTGTCTTTTTCAGCGATGGCGGCGTTCAAATCGAGTACGGTAGACTTCCCCAACAAGTACAGCCGGTAGGCGACCTCATGACGCCGGGCGGCACGCATCGCCGTCTTTTGCGCGAGCGCCACCTTGTCGGCTTGCAAATTGAACTGTTTAACCATTTTGATCACATTCGCATCAAAATCGGTTTGTGCCTGTCCCCGTTCGATTTTTATCTTTTCGAGATTACTTTTCGCCACTTCTACCGTCCCTTTTCCTACCCCCCAATCAAGCAGCGGGATGCGGATACCAAGACTAACCAACTGTTGATCCAACGGATGACGGTACGCATTACTCAAAACCGAATGGGTTTGCGTAAGGCCGAATTCCACATATAAATCCGCTTTCAGTCCGCGTGAAGCCTTCGCTTGCGCAACTGCGCTCTCCCCCTGCATTTGTTGCTGGTAATACGACTCGATATCGGGACTGTTTTGCTGTGCCAGATGCAATGCTTCTTCCGGAGAAACGATAAAGGCCGGGACTTTTTCACTGATGATAGCCAGGATTTCGACATGATCGGTTATTCCCAAAAAACTCCGTAAATTCTGAATACAATCATCCGTCTCGATGCGGGCATTCATCCGGTTGGTTTGTTCGGAAAGATAATTGATTTCGAGTTGCAGCATTTCGTTTTCGGTGATCGTTCCTATCTCATACCGGCCTTTGGCATACGTGAAAAGCGTGTCGGCCGTAGCATAATTGACTTGCGCCGAATACAGATTGCTTTGCGCGGTCGCCAACTGAAAAAATTTCAAAGCAGCTTGTGCCGCTACCAGTTCCAACGTTTCGACGTACGATTTCCGCGCTTGCGAATACCGAGCCGGTTCTATCTTTTTGTTCCACTTCAAACGATTATATCCGAACAGGTTCTGCGAATACCCAATCACGACAGGAATAGATTTGTAAGAGAGTGTTTTATCGGAAAACAGATCAAGCCGTTGTAATCCCGTTTCCACAAAAAGGCTTCCGCCCAATAAAGGAATGTTCTGGTTAACCGTCAACGTTCCGCCATTAAGGAGTTGATTCCGATGCACGAAACTGTCCGAGCCGTCGGGAAGCGTCACCGGACTGATCGAACGGTTGAGAGCCGAAGAAGTATTGAGGGTTAGGCTTGGAAGATATTCGGCCTTGAACGATCGCCAATTCCAATAGGCCGCTTTATATTGATGACGGGCGGCCACGGCTTGCGGCGACTGCGTACGGGCTAATGCAACCGCTTCCTGTAACGTCAGGCAAATCGTATCCTGCGCCGCCAGTAAGGCGAAGGAAAATCCGAAGAGTAATATGACTGAAAATCGCTTCATGTACGAAATCTCTTATCAAAATCAATGCCAAAGCCATAAATCATTATATTTAAATAGATTATCAATAGAACAGCCAAACTATAAATGTGCGAAAAAGCACACACATCGTTCGATATCGCACACGCCCGATAAAGAAATTTTGACTACATTTGCATCGGGCATTTTATTCCGGTTAAACGAAAAGGATCATTCAATTAAGAATAATCGGCCCATCGTTTCAAAATACGCTAACGGAGATATGGATAAGCATGGAAAAATACTCATCATCGATGACAACGAAGATATTCTCTTCGCATTGAACCTATTGTTGCAGCCGTATGTAGAAAAGGTGAAAGTCACCACGCAACCGGAACGGATCGAATACTTCATGGCCTCTTTCCATCCCGATGTGATTTTACTGGACATGAACTTTCACAAAGATGCCAGCAGCGGAGAAGAGGGTTTTGTTTGGCTGAAGAGAATCAGGGAAATCGATCCGCAGGCCATCGTTATTTTCATCACCGCTTATGCCGATACCGAAAAAGCGGTTCGCGCCATAAAAGAAGGGGCGACGGATTTTATTCCCAAACCGTGGGAAAAAGACAAACTGCTGGCAACCGTCTCATCAGCCATTTCATTACGCAAAAGCCACAACGAAGTCAACCAACTGAAACAACAAGTGGCGGCATTGGAAAGCAACCGTCCGCCTCTACCCGAAATCATCGGAGAAAGCGAGTCGATGCAAAAGCTTTTCCATGAAATGGATCGCCTGAAAGATACCGATGCCAATATCCTTATTCTCGGAGAAAACGGAACCGGAAAAGATCTTATCGCTAACTTCCTGTACTACTCATCCCCCCGTGTCAACAAGCCTTTCGTGCATATCGATTTGGGAAGCATTCCCGAACAACTATTCGAAAGCGAATTGTTCGGATACGAAAAAGGAGCTTTTACGGATGCCAAGAAAGATAAACCGGGAAGATTCGAAATAGCTTCCGGAGGCACCTTATTCCTCGACGAAATAGGGAACCTTACTCCCACCATGCAGGCAAAACTGCTGACGGCTTTGGAAAAAAAACAAATCATCCGCTTGGGGGCGACCCGCCCTATCCGCATTGATGTCCGCCTTATTTGTGCGACCAATGCCGACATCCATTCACAGGCTGCTCAAGGCGACTTCCGCCAAGACCTGCTCTACCGCATCAACACCGTACAACTGCATGTCCCGCCATTACGCGAACGGGGAAACGACATTCTATTGCTTGCCGACCATTTCCTTCACTTGTATGCCCGTAAATATAAAAAGGAAATCAAAAACATCGCTCCTTCGGCACAACGCAAACTAAAGGAATATGCATGGCAAGGCAATGTACGCGAACTCCAACATGCCATCGAACGAGCCGTCATTTTATCGGGCGCATACACCCTTACCGCCGATGATTTTATGCTTGTTCCCGTTCAAGGCCCCGGCAAGAAAAAGACGGATAATCTGAATTTGGAAGAATTGGAAAGAAGCGCTATCGAACAGGCTTTGAAAGTAAGCGGCGGCAACATGAGCCAAGCAGCCGATTTGTTGGGTATTTCGCGCTTCTCTTTATACCGGAAAATAGAAAAACATACGACATGAAACTATCCGGCAAACATCTTTTCATTCTAAAAATATCCGGCATCGTAGCTTTGTCGATCGCCGGTGCGGCACTTTTTGTGAAAGGATTGTATTTTTCGGCAATCCTCGTGCTTATCCTTATCATACTCCTTGCCACCTCCTTATATAACAGCCGACGCAAGCTAATCGAAAAGATGGAACGCATGATCGCCGGTATCCGCTACTCCGACTTCTCTTTTCATTTTGCCGACAATCAATCGAAAGACGAGTTGGGGCGTTTATCGAAAGAGATGGAAGACGCGTTGCAAATCTTCCGCGACCGGACCCACGACTCCTTGATGGACGAGGCGGAGACACAGGCATGGCAAAAACTCATCACTGTACTGACCCATGAAATCATGAACAGTATCGCGCCGATTATCTCCTTATCCGAAACCATCGCCGAACGTGCCGCAAACGGAATGCCTTCGGAAGAGGAATATCGATTGATGAAAAGAGCCATGGAGACGATTCACCGGCGGAGTAAGGGACTGCTTTCCTTCGTGCAGAATTATCGTCAGCTCACCCGTATTCCCGATCCGGTAAAACAGCCGATCGACATATTATCCCTCTTAAAACATTTGCAGCAATTGGTTTCTGCCAACGGCATCCGGTTCGCGTATACGAGTTACCCTGAACGCCTGATTGTTGTAGCCGACCGGAACATGTTGGAACAAATGCTGATCAATCTTCTGAAAAACGCCAGAGAAGCAACCGTTTCACAAGTTTCTCCGCTTATTACGGTAAAAGCAGAACAGGTCGGAAATATCGTTCAAGTTACCGTATTCGATAATGGGTCAGGCATCGCCCCACAAGCATTAGACAAAATATTCATTCCTTTTTATACGACCAAGCAAGGCGGATCGGGAATAGGACTAAGCCTCACTCGCCAGATGATGATTCGCCATAAAGGGACTATTTCGGTAAAGTCAGATGAAACAGGGAGTGCTTTCACGCTATCTTTTCCC
>ENA-UOOK01006976-UOOK01006976.1-fermentation-metagenome-genome-assembly--contig:-NODE-6976-length-10510-cov-9.934481_pt1 | contig 10510 bp, 5 predicted proteins | sample MGYA00245777_ERZ724023 | MGnify/ENA primary metagenome ERZ724023 (study PRJEB28704, sample SAMN03018312) | fermentation metagenome | biome: anthropogenic terrestrial biome; feature: soil; material... | reverse complement strand
CCGCCTTTTCTTGTGGTAAAACAGTGAAAAAGGTCATCATATTCATCAAAAATTGGAAAAGTTAAATATACAAAGCCTTTTATTTCATTTAATTTATACATAATAATTCCTCTCTTAATAAGTTCATTATGGAATTCATATCTATCATGAAAAATAATAAAATATCCGCTCTCGGTTTCGGCCACGAATAATTCTAGGAGCTCATTCCGGCCAAAAATTCTACAGCTTGCAAACTCGCTCCGCTCAAACAGTGCAAGCTGCTTAACGAATTTTTAACCTGTATTCGCTAAGAATTATAGTCGTGTCCTGCAAATGTTCGCTATATATTTTATTATTTTTCTCAATATTCAAAAATTGAAATATATTTTATTAATTATACCATACCTACATAAAATTTTTTATATGATTTTATATAAACATATGTTAAAATAATTGTGTACCTTTATATTTAACTTAAATAATAAAAATCAACCAAGACAGTCAGGAGGCCATATGATTATTTCGCCTGTTTTTGATAAAGAGAGCAGCAAACCATTATATATACAATTGTATGAATATATTAAGACAGAAATAACCTCCGGTTTATTAAAACCGGATTCGAAGCTGCCTTCAATAAGGGAAGCCTCCTCCACATTAAAATTAAGCAAGACAACTATAGAAAATGCCTACAGCCAATTAGTGGCAGAAGGTTATATTGACAATTATCCCAAAAAAGGTTACTTTATCTGCGATTTAAGCGAATATAATTTTGATATAAAAGCAGCCAAAAATATAGTGGAATACCATGATGAAATAATATATTTAAATGATGGTGTGGATAAAGAAAGTTTTGATATTTCAACTTGGAAAAGGTTGTATAACAAGGTAATTTCAGATCCGAAAACAAATATATTCAACAGCTGCTCCACCCAAGGAGAAAAATTTTTAAGAGAGGAAATTGCAAATTTTGTAAATACAATGCGCGGCGGTCACACAGATTCTCTGCAGGTAATTGTGGGGGCAGGAGTTCAGTATTTATTGGGAATATTAATAGGAATTATAAAGGAAGATTACAATACTGTCGCAATTGAAAAGCCCGGATTTAATAAAGCAGAATTTGTTTTTGAAGACCACATGTTCAATATAAGACATATTGAAATTACTGATGACGGCTTTCCAATTCACGAGCTTAGGAAAAGTGATGCTGAAGTTATATATATCAGTCCCTCTCACCAATATCCTCTTGGCACCATAATGCCTGTTAATAAACGAATGGAATTGTTAGACTGGGCTTACAAGAAAAACGGTCTCATTATCGAGGATGATTATGATTCCATGATAAGGTACGGAGGTATGCCCATACCAAGTCTTCAAGGTCTTGACAAAAATGATTGCGTTATATACCTTGGCTCCTTTTCAAAGATGCTACTTCCATCTCTTAGAATCAGCTTCATGGTTATACCAAAAAAACTGCTGCCCAAATATAATGAAATAAAAGACCGATATACACAATCAACTTCAAAAATTGACCAGATAGTTCTTGCAAATTTTATGAAGGACGGATATATGATTAAACATCTTCGTAAAATTAAACGTATATATAAAAAGAAAAATTCTTCTCTTATATCAAATTTTAAAAATCTTCTTGGAGATAAGGTGGAAGTGATAAGCTCTGATTCCGGTCTTCATATTGTTTGTGAAGCTCATACAAAAAAGGATGAGCAACATATAATAAAAGATGCGCAAAATTCACGCATCCTTATAAATATTATCCGAATTAAGAACAACAAAGTTATGTTTTCTTTAAACTACAGCGGTGTAGACCTAAATAAAATACAAGAATTCACCATCCTTTTGGGGAAAGTGTTGTTATAATGAGAGCTTTCGCTGGCGCTTATGATGATTCAGCTCCACCTTGTTTTTAAACAAATCCTTGTATAATTCTCCTACCAACAGCGGTATGAATGAAAACGCCGTTACAATCTGCCAGTCCCGAAGAGTCAAAGGCACTACATCAAATACTTCGTTCAATGCAGGTATGTATAAAACCACAAAGGTTAACATAAATGATACAAAAACCGCCTGAATCATTCTTATGTTGGTGAAAAATCCTATTTTGAACAATGTATAATTCTGAGACCTTGAAGAAAATGCTCTTAAAAGCTCTGACAAAATCAAAGTGGTAAAAACTACAGAACGTGCATGAATTAAACCGTCTCCGGTACCATACATTCTCATTGCCCAATAGTATGAAAAAAGTGAAGCAAATGATATGGCAATTGCTTGAAAAACTATTCTCCCAAGCATTCCCTTATCAAGTATTGCTTCCTTTGTACTTCTCGGAGGCTGTTTCATAATGCCCGGCTCTGCATTTTCAACTCCCAATGCCATTGCAGGAAAACTGTCTGTAACAAGATTCAGCCACAATAGCTGTATTGGAAGAAGAGGAACCTCCCAACCTAACAAAATACTTATAAATACAAGTAGAATCTCGCCTATATTACAGCTTAATAAAAAGAATACAAATTTTTTAATATTGGAAAATATTATTCTTCCTTCTTTCACAGCATTTACTATGGTTGCAAAATTATCATCCGTAAGTATAACTTCAGCAGTGTTTTTTGCCACATCTGTTCCGGTAATTCCCATTGCAACGCCTATGTCCGCCTTTTTAAGAGCAAGTGCGTCATTGACTCCATCCCCCGTCATTGATGTAATATGCCCGTTTTCTTTTAATGCAGTGACTATTTTAACTTTATGCTCCGGTGATACCCTTGCATAAACTTTAGTTCTTTTTACAACCTCCCTTAACTTTTCATCTGAATATTTATCGAGCTCCTCACCCATTATTGCCTGACCTTCATGCTCAACCATTCCTAATTCCTTTGCAATGGCATATGCTGTTTCCTTGTAATCCCCTGTAATCATTACTGTTTCAATTCCTGCTTGTCTGCAATGGGCTATGGACTCTTTTACCTCAGGTCTAGGGGGGTCAATCATTCCTACCAAGCCTACAAATATCATGTCATTTTCAACCTGCTCAAAGGAAGGATGCTCAGGCAGTCTGTCCCAAGACTTATAAGCAGCCGACAACACTCTTAACGCTGACCGTGCAAACTTAGTATTTGCAGACAGTACCTTATCTTTTAATTCTTTGTTAAAATCAACAATTCTGCCGTTAAGTGCAATTTTGCTGCATTTATTTATAACGATATCAGGGGCTCCCTTTGTAAATGAAACAATTTTTCCTTCAATATAGTTTGAGTGGAAGGTTGTCATCATCTTCCTTCCTGAATCAAAGGGAAGTTCAGCAATTCTCGGATAAACCATATTAAGCTGCTCGGATGTTTGTCCTAATTTTCCTGCAAAAGCAACAATTGCTCCTTCCGTAGGGTCACCGATAATTTTATATGTACCTGTGGAATTATCAAGCTGTGCATCATTTGATAATGTGCCTATGGAAACTAAATTTCTTAAATTAGGAAGAGAGTGTATGCTGATATTCCTTCCGTTAAGCTTTACATCTCCCTTTGGCTCGTATCCGATACCTTCAACATCCAAAATTCTGTCATCGACATATGCCTTTACAACTGTCATTTCATTTTGTGTCAAGGTCCCTGTCTTATCTGAACAAATAACCGATGTGGCACCTAATGTTTCAACTGCCAAAAGCTTTTTAACTATGGCGTTTTTACCTGCCATTCTGTTCATTCCGATAGCCAAAACAATTGTAACAATTGCAGGCAACCCCTCAGGTATTGCTGCTACTGCAAGACTTATGGAAGTCAAAAGCATGTTTAAGGCTTGTCTTCCCTGAAGCATGCCTACTATAAATACTATAATGCAAATTGCTATTGTCAGTGTTCCAAGAACCTTTCCCAGCTGATTTAATTTTATTTGCAGAGGGGTTTCTTCTTCACCGTAAGTTTGTATTTTTACTGCAATATTACCGAGCTCTGTATTATGTCCCGTAGATATTACTACTCCCTTTCCTCTGCCGTAGGTTACAATTGTGCTTGAAAAGCCCATATTATGCCTGTCCCCGATTCCAACATCACCTACTATTTTTGCTTTTGCATCCTTTTCTACAGGAACTGATTCTCCTGTTAAAGATGCTTCTTCAATCTTTAAATTTGAGCTTTCAAAAAGTCTCAAATCAGCAGGAATTATATCTCCTGCCTCCAACACTACCACATCTCCGGGAACAATGTCTGCAGCAGGAACTACATTTAAATTACCTTCCCTTACGACCTTTGCATTAGGGGCACTCAGCTTTTGCAAAGCTTCTACCGACTTTTCAGCCTTTCCTTCCTGATAAATACCAAGTGCGGCATTTATAACTACTATTGCTAAAATTATTATTGCATCCTCTCTTTCACCAACAAATGCAGATACACCTGCTGCTATAAGCAAAATAATTATTAAGAAATCAGCAAATTGTGCTGCAAACTTAGCAAAGAAACTTCTTTTAGCCTGTTCTTCCAATTCATTTTTGCCGTACTCTTCAATTCTTCTTACTGCTTCCTTTTCACTTAACCCCACACTTAAATTTGTGTTTAGTTCCTTTAAAACTTCATTTTTGCCTTTGTTATACCATTCCAAATTATTTTTCCTCCTGTAATAATTTGTTGTTGAATCAACACTTAGTATAATATATTGGCAACTTTTTTATTTATTACATAAATTTATCCAACCCTTACCTAATCAAATTAATAAAAAATACCCTCCAAAATTAAAGGAGAGTATTACTAATTTGGGGACATTCCTCGTGCTGTAAAGACTCCTAAATTGGGGACATTCCTCCGACCTCAAAGACTTACCCTATAGTAGAGGTGTGTCCCCATACCTTGTTTGGTGTGTCCTTTTTCCCAAGTATTTGTCCCATTCGTACTCCCATCAAGGAGGACATCATCAATCCTCTTGTCCAGCCGCTTGCATCGCCCAAACAATATAAATTTTTGATATTTGTTTCAAATTCTGTGCTAAGTTCAACCTTGTTGCTGTAAAATTTTACTTCAGGTGCATAAAGAAGAGTTTCTGTTCCGGCAAACCCCGGCACTACAACATTTAATGCCTCTATAAAATTCAAAATGTTAATCATTGTTCTGTATGGCAAGGCTGAGGTAATATCGCCTGCTACTGCATCCGGCAGTGTCGGCTTAACATTTGACCTGGACAATTCATGCTGCCATGTTCTTTTGCCGTCCAATATATCACCGTATCTTTGAACCAGAATCTTTCCGTCTCCAAGCATATTTAAAAGCTCTGCAACCTTAGCACCATACTTTATTGGCTCATTAAAAGGATCACTGAAATTATGGGAGCTTAAAATTGCTAAATTAGTATTGTTTGTTTTCCTGTCCTTATAGGAATGCCCGTTTACAACTGCAAGATTGTTGTCGTAGTTTTCCTGACTTACATAACCACCCGGATTCTGACAGAAAGTTCTTACCTTATCCTTATAAGGCCTTGGGTATCCGATTAGTTTTGATTCATACAAAATATTATTTACTCTTTCCATTACTTCATTTCTTACTTCAACCCTTACACCTATGTCAACCGTACCTGCCCTGTGGTCTATATTGTGTTTAACACAAATAGATTTAAGCCAGTCCGCTCCCTTTCTGCCGGCTGATATAACAACAGTATCGGCATATATTTCTTCACTGTTTTTTTTCTTCGCCGAATCAGTAACGATAACACCCTTAATCCTGCCGTTTTCGACTAAAACATCAACAGCCTCTGTGTTAAATTTAATTTCAACACCTTTGCCAATTATATACTCTTCGATTCTCCGATATATTTCTTGAGCTTTTTCTGTACCAAGATGTCTTATGGGGCAATCAACAAGCTTAAGACCGGCTTCAATAGCCTTTCTTCTAATTTCTTTAATTTCTTCCTTTGCTTCAACGCCTTCAACCCTGCTGTCAGCTCCAAATTCAAGATAAATTGCATCAGTGTATTCAATCATCTGCTGTGTAAAATCATATCCTATTAATTCAGGCAAATCTCCCCCAACCTCCGGGCTTAAGGACAGCTTGCCGTCAGAAAATGCTCCGGCTCCTGCAAAGCCTGTTGTAATATTACAGTAAGGCTGGCAGTTAATGCATTTTTTAGTTTTATCCTTAGGGCAATTTCTTTTTTCAATTGCCCTTCCTTGTTCAATTATCAGTATTCTTTTATTGGGGTTTCTTCTGTTCAGCTCCAAGGCCGTAAATATCCCTGAAGGACCTGCCCCTACTATTATCAAATCGTATTTCATTGTTTCTCTCCTTTTTTTGCCGCTCAGGATGATATTAGAATTCTATTAAAACAACATCATTCTCGCTAAGTCCCGACAATATTTCAACATTGCTGTCATCCTCAAGTCCGGTCGTTATTTCAGTTTCTATTTCATTTTTTCCGCTTACAACAGTCACATATTTTATATTCTCTTTTTCATAAACAGCATCCTTGTCAACTAATAGCGTATTATTCTTTTCCTGCAATACTATTTCTACATCAACCTCCGAACCGAGCTTATAGGTTATGTCATCCAAATCTGCCTCAATTCTGACACGTTTTTGTTCAACTCCAAGGTCGGAAATCTTAGCTTGAGCTTTTGGATAAATTCTGCTTATTGATATTTCCTTTATGATTTCATCATCATCTATAACATTAAAAGTCATTCCCTTAACAACTTCCATAGCATCTTCAGCCAATACTTCCACATAGATACCGAGACTCAAGTCATCCTGAATTTCAACCACAGGAACCCCCGCTTGTGTCATGCTGCCTTGATGAACATTTAATTCTGTAATCACTCCGTCAAATTCGGCTCTTATTGAAGATTGCTCCATATTCTTTTCAAATATTTGTTTTTGTATCACTACTTCATCAATTTGAGCTTCATATTGTTTTTTTACATTAGATGAAACACCTTGAATTATCATACTGTAGTTGTTGTTTGCTTCCTGAAGCTGATTTTCAAGCACTGCAACATTATTTTTTGCTTCATCGTATTCCACTTGGCTGACGGCTTTATTTTCATACAAAGTTTCAACCTTTTCAAGATTGCTTCTTGCAAAACCCAAATTAGTTTCAATCGTGCTTATATTCAGTTTTAAATTTGAAATTTCCTGAAAATCCGCCCCTTTGACCGATTCATTATAAGATGCCGTGATTGCCTCAATTTGTTTGTTTGCTCTTTCAATTTCCAAATCATAATTATTTTCATATACTAATATTACATCGCCTTTTTTTACCTTATCTCCCACAGACACATTAAGAATATCGACTCTTTGGCTCATATCCGAATAAAAGGTATTAACTCTTTTTGAAAATACAGTTCCTGTTTCCTCTACGGTTTTTTTGATACTGCCCAATTTAACCTGAGATGTTTCAAGCTGCTCTGTCTGACCTCCCAAAACTAATGAAGCTATTACGAAAATTATTATCATTACTCCTGCTATTATAAGATATTTTTTCTTCTTCATTTTAACCTCCACTCTAAGTAATCCTGCTTTTTAGTGCCTGCATAAAATCTAATTTTTTAATCTTTACATAGGTCATAAGCTGTGCCGAAATTATAAATATTATGGTTAAAATAATTGCGGTAATTATATCCTTTGCTGTGACAATTCCTATTAGAGTATAGATGTCTGTTGCAAATGATTTTCCCATATAATCCACCAGCCACTTTCCTAAAGGTATGCCTGTTATTATACCAATTACCGACATAACCATGTTTTCCTTAATAAGCATTTTAAATATTTCAATTTTTGTAAAGCCCATTACTCTTAATGATGAAAATTCCAAAGTTCTTTCATTTATGCTCATGAGAGTCATGCTGTATAATATAACAAACCCTAACATCCCTGAAAAGATAACCATAAACCCCATGTATGCCGCTATAAGCCCTGTGAATTCCTCAAAAACTCCCTGCATCTCCTCTTGTGATTGAATTGACATAATATTACTTATGTTATCCAATTTAAGATTAACATTATCATCTGAATTGATATATGCACCATTTATAATTCCTTTATCAAGAAACTTTCGGTTAACATAATTTATATTCATGTAACCGTTAATCCCTAAGCTTTGCTCTATTACACCCTTTACTGTTACATATACGCCCTCGCTGTCTGGTATGAAGCTTTCAAGTAGTATTCTATCTCCTATACCTGCATTAAGTGAGCTTGCTAAATTTGAAGAAAGCAATATTCCATCCTTTGGAACCGTAAGTTTCTTTCCATCTAAATCCAGAAAATTATAAAACTCAGAATTTTCATTAAGCCCTATAACATTTACTATTTTAGAATATTTGCCATTCTTTATTTCAAAAGGCAGCTCAATTCTCCCCTCCATATGATTGTAGCTTACATTTTCCTTAATTTCATTAAGAACCCTTTCATCTTGAAACCCTTTAAATCCTACATTGTACTCCATTTTTGCAAATTCCGAATAATGTCTTACGAACATAACATCCATTATAGCATTCATCCACATAGTCATCATCATCAGACTGCAGGTTATAGAAATAGCCGCGGCAATAAATATGAATTTTTTCTTTTCCCTAAATATGTTCCTATAAACCATCCTCCAAGAAAATGTAAGTTTGCCCCAGAAAAACTTAAAATTTTCTAAAAGTATTCTTTTACCCTGTTTTGGGGATTCAGGCTTCATTGACTCGGCAGGATTGATTTTAATTATACTTCTGATACCCCAAAACCCTGAAACAACACAAAATATAAATGAAAGCACTACAGAAACAATAATCCTGTAATAATAAACTTGAACCGTCAGCATGGGAATATTAAAAAACTCCAAATACAAATTCGTCATTGCTCCAGAGGCTAAAGTTCCAATTATTGCACCTAAAAGACCTCCTATTACTCCTACAGAAGCAGCATATTTTAAATAATGAATTACTATTTCTTTTTCGGTAAATCCCAATGCCTTCAATACACCGATTGACGTTCTGTCCTTTTTAACAATACGGGAGAGCATGACGGCAAGCATTATCCCTGCGAAAAGTAAAAATACAATGGGCATGGACTGTGATACTTTTTCGAGACCGGTAATCTCTTCATTCATCATGCTGTTGCTTAATTGCTCGTCCCTATCTATAACTCGCATTACACCGTATTTTTTTAGTTCATCTTCCAAATAATCCTTTGTTTTATCAATTTTATCCTGACTATTTACCTTTAGAACCACTTCGTTAAAAGAGCCGCTGCCGGATATTTTTCGCAAATAATCTTCTTCAATATAAACTACCCCAAAATTTTCATAGTCAGGAAGAAGTACTTGTTCGTTTTCCATCAAGTACACATACTCGGCACTTGAAGCAATTGCAGATACTAAAAATTTATGTTTTCTTCCGTTTATGTTAAGGTTTATTTCATCGCCGGTTTCAATTCCCCTTGCAAGAGCAAACTGGTCAATAACTATTATTTCTCTTTCAGAAAGAGTTCGCTTTCCCTTTTTTATATATAATTCATTAATTTTATTCTCTTTTCTGTCAACAGATACAGCTCTTACGTTAACTCTGTCATCGTCATTGTCAGTAATAAACCTAACATCTAAGGACAACCTCACATCTGCTTCCCGAATATTTTCAGTTCCTTCCAATTCCTTTTCTAATCTTTCAGGAATAGCTGCTGCAGTAACAAAAATATCTGCAAAATTAGTTGTATCATAATAATCATTTAAACTATCTCTTAAATTAATGGCAGAATTACTTACTGCCGTAAAAACGAAAATACCTGTAATTATTATTGACAGCACAGCAATATATTGACCCTTTGTATTTTTAATGAGTCTTAAAAGTCTTAAATCTAACTTTTTCATTACCATTCTATCCTTTCAGGCTCAATTGGGTTTTCATTTTTTATAATTTCTGTTATGGTGCCGCTTCTCATTTTGATTACCTTATCGGCCATTTGGGCAATTGATGCATTGTGAGTGATTACTATCACAGTATTATTATATTTCCGGTTAACGTCCTTTAAAACCCTCAATATTTGAATGCCTGTTTCGAAATCAAGGGAACCTGTGGGTTCGTCGCACAATAAAATCTGCGGAGCCTTTGCAACAGCTCTGGCTATGGCAACTCTTTGCTGCTCACCGCCGCTCATTTGAGTAGGAAAATGGTCTGCTCTGTCTCCAAGACCTACAGCCTCCATGACTTCATCTATGTTTATTGTGCTATCAGTAATCTCCGCAACTAATTCAACATTTTCCTTAGCCGTAAGAGTAGCCATTAAGTTATAGAACTGAAATACAAATCCTATTTTGTATCTCCTATACATTGTGAGCTCTTTATCCGTATAATTCGTAATCATTTCATTGTTAAAAAGAACGCTGCCACCTGTTGGTGTATCCATCCCACCCATTATGTTAAGGAGCGTGCTTTTACCGGAGCCGCTGGGGCCGAGAATTACAACAAATTCCCCTTTTTTAATTTCAAAACTTGCATCTTTGAGGGCTTTCACAGTTACTTCACCCATTTGATAATTTTTGCTTAAATTCTCAACCTTTAAAACTA
>ENA-UOOK01006974-UOOK01006974.1-fermentation-metagenome-genome-assembly--contig:-NODE-6974-length-10511-cov-4.747609_pt1 | contig 10511 bp, 10 predicted proteins | sample MGYA00245777_ERZ724023 | MGnify/ENA primary metagenome ERZ724023 (study PRJEB28704, sample SAMN03018312) | fermentation metagenome | biome: anthropogenic terrestrial biome; feature: soil; material... | reverse complement strand
TTTCGGCGACATCAGCGTCGCCAAGCGCGTCGGTTGCCCTCCGCGTGAGGGCACGAATTGAAACTACTCAAGCAAGAGCTGGTTTGGCACGTATATTGTTGCCCTCCGCGTGAGGGCACGAATTGAAACGGGAACCTGTATTCCGGAACCATTCTGCCGGTGGGTTGCCCTCCGCGTGAGGGCACGAATTGAAACTACGACGGCCCACAGGTCCAGCCCCGCGTTCTTGTTGCCCTCCGCGTGAGGGCACGAATTGAAACTTGTGTGGGCATCCTGGGCCTGCTGGGCATCCGCGCAGATGGTTGGTATCAAGGCTGTAACAGCAGACCTTAGATTCGCGCTTGAAAGATGCCCGCAGTGGCCGGCGATGGATGCAACCGCAACAGTATGGGTCACACATGCCCGAGCCTGTTGCGGACGTATTGCCTGTTCTCGCGCGTCCTCTGGTCATCCCAGTCGCCATTGCGGTCAATGCGGCGAATCTTGCCAGCCAGCCGGCAGATGCCGGCAGCCAGGGCGATACAGACAGCCAACGCGCCGCCGATGAGCAGCAGATAAGCCAGGGCGTCAATCAGGGCTTCCATCATTCACCCACCTCCTCGCACCACTCGCGCGGCACCGGGTTAAGGTACCAATTTTGTCCCTCCGCCGAGTAAATGATTTTGCCGAATTTTCCGTCCATCATTGCCACGGGTTTGCCATCCAGCGCTTCCAAATGCGATTCCGGCAGAGCCCGGCGGACGGTGCGGTCAGCGTGGCGGCGGAATTGTTTGGTGCTAAACACCAGCATCAGCTTTTCGCCTCTTTTGCTGCTTCCAGATAAGCCTCGGGGTCTTTCCCAACTTCTTTACAGACGGCCTGTAGCGCCGCCAGCAAGACGGATTCAGAATTCGGGCGATATTTCTTGATTATAATCATGTCACCCTGTGTGAAAATCTCAATCGGTGTGCCTTCGTTCAGCCCCATCGTTCTCCGCAATTCTCTTGGCAGGACAACTCGGCCGAGATGGTCGAGTTTGCGGACAATACCTGTTGCTTTCATGGCTTTTCTCCTTTCGTTCCGGCCCCTTTCCGGGCCGCCTCAATCGCCTGTTTTGGTGTAAGCACCTTGCAAAGTGTCAGCAGCCGCGCCCATGTTCCGAGAATTGCCGCCGCCGTATCCGGGTCGGCCGGCAGGCGCGGGATTGCCACCTCATCGGTATTCGCAAAGTAGTAGGTCGGGTAGATACCCATCGCCGGCTCTGGCGTCGGTAGCCCGATGATGTTGTTCATGCCAGCACCAGCACGCACATCAGGGCGTAGGCTGCGGCAATCAGAGCAATCATCCGGTGGTCGTTTTGGTGCGCCGCCTCATTGCGGACGGCCGCCGCCCCGAAGCCGATAAGCACGACCAGTATCAGCAGCTTCATACGCGTCCCTCCTCAATCATCCGGAGCGCCCGGCGATAGATCACTGCGTGTTCCGGGTCACGGTGAATCATTGCCACGAGTGTGTGAGAGGTCAGGTCGTTCCAGAGCCATAGGGACAGGTACATGCGGGTTTTCCAGTTCATAACAAGACACCTCCGATAAAATTTTGTGGTGCCTTTGAACGTCCGGGGATTTATGATTCGTATTCTTTTAGGACTTCCTGCGCAGCTTCAATAACAGCAGGGGCATAACCGCCGACGTAGGAGCCGTTCATGATTTCCGTGAAGCGCGAATAGTGAAGCGTTCCGAATCCCTTTTTAATTACCCGCCGCCAGAGCCATTTCATGGTAAGTTCTTTGTCGATTAAGGCTTTTTTGATTTCTTTAGCTTCGGCCAAGTTCATGCCTCCTTTCCGGTTAGATTTCTATACCACAAGTAGATTTTTGCTGTGGGAATTTTAAATCCCCGATTTTGCGCCCCGTCTTTGCGCCACCCCATCCCGAAAGAACAGGGCTGCATCAGATAGGATTTCAAGCTCCTACCATCCATACCAAGAAATTTTGCCGCCGCGGAAACGGGTATGCAATCCGGATACTTCTCAGCAAGCTCATTTAATTTCAAAACTTTCTCGGAAACACATTTCGGAACTGGAATCTCGCTCATTTTCCGAACAGCTCCTTGACGCGTTTCCGACCAGCTTCGTTGTACATGAAGGTTGGTACCTGTTTCGGCCCATGCTCGGATTTTGACAGGACGGTCATTCCATATTCATCGGTTTTCAATCCCGCGGCAGTCGCTTTTTTGCCAACTGTAATTCGGTTGCTTCCGACTTCGTCCGCGATGTCCTGCGCGCTGTACAGCTTGCCGCATTCGGGCCTGTAATCAATCTTCTGTCCGGTTGCAGCCTCCACGGTTGTAATTCCAAAAACCTGGGCGGCAAGGTCGGAAAGCCCTTTATCCTTCGCAGCCTGAATCAGCTGTTTAAATGCACGGGTTTTCGCGTTCAGCAGCATAGCCTCCGCCCGCTCCTGCTGAATCTGAAGCCTCAGGGATCTGTCTGCCGGGCCCTTGCGGAAATAGCTGTTGACGAGTTGGCGCTGAACATCCCATGCAAGGTCGTCGGTGAAGGATTTCACCAGCATCAGATAACCGGATTCGGTAATAAGAGTAATATCTCCGCGAAATCCCCCGCGGTGCTTTTTCTGTGGGTCGAAATTTGCGTCAACATCTTGGACAACTTTCAGTACAACGGGTTCCGCAATCTCTTTGGAACAGTTAAACCATTCGTTATTTACGTGATACTTATCAAGCTGTTTATGTATTTCCTTTTCAGCTTTCAGGGTGTCTTTGCATTCATACCAGTAAAATTCATTTAATGCTTTTGCCCTGCCTGTATTCATGGTGGAAATCCGCTTTATCTTGTGAGAAGTTCTTCCTACCTTGATAGCGCGAGCATCACGGTCAACAGCGATATAAATGAATCCGGCGTAGTTTACACCGTCCCACTCGACACTGGTAGCATAGTCAAATATTGAGCGTCCGTTTTCCGGACTTTCATTCGGAGAAACTTGAAAATAGTCTGTCCCTTCTACAAAGTGCTTCCGGTTGTCGTTGAACCGCTTCCTGGCTGTCCCGTCCGGCCTGCTGTGACAGGCATCGATATCCTTAAAAGTCACGACGCGCTGGCCGTGATATTCTTTGACTGGAATTTCTACATCGCCAATTTTTACAAGTTCATTATTCATTATGTATTAATCTCCTTTAATTTTAAGCATTTGAATTATTTTTCCATTTATAATCTAAATTCATTCTCCACGATTTACCTAATTTCTTTTCTGTCTTATCACAAAAACAGTCATAACATAATGTACCCGCTTCATTACCTTCAATGGCATACCATAATTCATCTGGTACTTGAAAATCATGTACGTCTCTACCACATTCATCACATCGTGCAAAACTATCATTTGGCTTATAAGTTTGTAAATAGTGATTATTCAACTTCTGCCAAAGATTAAATCGCAATATACGAAAATTTTCTTTTAGTTTGTTACGATAAATATGCAACATTTTCTATCATAATAAGCCATATTCAATCACCTCAACATTATTTAATTTATGTCCATAGAGTGGAGAGTAACTGCGCTAAAATTTCTAATCCACTCTTTGGGGAATCCATCGTATCAGATTTAAGATACTCTTCTATTTCTTCTAATGTCATATTAATCGCTTGCGCCTGAGAAATATTTTTACCATTAATGTTAATCATGATATTACCACACTGACTAATACAATGATCTCTAAAAATATCGTAATCGAGGATATATGAACTGCAAAATGGTTATATCAAAATTCCACATTTCTCTTTCGTCAAAACCATATTTAAATTTCTGTTTAAACCATCTAAAACACCGTTTATCAATACCTCTTTTTTTAAGAATTTTAGAATAGCATGTCATATTTACACCTCATAACAAAATATTTAGTTTTTAATGAACTGTACTAACTTTCTTACTAATTTTAGTATAACACATTTTTATATTAAATACAAATCAATACTTTAGTTTTTTTTGACGATTCATCTATAATAATTTAGACATGATTTAATCTTTGCAGAGTGATATCAATCGCCTTCTTGTTTATATCACAACCTAAATAATCCCTACCTAATTCTTTAGCTGCTACACAAGTAGTTCCTGATCCACAGAAAAAATCTGCTACCAAATCTCCTTCATTGCTGCTTGCTTTAATGATTCTTTTAATAAGTTTCTTAGGCTTTTGTGTATCATATCCTACTTTTTCTTTACTGAAACTCATAATTTCAATTGAATTAAGCTCATCTATATCATTACAATTCCAAGTGTCTTCAATGGGTTTTCCTGCTCCAATAGGCTTTCTACCATCTCTACGTACATAATCTGTTGGGTAAGGGATATATTCCTTACTAAAAGTAAAATTATCAGATTTAGTATAATATAAAATATTATCGTGATTTCTAATCCAATTTTTTGCCTTAGATTTATAACCAGAAACCCAACCTATTCGCCATATAATATCTCGCTGAAAATTATGTATACCAAAAATCTTATCCATTTCAACTTTAAGATAATGCGAAAGATTACTATCACACTGTAAATATATTGAACCTGTGCTTTTAAGTATTCGTTTCATCTCAATTAATCGTGGTTTATACCAATCAATAGCTTCTTGTGGTGTTCCTAAGTTATCATTAAAATCCTTAAAATTCTTACCCGTGTTGTAAAGAATATCACAATAGGTAAGATCAATACACTTATCTGGTAATTGCTTCATTAACTCTAGATTATCCATGCAAAATATTTTATTTATATAGTCGATAATGTATTACTCCTTTATATTTAATATTTTTATATAGTTACTATAGTAAAATCATATCTAAAATCAATTTATATTATCTGGTAGTATAGTTTAACCACTAAAATTTCAAGTTGAAATTAATTAGTTTATTCATTTGTTTTCTTTCTTATTTTGCCACATAGTTTTAAAGCGTTCACTTGCTGCTTCTTTCTGTGCTTCAGACATCTTCTTTGGTGGTGATATCTTGAACCACTTGATAGGGAAGGTAGCTGCTAATGAACCGTCTTCGTTCTCAAATTCAATATGTACATCTTTAGGAAATTTATCAGCATATTCATGTATTTTGTTAATCCATTTAGGCTCAGACGAGAATAGATGAAACTCTTTGTCACCTTTAATATAATTTGTAACTGTCTCTCGTGGATTAGCATATGTATCTGTATTGTCTGTCATATTTTAATCTCCTTTATAATTTATATTATTTTTATAATGTACTTATATGTTTTTGTTTGCTATATTCAAAGTTTATATTAAACTGGAATAACTTTACTACTGAAATTTCAATGCAAATTTAACTTTGTTTTTATATACACTGTATACACTTTAATATTATGTATTATACAATCAATTTACATCACTTCTTTCCCTTTTATTTCTATATTAATTATAGCATTTAATATTTTAAGTGTCAAGAAAAATGTTTAATATTATTTTAGTTAATTTGTTTTTTATGTCTTTTCTTTTTTCTTAATATCAAACATTAATTTTACAAATTGACTTTCATCCATTGTTTTTCCATACATAGATTTTGTTGATGAACAATACAATTCATTTTCTGCACGAGTAATAGCAACATAAGTTAATCTCATCTCTTCATTTATATTATCATTAAGTCTATGGGGGAGTATGCCTTGATCTAATCCTACTAAAAACACTACTGGAAACTCTAATCCTTTTGCTTTATGTATTGTCATAAGTTGAACACCATTTTGTTTTTTATTATTTTCTTTACTTAACGAATTAATATAATCAATAAAACTTTTTACATCTTTATATTTTGAAGCCATATGTTCAAGCGAATTTAGGTTTTCAATTTTATCACTATCAATCTGATCTTCATTAATATCTGAAGATACATATTCATCAATCTTCAATTTATCACGCAAATATTTAATTTGATATTTTACAGATTTGAATTTAGTTTCTCTAAGATGATTAATTACTGTACAAATTTCATCTATGCCCTTTTTGAACTTCCAATTACGTCTGTCAATCTTAAACATACCACAATATAACGACATTTTTTTATTTTTTGCTACGGTTGATACTTCATCTAAGAATTTTTTTCCAAGCCAGCGGTTTGGTTTATTGTAAACATATTCAAAAGATTCATTATCATTCAAATTATCAGCCAATCGTAAATAAGAAAGTATAATTTTAATTTCTTTTCTATCTGTAAAAGTAATTCCATCAATAATTTGATAGGGTAGGCCATTATCAAACATTGCTGTTTCAAAATTCTGTAATTGAGCATTTGTCCTTGCTAAAATCGCAATATCATTATAATTGTAAGATTCACTTGAAACTAATTCGTTAATCTTTTTTGAAATTCCATTAGCTTCTTCAAATTCGTTTTTATAAATTTTGTATTCTGGTTTTTTAAATATTGACTTATCTGCAATAGCATCTTTATAATCACTAATTTTTGCTTCTGGTAAATGCTTAGCAAAATGATTTGCAAAATCAACAATATCCTTACTACTACGATAATTAGTATTAAGATTAATTGTTTTTACATTTTTCCAATCATTCTGAAAATTGATTACAAATTTGTTGCTACTTCCTCTCCACTCAAATACATTTTGCAACATATCTCCGACAACAAATAAATTTTGATTCTTTTGAGCAATTAGTTTAATAATCTTATATTGTACTTTATTAATATCCTGTACTTCATCCACCAGAATAAACTGAAATTGATTTTGACAATAATCCAATGCTTCTTTATTAGTGCTTAAAATTTCACAACTCATAGTAAGCATATCATCAAAATCCATAACTTGTTGCTTTTGTTTTGCTAATTCATACTGTTCATAAAACCAATTGAATTCTTTATCATCTACTTTTACACTTTGATTAGGCTTAATTAAATTATTTTTCCTAATAGATATATAATTTAATACATCATTAATGTTTTCCATTTCATTATCATAGTATTTAGAACGATATATGTCATTTAATATTTTCTGCTTTTGCCAATCATAGGAAATTAACTTATAATTTGTATCAGAAAACATTTTACATATCTTATATCCTAATGAATGAAATGTTTCTACATAAACAGACTGTGATTGAAATGGAATAAGTTTATTAAGTCTATCTTTTATATTATCCTTTGCTTTTTTACTGAATGTGATTGCTAAAATGTTTTGTGCCGACACATGATATGTATTAATTAAATTTGCAATACGATTAACTAACACCCCTGTCTTCCCACTTCCAGCAGATGCGATTACATTACAACATCCTTTGTAAAAATTGATAGCTTCTTTTTGATTATCATTAAATTCCATTTTATCATTCTCCTAAGTATTTTACGTTTTCATTATTAAGATACATTTCTATTGAATCATAATCTATCGGATTCTTAATTTTCGGCAAATCACCATATACTTTAGTTTTATTGTCAATAGTAGTCTCTGTTAACAATTGATAGAAATCAATATATTTATCTGAATATTCATTGCTATATTTCTCTATATCTTTGTTATATCTTTTTTCTGCTAATTCCGTAATTAATTTTTGAAAATCAATATTAAAATCTCTGATACGTTGCAATTCTGTTTTATCATCATATGTATTTAATAATAATTTACTTTTTTCTATGCTTTTTGGTTGAAATTGAAGTCTATACATTTTGAAATCAAATAGGATATCGTGCTTTAATAATTCTTCTCTATATCTTGTAATATAATCTTTTGCTTTTTTACCAAAATAACAATCTGATGTATTGTTAATAGCTAATTCAGTTTGAATATCTTTTTTTATTGTTTCAATCATAGCAATTTCTTCTTGTGTTGCAAGTCTATAAGAAGTTGATACATGTGTATCTACTTTATATGAACCATTTACACTACCAGATTGATTTAATTTTAAATGAGCATCAGTATGTATCTCACAAACCATACGAAATTCTTGCCATGTTGCAATTTCTGCAACTTCTAATAAATCCATAGCATGAGTAATATAATAAGAAACAAAATTATCTATACGCTTAAAATATTCTATAAGCATTATTTTAGAGATTTGAAGTTTATCATTTGTATAATCTATATTTTTACTCATTGGCAAATAGTTATCGTTTACCATTCTAATCATATTTGCAAAATTCAATACAGTAAAATTAAAATTATCATATTTGTCTTTATGATTTATTAATAGTGTAAGCAAAACTGGAATTAATGTATTATATATTCCTTTTTTCATTTTTTTAATATTTTCTGGTAGACAGTCTTTATAAACTTTTGTTATTGTATAAGTTCTATTTCCATTATCTATAAGTTGACAATATCTTAATGCATTATCTAGAACAGATGATTTAAGACTTCCCTCAAAATGATTTAATTTATTATAACGTTTTTGTTGAGCATCAGTCCCTAACATATGTACAATCTCTGATTCTGAATATGTACCACGACGATATTTATGTTCTATTTTTACCAACTCCTTAAATATGATATTATGAACAATATATGAACACAATACAAGAAATGTAGTATTCAAGCCATTATTTGACCAAAATAATTCCATGTTTGTCACAATAGTATATACCCCTATGTGAACATTATGGAATTTTTTATTAAAGAAAACCTAGTGTTCATGCGATTTATTTAATATATTATCATTTAAAAACTACCTAAAAGTTCAATTTACATTCCTTCTTTTTTTAACATTAATTTAGTTTGACCAACGGGAAAACTAAATTAAAACATGAGCAAACTTGTTTGCGAAATGTTGTAGCCTGTCGTGCAACGACTATAATTTATTGTTCTTTCCCAATGACATTTCGCAACGCTATCGCTTTTGCTCAATGTGGTGATGGGAAAGGAACCAAAGGATCACTTAATTTATATTATAATTCATCATTTAAATACAAATCTCTTTTAACTTCATTATCAATACCAAGATATTTAAGTGTGGTTTTTTCACTGCTATGATTTAATACACTCTGAATTGTACTCAATACATATGGATCATCTTTGTGTGCTACATATTTTTGATAGGCAAAAGTTTTTCTTAAAACATGAGAAGAATTATGATGTTCTCCAATATTTACTTCTTTAGCCATCTTAGTCAGTACACGATTTAATCCATTTACTGTTAATGGTTTATTAGGACATTTCTTAGATACAAACAAATATTCATTAAGATTAAAATTAGGTCTTGTTTTCAGATACATAGTTATTGCATCTTTTGCATTATTACAAAGATTAAACACTTTTGTTTTACCAGTTTTAGATTCAATAATCATACATTCATCTTTAAAAGTTAGATTAGAATTCAGTACATCATAAATATGAAGATGAAGAAGGTCTGAAGCTCTCAAACCTATATTGATATTTAAAACAAATATTGCCTCATTGCGAATATTAAGATTATTATTACGATATGTGGAAGGTTGAGACAAAAAATATTCTTTAATCTTTTTAATATCTTCAAGTGATTTAATTGGTTGTACTGGAACATGAGGGGAGAGATGTTTCATTTTAACAATCTGTGATCTTGTAAATCCTGCTTTACTAAGTTGATGTACTGTTGCTGACGAGATAGGGATAATATTTGAATTTGTTTTTACTGCTGAATTTGAAATCATTTCTGATTAACTCCTTTTGTTGATTTGATAAATTTAATCTTTTTATCTATATCTATTATAGCATATTTTGATAAATAGTTCAAGTTATTTTATAGTTTATTTTAATATTTTTAACATTCCACCTATACTGATTTTATATCTTCTTCGGTAGGGTTGTCAAAATTAGAGTAATTAAAAATTTAGAAAATATTATAAATAGTATATTTGTTGATGATTTGGAGATAAAGCCCTAACTCAATTATTTGTAATTATTTTAATTTATTTATAGAATTTATAAATACATTTTCAAGAATTAAACAAACCATATTAAATAATAGAATTTGGGAACGAGATGAAGACGACTCACTTATATTCTTAAAAGAAGCAAAGGAGAAAATATTACATGTATAGGAGAAACAATTCTACTTTTTCTTGTCGTGAAGTTTTGATTGAAAAAATCCGTTGGGGAAGGGATTATGGCAAAAGAAAATATAAAGTTTTTATAGATGTAGAAGGTAGAAATGAATTATATAGTCAAGAATTTTTAGACTATGTAGAAAGAGTGTGTAATGTTAGAATTGTTAATCATGAAATAAAAAAAGATAGGTGGAATAATGATTTATGTACTACAAGTATTGATATAGAAAATGCAAGTTATGAAGAAATTTCTCTAGCTACTTGGTTATTAAGTGAAAGAGGAGGCATTTTTGATAAAGTTGGAAAAGAATTAATTACTGAACTTCTTGAAAAAAGATTAATTTATGAATATCCTAGATGGGAAGGTCCTTGGTCAAATAGAGTACAAGTAGGAACTAAAAAAGAAATGAATTATGTTACTCTATTTACTGTTTTTGGATTATATTTAAAAGAAAATGGAATAGAGATTGTATCACACAATTATACTAGTGGAATTAT
>ENA-UOOK01006973-UOOK01006973.1-fermentation-metagenome-genome-assembly--contig:-NODE-6973-length-10512-cov-8.466673_pt1 | contig 10512 bp, 7 predicted proteins | sample MGYA00245777_ERZ724023 | MGnify/ENA primary metagenome ERZ724023 (study PRJEB28704, sample SAMN03018312) | fermentation metagenome | biome: anthropogenic terrestrial biome; feature: soil; material... | reverse complement strand
CCCATCAATCAGGATCTTGTCCTTTATTGTCCGTGCCAGTTTTGCCATTCCGTCCTGGCTTTCAAGGTCTGTGCTTCCCGGTGTTTTTAGTTCGCTTGCCATATTTCTCCCTCATTTGCTGCAATTTCTGCTATTTAAACCTGATGAAGCCAATTTTTTTTCATATGTCTTGCCTTATGCCAGTTTACCGGTTGTCCCTACTCCTAATCCGACAAGGCGGGTTTCCAGAGGGGCTTTTCCTTTGCTTCCTACATCATTCTGTTTAAGGTCGAATTTCACATTGTCCATTTCAAGCCCATACCCATCCATATACTCCGAAATAAGCCTGTGGCTCAGCTTAAGCCCAAAATCCAGGGCTTCTCCATAGTCTTCAAAGACATCTTTTCCAAGCCTGGAGAATACGGAATACTCTGCTTTCCCTGCTGCTGAAGGGCGGATAAGGACCTCGGTCCTGTGGACAACTTTGCCTGTAAGGGCACCCACAGCATTTCCTACCTCATGGAAAGCAGGAATTCTTATGTCCGCATCCACAGTTTCGTTCAGTTCTTTCAAATACGCTCTTACAGGTGCGCCTACCAGAACTACAGGAACCTTTATGCGGAATTTCAGAAAATCTTCTTTTGCCAGAAGCTTTTCAATGTCCTCTTTTTTCAGTTCTTCAGCAAAGAAGGAAATCAGTTCAAGAGTGAGCTTTCTTACGGCTTCAGCCTTAATCCGGGCTGAAAACTCCTCTGCCCTCTGTTTGAAGGCTTTTCCAAGAATTTTTGCTCCTATAAAGGAAGCCCTTCCGTCCCACCTTGCATATTCTCCAAGCACGTGAAGAGCATCGGTTGGAGTAAACCCTATCTGGCTTACATACCTTTTCCGGATGAGGTTTTTTAGATCCCCTGCAAACAATAGCGGGTGTTTCCCTGTTTTCTCAGAGATTTCGGATATAGAGAGGGGTTCCGTTTCCAGGCATTCGAAGATTGTCTTTTCGTCTTCTTCGAGCTCCTCGCTGAGAGGGGAATTCACTCCGTTTCTCATGAAAAACGATACCGGTTGTATGATATCGTCCATTATGCGTTCGTTAGGGACGTCATTTTTCTCCATCTTCTTTAGAAGCCCCGGAAACTCTGAGGCTGCAAGGCAGAGGGGGATAACCCTTGCAGGGCCCAGATATGGCTTTCTCCTGACCCAGACCAGGCTGTCTCCCCCGAGGGCTGAGGTCTCCATCCTGATCGCTTTTACCATTGTTTTCCAGCCCCCTACTCTTGCTCCGGAGTCACTTATCTCTGGAACGCCTCCGGAAATCATTGCAATATCGGTACTTGTACCTCCAACGTCCACGGTTGCGCAGGTGTCCAGACCTGTGAGATGTGCAGCCCCTACAAGGCTTGCTGCGGGTCCTGAAAAAATTGATTCTACTGGTTTTTGCAGGGCTTCTTCTATGTGGACAAGGGAGCCGTCGCATTTCATCATCATAAGGGTTGCCTTTATCTCCTTTTCTTCCATGACTGCCTGGACGGATTTGATAAACTGCTTGCTTACAGGAATCAATTCGGCATTCAGGAGAGCTGTCACGGCCCTTTCGTAAGCCCCAAGGCTCATGGAAAGTTCGTGTCCGCAGACTACAGGCATGTCAGTTATTTCCTGGATTAATTCCTTGACCCTGAGTTCATGTTCCGGGTTTCTGACTCCGAAGTATCCGGAAACTGCAAAAGCAGCTACCTTATTTTTTACCTGCCTGACAAATTCTTTTACGGTTTTTGGGTCTTCAAGAGGGGCAATTTCGTTCCCATCTGAATCATGCCCTCCTGCAATTGATATCACATAATTGCTGGCAAGTTTTTTGGGGATTGTATGCCCTATAAGGATCAGCCCTGCGGGATAGCCTTTGCCTTCAAGCGTAGTATTGGTAGCAAGAGTTGTAGAAACGGAAACGAATTTTATTCTTTTCAGGTAATCCGGATTTAGTCCTTCAATCGAATTTTTTATTCCTTTTATAAGGTCAGGATAAGTTGTAAGCGCTTTATTTGATTTGATCACGGTCCCATTTGACATATCCATAATCGCAGCATCGGTATATGTCCCACCAGTATCAATTCCCAGTCCCAGATACATTATACTCCTCCTCTGCAACTTCTATGGCTGGTCTTCTCTCACATGCTTCAGTGCCCAGCCTCTAACATTTCTATAACCCCCTTAACTTCTGATTTTCACAACCCCTGGAGCCTGACTTAACAAAGGCAAAAACTTTTCTCAAAAAAGATGATCTTACGGTTTTTACTTTGAGGTTTTTATTATGAAGAAAGGCGGAGAAGACAGATTCCTCTTAAATCCGCCCTTCTTATTTTTCTATTGGATCTATGGTTAATCCAACCTTTTTACCCCTTTTCTCTTTAGTTTGGAGGTTCGAATATGGTTTTTACTTTCGTGGATATTTTCACGTTTTTCCGAACTTTTAAATGCTTTAGGGAGATTTTTCCTCTTTTGTGGCTCAAAATTCTATTATGGCTCTTAATTCTATTATTATACATTCTGCCCTTATTTTATATCGGAATGGGGAGAGGTGATCTCACCCCATTATATTCTTCTGGAGTTCCGGTCCAAGCTCCTTTACAGTGTTAACCATTGCCTGCACGGTTGTCAGGGGGCCTCCTGGTGGGATTTCACAGCCAGAAGACATGACATACTTTGACTGGAAGCCGTTCTCCTTGAGCACAGGCAGCACGTTCTGGAGCAGGTTCTTTGTGTCGTCCTTTACCTTCTGGACACCTGCTGCCGATCCGTCCATAAACTCAACAGGGTCTACTTCTCCCATCATACAGCATATGTCTCCGTATTTGGGTATGAGGTCTGCGTAGTTCTGGGACCCTTTGTCCCTGGACTTCTCATAGTATGCGTAACTGTAAAGAGCTGTCCCGAACTTCCTGATCTGGGTCTCGAAGTGCACTGCGTCAGCACAGTTGTGGATAATATAGGGCTGGTTGTACTGCTTGAAGATGGGGATGTGCTGGTCGTAGACGAACTTTCCGTCGAACTTCCAGTAGTCCTCTTCACTCATGATGATGTTGTTAGACCAGAGATTGTCGATACAGAGGGCGTCACAGGCCCCTTCACTGAAGAAAAGCTCAGAGAGCTGGCAGATGTAGTCTGAACACTTCTGGACAGCTTCAAGTACAACGTCCGGCTGGGTCTTCATGTCCATGAGGATGCGGTCTGCGCCCATAAGCTGGGTGAGGGTGAGCAGCGGACCTTCATGGAAACCGATGAAGGGGGTATTGAGTTCCTTGTTGAGTTTTTCCTTTGCCATCTTTGAAGCCATAACCAGTTCATAGCCGCGGGTGCCTTCCTTAAGTTCGGGGACCTCAATCTTCTCATAGTCTTTAATGTGGCCTTCGGAGGAGGGAGTGTCGTCTTCTGGGTATTTGATCTTACATCCGAAGTCAGCAGATGTAGCTGAAAGGTCGGCAAGGCCCACGAACATGTCAAGGTCAAGGTACTTTGCACCAAGGAAAGCGCTCTGTGTGAATGCTTCTGCTTTTGTGGCATAATCCCTGTAGTTGACTCCGGCAAATTTCCTGAGGACACCACAGGCAAGCGGGTAAACAGGCAGGCGGTCGACCTTCTTGTCGGACATGGCAGATATTGTCCTGTCAAAGTGGGTCATTTCCTCCTTGCTCTTCACGCCAATGCTTTCGAATTCTTCCTTGATCCTGTTTGCAGTCTCAAGTCCTATGTCGGTCTTCTCGGAAACTACTTTCTTTGCGAGGATTTCTCTGTACTTGATCTTCCCGAGATTGATTTTCTCTTCGCTCCATCTCGCGGCTTTGGGATCAAGCTCTTTTACGGCTTCGGATGCCCAGGCGCTTGCGTGCATCGCATCTGGGTGAGTTGAGTCTGCACCAATTGCTGTGGCAAACTCTTCGGAGACAGGGGCTCCTCCGACCATGACCTTCATTGAGTCACGTATGCCTTCTTCCTGAAGTGTTTCAATGACTTTTTCCATGTTTGTCATGGTTGTGGTCATCAGAGCACTCATGGAGATAAGGTCAGCTTTTTGTTCCTTTGCAGTTTCGATAAACTTCTCTATAGGCACATCAGCGCCAAGGTCAATCATTTCAAACCCATTTGCGCTGAGCATGGTCTTTACAAGGTTTTTCCCTATATCGTGAACATCTCCTTCGATCGTGCCTATGACACCTACAGCCTGCATGGCTTCTCCTCCCTTTACCATCTCAGGGGAAAGAATGTCCATGCCTGCATACATTGCGCCTGAAGCCAGGAGCAGGTGAGGTACAAAAGCCTCTCCTTTTTCATACTGGTCACTGACTATTGCCATCCCTCTTGCCAGCCCGTTGACGATTGCATCGTAGGGGTCAACGCCTTCGTCCAGTGCCTTCAGTGCCAGTTCTTCTGCAAGGTCGTCGTCTCCGTCGACGACAGCTTCCGCTAATTGGTTAAAAATGTCTGCTGCCATAAAAACGCTCCTTCATTTTTTACAGGTATTTCCTGGTTAACAGTAAGTAGCTCAAATAAGGCCTATTGCTCGGTAAACCTCTGTGTGACTGTTAACTTCCAATGATACATTATCTGTAAAACATATAACATAAACGCAGAGATCTGATTAACGATGTTAACATCTCTTCTGATTCTTAATTTGGTGAATTCTGGTGATAAAATAAATTTGCCTTATTCTGTGGTATTTCCTGATTTTGTTAACCTTCCTGATCCCATGATTCCGCCTAATTTTATGGATTTATCTGATTTTATGTGGTGCTCTCATTTGATCAGGGGCTTTCATCTGATCAAAGCCTTTGATTACACAGGGGTTTATTCAGGCAAAACAATTCAAGAAGAAATATTCTAAAGTTATCCTTCAAAGCTATCCTGCCTTTTTTGAAGATTTCAATCATTTTGGAGTTCGATTTCTTTTATTTCCTTTGAGTTTCTCGTGTAATGCAAAAAGAGGTCTTCTCCCCATTTCAGGGCTGCTTTTTCCATACTCATCATTGCATGGTTGTGGTATATCCCGTTTCTATAAAAGAGGGAGAGAGCCAGAAAACGGTCTGTTACTACACTTGAAGCTACCTTTACAGGGCAGTCGCAGACGAAAATTTTTGCATTGTCCCTCTCCAGATATTCCCTGAGGGATGTGCTGTATTCCCTTTTCATCCTCTCAAAGACCGGCCTTGTAATTATCAGGGATACATCAGTTCCTTTCTTCAAGAGTTCAACATAGGTTGAGGGGTAAGCAGGATTAAAATAAGAGGAAACTTCCATAACATGGGTTGACTGGAGAAGTTTTTCTTCAATCTTCTGAGGTATATCATACATCCTGTCAAGGTCGGGTTCAATGAATTCACAGTGCCCCAGGTCATCTATCCTGTCAAGGAGGTGTGGAGGAATTGCACTTATGTTGTGGTTTTCCCAGTAGTCCATATTTTCTGAAAACACGCCCAGGGTATTCAGAAGAGGTATCATTTTTTTAACTACTACCTTCCCTATATCGGACAGTTTGTAGAGGTCATCCTCATGGATAATAAGCCCCTGGCTGATGAGGATCTTGATCTGCGTCATGATCGCACTTGAAGTCACGTTGAGGATATTTTTTATATCGTCAATGTTTCGGGGCTCTTCCATCAACAGCAAAAGAAGGTCTTTCCTTTTGTCCGAGAGGAAAAGAGTGCCCAGCATTTCCAGTTTCATCGTAAATCTCCAGCCGCTTCAATTAAACACTTTTTGATAATGACTTTATTCAAGACTCTGTTTAATCCACATTCCTGGTTTCAGGCTTCTTTTTCGGAAGCCTTACATGCATCGTGGTCCCCGAACCTTCTTCACTCTCTGCCCAGATTTCCCCTTCATGGGCATTGACAATGTTTTTACATATGTAATATCCTGATTCGAGTCCCTGGTACCTGCGGGTAAGGGAATCGTCGACCTGGTAGATCCTGTGGAATAAGTGAGGAATAAGCCTTTTATGGATACCTGTCCCGCTATCTTTTATTGTTATGTGGATATTTTCCTCTTCTTCTCCGGCTCTCATTTCCAGGGTGCCGCCGTGAGGTGTAAACTTAACAGCATTTCCCATCAGTGTGGTGAACAGGTCTGTCAGTTTTTGCCTGTCTCCCCGGATAGGTGAAAGGCTGGCAGGCAGTTCCTTTTCGACCTTCAGCTCCTTTTCATCGATCAGAAGGACAAGGTTAAGGTAAGCATCCGAAAGGATTCTTTTGATCTCTACTTCCCCAAAAGAATACTCTATCTTTCCTGCCTGTTCCAGGCTCAGGTAAAGAAGGGAATCAACCATATGTTTCAGCCTTTCTGAACTGTTGATAACTGTATCTATTGCCTTCTGCTGCTGGTCTTCAATTGCTTCCCATGTCTCAAAATCAATCATGTCCCCGTAGTCAACCCTCATAAGGGGCAGGCTTTCGGTCATGAACTCCGCTTTAATCCTGTTTAAAGACCTGAGTTCATCATTGGCTTTCGAAAGGTCTTCTGAATATGTTTTTAGGGCATCCTCTAGCTGTTTTCTCTGGATTAACTGCCACATGCCCTGCATAAGCAGGGTGAGCTGGCGGAGGTCTGATTCGTCATAGTTTTCTTCCTTGTTTCCCACTCCTGCAACAGCAACGATTCTTTCCCCGTCAAATATGGGTACGTTCATGTGTCTTGTTAGATGCACGTGGTCTTTTGGATACCCTTTTTTCAAAGAGCTCGGAGCTGTGTAGTCGTTTGTAATAATGGGCTTGCGCTGCCTGACTGCTTCTCCCCAGAGCCCTGTGGTTTTTATGGGATATATGAAGCGTTTATCTTCAATGGCACATTCTTCCATAGCGCTCTTTGACCAGGAGTGCATGATGAGTGAGGTCTCGTAAGCATCCATGAATGCAAGGTACCCCAGTTTGCTTCCCGTAAGCCTGACTGCCTCTTCCCGTGCAAAGTCGGTGATCTCTTTTAGGGAAGCTCCAGTCATCTGGTTAAGTTTCACAAGAGCTTCGAGCCGGGCTTCATTGAGCTTCTGTGCGGCTTCGGCTTTCTTGCGTTCGGTAATGTCCCTGGAAACCGAAAGAATCGTCTTTTTACCGTCGTAATCAATTATCCTGGCGCTTACTTCGAGGGGGACGACAGTTCCATCTTTGCAGACAGCTCCAGCCGCATAAATCCTCGATCCCTCATTCTGGATCTTTTTAAGGTTCTCACGTACAGAGTCCCAGTATTCGGAAGGAATAATATCTTCGGCTTCCATTTTCAGGATCTCTTCTTTATCATACCCCAGCCGGTTTACAACAGCCTGGTTTACATCCATGTAATTCTGTCCTTCAGGCTCGCGGATGTACAGCTGGTCATTTATATTATTGAAAATGGTCCTGAACTTATGTTCGGATTCTTTCAGGGTTTCTTCTGCCAGTTTATGTTCTATTGCTATGGCTGCCAGTTGGGCGTTTGTTTTCATAAATTCCAGGTCTTCTTTTTCAGGCCTGTGCACTTCGCCGTAGTACATGGAAAAGACGCCCAGTACTTCTCCGGTTGACGATATAATAGGTTCCGACCAGCAGGCTTTAAGTCCGGATCTATCTGCCAGTTCTCTATATTCTGTCCAGTACGGGTGTTCCAGCACGTTATCTGTGGTAACTCTCTTTTTCATGTAGGCTGCAGTTCCGAAAGATGCAGCACCAAAACCAATCTCAATCCCGTTGGTTTTTTGTATGTAATAGCTCGGAAGTCCGGGGGCAACGCGGTAAAACAGGTGTTTTTTCTCCCGGTCGAGAAGCATGACCGAACACCTTGAACCGGGCCTGATTTTTTCAACATTCTGGACAAGGAGCAGGAGCATTTCTTCAAGGGGAGCTCCAGAAGCCAGTTTTTCCAGCACTCTATTCTGCCCTTTGATCATTTCCTCTGCCAGTTTGCGCTCGGTTATATCCAGAACGATGCCCTGGTAATGGATAATTTCTCCTTTGTCGTTCCTTTTAATGAGGGTCCTGTCATCTATATACCGCACTTTTCCCGATTTTGTCAGGACCCGGTGTTCCTAGGTACAGTCCTTATAACCTTCTCTGGAAAAATTTGCCACTTCAGAACGGATCCTTTCGCGGTCTTCTGGGTGTATGAGGTCTTCAAACTTTATTTTTCCAGAAGTGAAATCTTCAGGGGTATATTCCAGCTTTGTGATATTTTCAGAGACAAATTCCACAGGCCAGCCTTCTTCCGGTTTGCATAAAAACACAAAGACAGGGCTGCTATTGATGATATTTTTCAGTTCATTCTTCTTTCTTAGAGCCTTTTGCATCGATTCTTCGGCTTTTTTACGCTGGGTAGCGTCGCAGAGAGTGCCCTGGTAATGGCTCACACATCCATTTTCATCCCTTCTGATCTGGATCTTTACCTCAACCCAGCGATTTTCTCCTGAAGCTGTCAGTATTCTGTACTCCTGTGTTAGCTCATTGCATCCCTTTTCCGAACATCTGGCAATTTCCGCATTTATATTTTCAAGGTCTTCAGGGTGGACAATATCAAGGTACTGAATACCTCTGGATGTAAAGTCTTCAACTCCATATCCAAACTGCTTAATGTTTTCAGTGATTATTTCCACTGGCCAGTTTCCGGTTGACTTGCATAAAAAAATGACTATAGGGCTACTGTTTATGAGCGATTCCAGATTCATATCAAACTTTTTCATCGATCCAATCCCTTAGTTTTGTTATATGGACTGATTATATGGACTGTCTGTCTCGTCTGTCTCCATGAACAAAAGGTTTAAACTGTTTTTATGTTCAGGGAACAAATTTCTACATAAACAACTGGTTTTGAGCTACTGCAGTGTTGAGGAAAGGGCTATACCTGCAAATGCTTCAGTCTTTTTTATTTTTATATCTGGATGTCCTGAATATTTTCTGTTGAAAGACTCAGAAAATACATATGTTTAAAAAGTTAGATCCTCCTAAATAAAATAGAAATACTAGCTTATTTATTTTTTTATTTTTTTTATTTTTATTTATTTTTTTATGACGAAGCGTAAAACCCCTGAGTCTTTAGCTCAGGGGATATAAATGTCAACTTCTTCACGTTCTCTTGCTCTTGATTCCATAAACTTACTTATGATTTGAAGTCTATTAGTATACGCTACTGTCACCACAACTCAAAATACGAAAACCAGGTTGAGGGAGTTGGAGAACTTTCAGTTTTCATTAGAGTAGTTTACAGAAAGGGATATTTTTTCATAAACCTCTTTATACTCAAATTGCAGGTAGTATTTTACGCAATTCTATATTTTTCTGTGATTTGTCTTTAATCCTATAGACTATACTTAGACGACAAAATAATAGGTTATCTCTTCTTTGATCTACGACTTCCAGGATACATTTATATATCAACATCGTCTATATAGATTCTGTAATATTCATTAGTATCTCCTCAGGAGGCTTATTTATTACCAAGGATAAAAGAAAAGTCCAGTTTACCGGAAATTCTACTTATATCGTGTCTCTCCCCATAAAATGGGTCAGGGATATAGGGCTTGAGGCCGGGGATACGCTTACTCTCACACCCATGCCCAACAAAACTCTGCTCGTTTCATCCAGTGCGGTTTCGAAAGAGCATTCTGTCCTTAAGGCAACTATAGATTATCTTCATTCCGACAGTGCGGAAAACAATTTAAGGATCCTTATTTCTCATTACCTTGTAGGGTATGATGTAATCCAGCTGACCACCAAAAAAGGTTTCAGCGCCTATGACCGCAAGTTTATAAAAGACTCTGTGCGCCAAAAACTCATAGGCCTCGAGCTTGTAGAAGAATCCAGGAACGAACTTGTTTTCCAGTGCCTCCTGAACTATAACGACCTGCCTCTTAACCGCGTAATCAAAAACATGTATGGACTTGTCCTTTCAATGCTTGAAGATTCCATGACCGCCCTTCGGGACCATAACGTGGAGATCGCCGAGGACGTCGTCCAGAGAGATGATGATGTAGACCGCTTCTACTTATTAGCCGTCCGCCAGCTCAAAGCTTCGATCGAGGATATAGAGCTCTCGGAAAAGATAGGGATCAGGCACCCGCGTGAATGCCTCGGGTACAGGCTCATTACCAAAAGCATCGAGCGCGTAGGAGACCATGCGGTAAGGATCGCCAGAAACGTCCTTAAAATGGAGTCCGGGATCAGCAGTGATGACCCGATTTTCAAGATGGCCGAACTCTCCAGAAAAGCGTTTGAGAGCTCCATAGATTCAATGCAGGAAGAGGACCTCGAGGCTATAAACAAAATCGTGGTCGAAGCCAAAAAAGTTTCCCAGTTTGGCTTTTCCCTCGAGTCAAGGGATGCCGAAGACGAAGGAAGTATCGAACTCAGCATGGTCCTTGAGAGCCTGCGAAGAGTAGCCGAATACAGTGCCGATATCGCAGAAGTATCAATTAATATGAACATAAAACAGGGATGAACCCCCCGAATTGCGCTACCCGAGTTGCGATTCGGCACCCGAGTTGCGTTTCGGGAGCCCGCGGTCCTTTTCGCTGCGCTCAAGAGGACT